>Ga0137427_10000571_pt1 | contig 18677 bp, 15 predicted proteins | sample EasRivERMZT700_2_FD_102309 | JGI IMG/M metagenome (GOLD analysis project Ga0137427, IMG submission 102309) | Soil microbial communities from meander-bound floodplain in the East River, Colorado, USA - East River MetaG ERMZT700_2 | ecosystem: Environmental > Terrestrial > Soil > Floodplain ...
GGAGATTAGGAGATTAGGAGATTAGGAGATTGGGAGATTGGGAGATTCGGGGATTGGGGGATTCAAGACCTCACGCCAGCGTCAGCATACGATCCAGCGCAACTTTGGCCCAACGCTTTGTCGGTTCCGGAACGACGATGTGATTGTGGACTTCACCGTCGAGCAGTCCTTCCAGCACCCACAGCAGATGATTGGGTGACACGCGGAACATCGTCGAGCACAAGCATCCGAGGGCGTCCAGCGTGACGACGGTGCGGGCGGGCGCCACCGTTTTCGCCAGGCGATGAACCAGATGGATCTCGGTGCCCACGGCCCAGACCGACCCTTCGGGGCTGGCGGAGACCGTCCGGATGATTGCTTCCGTGGAGCCGCTCTCGTCCGCGGCCTGAACGACGTCGAAGGTGCACTCGGGATGAACGATCACGCGTCCGTTCGGGTGCTGCGTGCGGAACTGCTCGATCTGTTTGACCGAGAAGCGGGTGTGAACGCTGCAGTGGCCCTTCCACAGAATCAACTGTGCGTTGCGAAGCGCCGCGCGGTCGACGCCGCCGAACGGGACGTCGGGATCCCAGATCACCATGCGGTCGAGTGGCACGCCCATCTTGAACGCGGTGTTCCGGGCCAGATGCTGGTCGGGCATCATCAGGACTTGCTCGCCCTGCTCCCACGCCCACGTCATCACGCGCGCGGCGTTGCTCGACGTACAGACCGTGCCGCCGTGCTCACCGCAGAAGGATTTGATGGCCGCGGCGGAGTTGATGTACGTGACGGGCACGACGCTCGTGCTGCCCATCTGTCGAAGCTCATCCCAGCACACCTCGAGCTGATCGATCGCCGCCATGTCGGACATCGAGCACCCTGCCGCGAGGTCGGGCAGGATGACGCGCTGGTGCGGCGCGCCGAGGATGTCGGCGCTCTCGGCCATGAAATGGACGCCGCAAAAGACGACGGCGTCGGCTTCGTGATACTTCGCGGCGTGCTGTGACAGCTTCAGCGAGTCGCCGGTGACGTCGGCGAACTTGATGACCTCATCGCGCTGGTAATGGTGGCCGAGGATGACGAGGCGCGTGCCGAGCTCCGTCCTGGCCGCCGCGATGCGCCCATCGAGATCGGCATCCGACAAACGCAGGTACGCATCGGGGAGCGGTTGCCGCTCCTCGAGTCGGGTCTTCTCGTAGTCGGTCAGCAGCTGCGTGTTCATCGTCGCGCTTGTGAAACTTTTCTCAATCTGTGGCCGAGAAAAAGGCCAAGACCCCGTTGGGCTCACGCCCCCGGCTATCGCCGGTCCGGGACTTGACGCCTCGATCTTATCAAGGGCTCGGAGCTGTTTTCCACAACCTTGGCCGCCTCTGTGCCAGGGGTCCCGGCGTCGGTGTCCGGTCTCAGGCGACGGCGGCGGATCCTGCCGCGGCGGATCCTGTAATGACGTTGTACAACGTGTCCCGCTCGAGCGGTTCGCGGCCCGCCGCCAGAATCAACCGGCGGATATCGGCGGTGGTCAGCGTCTCCGGCGTGCGCGCGCCGGCCATGTGGTAAATGCGCTCCTCCTGCACCGTCCCGTCCAAATCGTCCACCCCGTACCACAGCGAGAGCTGCGCGACGTCGACGCCGGTCGCAATCCAGAAGGCCTTCACGTGCGGAATGTTGTCGCACATGAGGCGCGACACGGCGTGGACGCGCAGCGTCTCGCTTGCCGACGGCGCCGGCAGCTTGCGCATCTGGTTGTTGTCGGGATGGAACGCGAGCGGGATGAACGCCTGGAGCCCGCGCGTTTCGTCCTGAAGCGTCCGCGCGCGCAGCATGTGATCGACGCGCTCCTCGTTCGTCTCGATATGGCCGTACAGCATCGTCACATTCGAGCGCATCCCGAGGCCGTGCGCGATCCGGTGAATGGACAGATACCGATCCGCATCCGCCTTGTCGTGGCAGATCTTGCGCCGCACTCGCTCGGCGAAGATCTCGGCGCCGCCCCCCGGCAGCGAGTCGAGACCCGCGGCCATCAACGCGCGCAGCACCGCCTCGTCCGTCATGCCGTACGTCTCGGCAAAAAACGCGATCTCCACCGCGGTGAAACACTTGAGGTGCACCTCGGGCCGGATGCGCTTCAATCCGCGCAGCAGCTCCAGGTAGTACTCGAACGGCAAGTCCGGGTGCAGGCCGTTGACGACGTGCACTTCGGTGAGGGGTTGATCGGCGCGCTGCCGCAATTTGTCCCAGACCTGCTCGAGGGACATCGTGTACGCCTGTGGGTCGCCGGGCCGGAGCCGCGCGAACGAACAGAACAGGCAGCTCGCGACGCACACATTCGTGGCCTCGAGCCGGAGATTGAAGTTGTAGTACGTGCGGTCGCCGTGCCGCTTCTCGCGCTCGCGGTTCGCCAGCCAGCCAATTGCGTGAAGGTCCGGGCACGCGAACAGCCGCACGCCGTCCTCGAGGCTCAGGCGCTCGCCGGCGTCGAGCTTCGCCGTGATGTCGGAGAGCCCGAGGGCTGCGAGGCGGGACCGCATGTTGAAAGTTTGAAGTTCGAAGTTTGAAGTTCGAAGTTCAGGCCGCGCACTCTGCGGCCTGCTTAGACGCCCATGACCTGCACGCGCAGCGTGCGCGGCCGGGGACCGTCGAGCTCGGCCAGGAGGATTCGCTGCCACTGCCCGAGCACGACTTCCCCACCGGTGACCTGCATCGTCAACCCGTGGCCCAGGAACATCGCACGCAGGTGCGAGTCGGCGTTCGCGCGATCGCAGTCCGAGTGTGCCGGATCGTTGTGCAGCCACGTCGCGTCGCCGTCGACGACGTGCCCGAGAAACGCCTTCATGTCCGAGCGGAGCGCCGGCTGAAACTCGTTGATGAACACCGTGCACGTCGTGTGCAGCGAACACACGCTCACCAGACCTTCGCGGACTCCGAGCCGCCGTACGATCGCGATGACGCGCTCGGTGAGATCGAGAATCTGCGTGTGCTCGTCGGTGGCAACGACGAAGGTTTCGCCGTGTACTCGTAGCGCTCCGGAAGCGGACGCGCTCTCGGACACCGGCTGCTTTCGAATCGTGGCGGTTGAACTTTTGCTCATGCCGCGCCGCGGCTCCGGCGCCCGCGATATTTTGCCATGCTATACTCCGCCGAGACAATCGACGACTGCCCGGCGACCGTGGGAAGTGGGTGCAAATCCTACGCGGTGACGCCACTGTAAGCGGGGAGTCGGCGCGTCACGCGGCCCGCATCGTTCGTCCTCGCGCGGCCGCAGCCACTGCGTTCTTCAGTTGAAGGCGTGGGAAGGCGACGCGACCGGCGACGATCCGCGAGTCAGGATATCCGGTCACTGGGCCCGTCCTTCACCGCGCTGGCACACGCCAGTGGCGGATCGGCGCGAACCACGCCGAGGAGGCTCAGATGCCCCGTCCCTACGTCCGTCCGCTCCTTCGTTTCCTCACGACAACTACCGCGGCTGTGTTCCTCACGGCGAACGCCGTGGGGTTTGCGCAGACACCCGGCAGCGTCACCGGCCTGGTCGCAGATGCCAAGGGCGCGGCGATTCCGCGCGCCGTCGTGCGGCTGCTCGACGCGCGACAGCGCGAAGTGCGCGCCACGCTAACCGACGACGCCGGTCGATTCACGATCAATACAAGTGGCTGCAGCGGCTGCAAGATCGAGGCGTCCCTCAGCGGATTCACGCCGGCCTCCGCGACGCCGTCTTCGGAATTGAAGCTCGTCCTCGCGGTCGCGCCCATCCGCGAGTCGGTGATCGTCACCGCCACGCGAGACGACGTGCCGGCCAGCCAGGTCGGCGCGACGACGACCGTCGTGACGGGCGACGACATGGAGCGGCGCGGTGTGGGCCTCGTCAGCGAAGCGCTGAGGCAGGTGCCCGGCATCGCGGTGTCCCGATCGGGCGGATTCGGCGGCATCACCTCGGTCTTCTCGCGCGGCGGCGAGGCCGACTACAACAAGGTGCTGATCGACGGCGTGCCGCTCAATGAGCCCGGAGGCACGTTCAACTTCAACACGCTCACGACCGCGAATCTGGATCGCGTCGAGATCGTGCGTGGCGCGCAGTCCGCGCTCTTCGGGTCCGACGCGATGTCGAGCGTCATTCAGCTCGTGACGAAGCGCGGGATCGGCCTCGGCGCGCGACCGCAGGGCGCGGTGACCATCGAAGCGGGCGGCTACGGATCGGTCCGCGGCGGCGCCGAGATCCGCGGCAGCCAGGGCAGGTTCGACTACTCGCTGTATGGCGGCGGTCTCGGCACGGACAACAATGTCCTCAACAATCGTTTCACCAACAGCACGTTCAGCTGGAACAGTGGCGTTGAATTTGCGCCTGGGATGTCAGTGCGCACCGTGGGCCGCACCGAGTGGTCGAACGCCGGCACGCCGGGACAGACGGCGCTCGGACGCCCGGACTTGGACGCGGCGTTCGAGCGGCACGACACGGTGGCCGGCGTGACGTTCCAGCACGAGCGCGCAGCCTACACGGGGCGTTTCACCTACGCACGCTCGACGTCGAATCAGATCTCGACGAATCTGAACGTGGATCCACCCTACACGCCGCAACTGGGCACCAACGTCGGCTTTTTTCAATTCGGCGACTTTCTCTACGATCTCCAGAACGTCCTGACGCGCCATCGTGTCAGCTACCAGGGCGATGTGCGTCTCGGTGGCCTCGGCCGTTTCGCCGCGATGCAGATTCTGACCGGCACCGTGGACTTCGACGGCGAGCGCGCGACGCTTCGCGATCGCATGAACAACATCACGCAGACACCCTCGCGCAACAACACGGGCGTGTCGCTGCAGTATCAGGCCGTGTCGAGCCGGCTCTCGCTCGTCGCCGGCGTCCGTGCCGAGGACAACGCGAGCTTCGGCACGGTCGGCGTGCCGCGCGTGTCCGCGTCGGTCCTGGTGCATCCCGGCCATGAAGCGTTCGGCGAAACGCGACTGAAGTTCAACGCGGGCCTCGGCGTGAAGGAACCGAACATGCTCGAGTCGTACAGCCCGAGCTTCTTCGCCCAGGGCAATCCGAATCTGCTGCCGGAGCGCACGCGCTCCGTGGACATCGGCATCGAGCAGCGCTTCGCGCGCGACCGCGCGAAAGTCGAGGTGGTCTACTTCGACAACAGCTACCGCGACCTCGTCGCAACCCAGACGATCAACCCCACGACGGGCGCTCGGCAGTACTTCAACATCGGGTTGACCACCGGGCGCGGTGTCGAGCTCTCCACGGAAGTGGCGCCCGTGCCTGCTGTACGCATCAGCGGCGGCTACACGCTGACGGATTCCGAGATCGTCACGAGCACGAGCTCGAGTCCGGTCTTCGCGCAAGGCCAGCCGGCATTCCGCCGGCCGCGGCACCACGGCTTCCTGCAGTTTGGCTGGGTGCGCAACGCCGTGTCCGTCGATCTGACGGGCACGTTCGTCGGGAGCCGGACGGACAGTGACTTCTTCGCGCTGGGCACGCCAGTGAACAGCGTCGATCCGTACGCCATCTTGACGCTCAGCGGTCAGTACCGCATCACGCCGCGCATTGCCGTGTTCGCACGCGTGGACAACCTGACCGACAAGGAATACATGGAGTCGTTCGGCTACCGCTCGTGGCGCCGAACGGCGTCGGCCGGCGTGCGGGTAGGGTTCTAAGCAACAGCGCAATTCTGGAGGGCGGACCGAAATTCGGTCCGCCCTACGTAATGTTCGATGTCAAAACCCATCGCCGCGATTTCCTGGAGCGGAGGCAAGGACAGTTGCCTCGCGCTGCTGCGCGCCTGGCCGAACTACGATGTGCGCCTCATGGTGACGATGTTCGACGAGGCCGGAGAGCGGAGCCGCTCGCATGGCCTTCGCCCGGAGGTCATCGCGGCGCACGCGGACCGGCTGGGTCTTGCGATCGTCAGTGAAGGCTGCACCTGGGACACCTACGAGCAGGCGTTCGGCCGTGCGCTCGGCATGGCGGCGCTGCGCGGGTGCGAACACGTCATCTTCGGCGACATCTTCGAGGACAGTCATCGCGCGTGGACGGAGCGCCTTGCGGCGTCCGCGGGCCTCATCCCGCAGCAGCCGCTGTGGGGTGAATCCACGGCGCACCTGGTGCAAGAATTTCTCGATCGCGGCGGCCGCGCGTCGATCGTGACGGTCAACAGCCAGTGGCTCGACGCGAGATGGCTCGGCCGGTCGTTGTCGGCCGAGGCCATTGAAGAACTGACGGCGCTCGACGTCGATCCGTGCGGCGAGCGCGGCGAATACCATACGGTCGTCACCGACTGTCCGCTCTTCGCTTCGCCGCTCGTCCTCGAGCCCGGCGTCATCGTCACTCGCGATGGTTGCCATGCCATCGACCTGCGGCCCGCGACGTCGGACCGTTCTCGTCATGACTCCGCTGCTCGCCGCTGAGAACGTCGGCTTCGCGTACGACGCGGCCACCGTGCTCGAGGACGTGTCCCTCGACGTCGTCGCGGGCGCGCGGCTGGGCATTCTGGGCCCGAACGGATCGGGCAAGACGACGCTCTTGCGGCTGCTGAGCGGCGCACTTCGACCGACACGAGGGCGCGTGCGGCTGGATGGAACCGACCTCGCGTCCGTCTCGAGCGCCGCGCTCGCCCGCCGGGTGGCGGTCGTCCCGCAAGAGACCGAGCTGGCATTCGACTACTCGGTGCTCGAGATCGTGCTGATGGGGCGCTATCCGCACCTCGGACCCTTCGAGATCGAGGGCCCCGACGACCTCGCGGCCGCGCTCGCCGCGCTGGAATCGACGGGGACGCGCGCGCTGGCCGATCGCGCGTTCCGCACGTTGAGCGGCGGCGAAAAGCAGCGGGTGGTCATTGCATCAGCGCTAGCTCAGCTGGATGAAGCACCCCGCACCCGCCTTCGCCAAGGCTTCGGCGGGCAGGCCCCGCACGCCGCACATCGCACTTCGCATCGTCTCTTGCTGCTCGATGAGCCCACCGCGTCGCTCGACTTGAAGTATCAGCTCGAGATCGCCGCGGTGCTCCGGCGGCTGCACGACGACCGCGGGATCTCCATTCTGCTCTCGACGCACGACCTCCACTTCGTGCGCGCGATCTGCACCGACGTCGTGCTGCTCTCGCGTGGACGGGTCCTGGCGCACGGCGCCATTGGCGACGTGCTGACGCCCCGGCTCGTCGCGGACCTCTACGACATCGACGCGCGCGATGCGGCGCCGCTCCTTCAATGATGGCGTCCGTCCTTCCGCTGCGACGGGGTGTACCGATGGTCGGCCTGTGCTTCGTCGCGATGGTCGTCGCGATCGTGGTTGCGCCGCTCATCGGATCGACGCCGATCAGCCTCGGGCGGGTCTTCGACGCGAACCGCGCGTTTGCCGACAACATCGACGCGCAGATCTTCTTCATCACGCGGCTGCCGCGCGCGGTCGCCGCGGCGCTCGTCGGCGGCGCTCTGGCGGCCGCCGGCGTCGTGTTCCAGGGTTTGTTGCGCAACCCGCTCGCGACGCCGTACACGCTCGGCGTCTCGGCGGGCGCCGCACTCGGCGCGATGCTCGCGATCAGCTTTGGGGCGGCGCTGCCCGTCGTCGGCGTGGCCTCGGCAAGCCTCGCCGGCGCGCTGCTCGCGGTGTTCATCGTCTATATGCTCGCCAACGCGCGTCATCGCGGGATCTCGACCACCGTGCTGCTGCTGGCCGGCGTCACGCTCAATGCGTTCTTCTCGGCGCTGATTTTGTTTGTCCAGTACCTCAGCGACTTCGCGGAAACGTACCGCGCGCTGCGATGGCTGATGGGCGATCTCGACGTCCCCAGCTACGAGCCCATTCTTGCGGCGCTGCCGTTCATTGCGGTGTCGTTCGTCGCGTTCGCCTGGCTGGCGCGGCCGCTGAACCTGCTCAGTCTCGGCGGTGACGCCGCCTCGACGCGCGGCGTCCCGGTCGCGCGTGCGCAACGAGTTGCCTTCTTCAGCGCGTCGCTCACCACCGGCGCCGCCGTGTCTGTGGGTGGACCCATCGGCTTCGTTGGGATCATCGTGCCCCACCTCGTGCGGCTGCTCGTCGGCGCCGACCACCGCCTCGTGCTGCCGGCCTCGACGTTTTTTGGTGCCGCCTTCCTCGTCGCCTGCGACGCGCTCGCGCGGACGGTCATTGCGCCTCTCGAGCTCCCGGTCGGCATCGTCACCGCGCTCATCGGCGGCCCGTTCTTTCTTTGGTTATTGTTGAGGAGACGATGACTCGACGCTTTGCGCGAACGGTCCTGTGCGCGGTGGTGCTGTTTGTCACCGCAGCTGCAGGGCGGACCGAAGTTCGGTCCGCCCTACGTACTGACCAAGCTCCGCAGCCCGCTCCCAAGAGAATCGTGTCCCTCGTCCCGGCCGTCACCGAGATGCTGTTCGCCGTCGGCGCCGGCAACGAGGTGATCGCGGTGTCGAACTTCGATCGCTTTCCGCCGGCAGTCGCCTCGCGCCCGCGCGTTGGCGCGCTGATCGATCCCGACTTCGAACGCATCCTGTCCCTCAAGCCGGACCTCGTGGTGGTCTTCGGATCGCAGAGTGATCTGATCTCGCGGCTGGAACGCCTGCGGATTCCCTTCTTCAGCTACGTGGACGAAGGCCTCAACGACATCGCCGCCACCGTCGAGCGGCTCGGCGTGCGCGTCGGCCACCCTGACGAAGGGCGCCGCGAAGCGGCGCGCATGCGCGCGGCGTTCGAGGACGTCCGCCGTGCGGTCGCCGGACGTCCGCGGCCGAGAACAGCGCTGGTCTTCGGCCGCGAGCTCGGCAGCCTGCGCGGCATCTGGGCGAGCGGCGGCATTGGATTCATGCACGACCTCGTCGACGTGGCCGGCGGCACCGATGTGTTCGCGGACGTCAACCGCAAGAGCGTGCAGGCGACCATTGAATTGCTGCTGTCGCGCGCGCCGGACGTGATCCTCGAGGTGTACCCCAGCGAAGGCTGGACGCCGGCCCGTCTGGCCGCGGAACAAAAGGTGTGGCTCGGTCTGCCGACGTTGCCGGCCGTCCGGTCAAGTCGCGTCCACATCCTGGCCGACGACGTGCTCATCATTCCGGGTCCGCGTGTGAGCGAAGCGGTGAAGCTGGTCGCCAAGACACTGCATCCTGGCGCGATTCGATGAACAAGGTCCTGCTCTCCTGGTCGTCCGGCAAGGACTCGGCGTGGGCTCTCCACTTGCTGCGCCAGGATCCCGCGATGCCAATAGCGGCGCTCCTCACGACCTTCAACCAAGCCGTCGATCGCGTGGCGATGCACGCCGTGCGTCGCGAGCTCGTCGAGGCGCAGGCGTCCGCGGCGGGGTTGCCGCTCTGGCCGGTCCCGATTCCATCGCCCTGCCCGAACGAGGTCTATGAAGAGCGCATGCGCGTCGCCATGACGCGCGCGCGGGCCGCCGGCTTTACGCACGTGGCGTTTGGCGATCTGTTTCTGGAAGACGTCCGGCGCTATCGCGAGGAGCGGATGGCCGGCACCGGCCTGACGCCGGTCTTTCCGGTGTGGGCGCAGCCGACAGGCATACTCGCGCGAACGATGATCGAGAGCGGCCTCGACGCCATCGTCACCTGCGTGGATCCCCGGCAGATCGCGGCGTCATTCGCGGGCCGCCGGTACGACGCGTCGCTGCTGCACGACCTCCCCGCCTCGGCCGACCCGTGCGGCGAGCGCGGCGAGTTTCACACGTTCTGCTGTGCGGGACCGATGTTCACGCGGCCGATCGCGGTCGAGACCGGCGAGGTCGTGACGCGCGACGGATTCGTGTTTGCGGATGTAGTCAAAGGGTCCTAAGAGTCCTAAGGGTCCTAAGAGTCCTAAGAGTCCTAAGAGTCCGAGGAGTCCGAGGAGTCCGAGGAGTCCGACGAGCCCGTTGGCTCAGCGTTCTCCGGACTCTCCGGACTCTTCGGACTCTCCGGACTCTTCGGACTCTTCGGACTCGTCGGACTCTCTTAGACGAACTCGACCGGGATCTTCTTCGGAATCAACCCCTGCTCGAACGCCTCGCTGAAGAACCGCTCGAGGCCGGCGCGGCCGCGCGCTCCGTAGTCCAGCGTCAACTGATTCACGTACATCCCGACGAACTTGTCGGTGTCCTTCCGGTCGAGGCCGCGGCCAAATTGCTGCGCGTACTCGACCGCCGCCTCGCGATGGCTGAGCGCGTGCGCGATGCTGTCATGCAACATCGTCGACACCGTCTGCATCGTCGCCGCGCCGAGGTCGCGGCGGATGATGTTGCCGCCGAGCGGCAGCGGCAGACCGCCCGTGCGCTCGAACCACCACTCTCCGAGGTCGACGATCTTCACGAGGCCGTCGTCCTGATACGTGAGCTGGCCTTCGTGGATGAGCAATCCGGCGTCGACTCGTCCGTCGACCACCGCCTGCTGGATCTCGTCGAACGGCAGCACCTCGTAGTCGAACGAGCGATCGTAGAGCTGCAGCGTGAGGAACGCCGACGTGAGCTTGCCGGGCACGCCGATCTTCAGGCCCTTCAACGACCCGGGCCCGGTCGACGTCGTGAGCTGGCGCTTGGCCACGAGCACGGGCCCGTACTTGTCGCCCATGCTGGCGCCGTGCGGCAGCAGCGCGTATTTATCCGCCAGATGCGCGTACGCGTGAAAGGAGACCGCCGTGACTTCGTACGTCCCGTCGAATGCCGCGCGATTCAGCGTCTCGATGTCGGCGAGCACTTGGTGCACGTCGATGCCATTGACCTGGACGGCGCCGCTCGCCAGTCCATAGAACATGAACGCGTCGTCTGAATCGGGGCTATGGGCGACCGTAATCTGCACTGTCGTTTCGTCCTTCCGTACCGAACCAGGCAGACCTGAAGGTCTGCCCTACGTACTGCCTCTACCGCACCGGCGCCGTTTTGCGCAGGTGATTCACAACGGTCGTGAACTTCTGGATCGTGTAGTCGATCTCGTCTTCGGTCGTCCAGCGCCCGAGGCCGAAGCGAATTGTCGCGGACGGTACGGGGCCGCCGTGACAGATGGCCCTCAAGACGTGCGACGGCGTCGCCGACGCCGAGCTGCACGCAGATCCCGACGACACCGCGATGTCGCCGATGCCTACCAGCAGCGACTCGCCGTCCACGCCCTCGAAGTTGACGTGGAGGTTGTTCGGCAGGCGGTCGCGGAGCGAGCCGTTGACGGACACGCCGTCCGTGCCCGCGATCAGTCCTTTGAGCAGATGGTCGCGCAACGCGCACAGACGTTTGGCCTCATCGGCCATCTCGGCGGCGGCAATCGCGCACGCCCTCCCGAGCCCCACAATGCCTGGCACGTTCAGTGTGCCCGATCGGAGGCCCCGCTCATGCCCGCCCCCCATGATGAGCGGTTCGACCTCCGTCGTCTTTCTAATGAAGAGCGCCCCTGAGCCTTTCGGTCCGTACATCTTGTGCGCGGTGAGCGACAGGAGATCGACGCCCAATGCTTTGACGTCGATTGGAATCTTGCCGACGGCCTGCGCCGCATCGGCGTGAACGAGCGCCCCACGCGCATGGGCCAGCCGCGCGATCTCGGCCAGAGGCTGGACGACGCCGATCTCGTTGTTGGCGGCCATCACACTCACGAGTCGCGTGTCGTCGCCGATCTCGCGGGCCAAGGCGTCGAGGTCGACGAGACCGTCTCGCCCAACATCGACGATCGTCACCCTCCAGCCCGACGTTTGGAGCCGCGCCGCGGACTCGAGGACGGATTTGTGTTCAATCGCGGACACGACGACGTGCCGTCGCCCGGCCGGCGCCGTCTCGGCCAGACCCCGAATCGCCATGTTGTTCGACTCAGTGGCTCCGCTCGTGAAGATGACCTCGCGTGCCGAAGCGCCGATCAGATTCGCAACGTCTTTGCGTGCGCTTTCGACCGCCTCCTGAGCCTTCCAGCCCCAGGCGTGGCTGGCCGAGGCCGGATTGCCGAACACCGCCGTGAAATACGGCAGCATCGCCTCGAGCACGCGAGGATCCACGGGCGTCGTTGCGTGGTAGTCGAGGTATACCGGCGCATGACTCATTGCGAACATTTTATGGCGGCCCGCCGGATTTGACGCGCATAACTGATGCCGTCATTAGCGGAACTCGTCTTGACGGTCCTGCATCAAGCACGTAGCCTGAGCCTCGTCAATTTCTAACACGGTGTTACTTCGTTTCTGCAGGAGCCACACATGAAGTGGTGTCAGGTTCGGCTGTCGATTCTGGTCTGTCTCGCCTGTTTCGTGAGCACGGCGGCGTTCGCTCAGGGCGCCTCCGGCAAGTCCTCGCTGTCAGGTGTTGTCGTCGATGCGGGCGGCGGGGTCATCCCCGGCGCCACGATCGTAGTCAAGAACGATGCAACCGGCTTCGCCACCACAGTCGTGACGAACACTTCGGGTGTGTTCTCACTGCCGGCGCTCGACGTCGCGACATACACCGTGACGGTCTCGCTGCAGGGATTCAAGACGGTGACCGTCAAGGACGTGCGCATCATCGCGGGCCTTGCCGCCAGCGTGCCGAAGATCGCGCTCGAAATCGGATCGCTCTCGGAGATCATCGAAGTCAAGGGCGGCTCCGATCTGGTGCAGACGCAGTCCGGAACGGTGAGCGCGACGCTGCAGACCGAGACGCTCAAGACGATCCCACTCCCGACGCGCAATGCGCTCTACGCGGTGAACATGCTGCCAGGCGTCGACACGGTCGGCACCGTGCGTGACTCGAGCATCGCGGGTCTGCCGGAGCAGACGATCAACATCACACTCGACGGCGTGAACGTGAACAACAATCAGGACAAGGCCGGCGACGGGTTCTACGCGATGGTGCGGCCGAATCTCGACGCGATCGAGCAGGTCACGCTCTCGACGGCCGCGCAGGGCGCGGACAGCGCCGGCCAGGGCGCGGTCCAGATTCGATTCGTCACGCGATCCGGCACGAACATGTACAAGGGCACGGCGTACGACTACTTCCGGCATCCCAACCTGAACTCGAACTCGTGGATCAACTACAAGAACGGCCTGGCGCGTAACCGCATCATCCTGCACCAGGCGGGCGCGAGCGTTGGCGGCCCCTTAAAGCTCCCCGGGCTGTACGACGGCAGCGGCAAGGCCTTCTTCTTCTTCAACTACGAAGAGTTCTACCAGCCGACGGAGGCCACGCGGACCCGCACGCTGCTCAACCCGAACGCGCAAGCGGGCCTCTTCAATTGCAGCACGTGCACGGGCGGCGGCCAGCTCGTCCCTCTCTTGCAGATTGCGGGTAACGCCGGCCATACGAACACCTTCGACCCGACGGTGCAGGCGCTGATGGCCGAGGTACGCGCCGCGGCGCAACTCAAGGGCAACATCACGACGCCGGCCGGTGCGACCAACACGCAGACCTACATCTTCAACAGTCCCGGCAAGGGCGTGGAACGGCTGCCGACGACGCGCGTGGACTTCAATCTGACCAACGCACATCGGCTCAGCGGCGTCTACTACTGGCAGCAGATCGATCGGCTGCCCGACATCCAGAACAACGGCGACTCGAACTTTCCGGGTCTGCCGAATACCGGCTCCTACTACTCACGGCGAACGGCCGGCTCCATCACCATGCGCTCGACGCTCTCGTCGAGCCTGGTCAACGAATTGATTGGCGGCTGGCAGGACTCGCCCGGCTATTTCTTCGACGGGATCACTCGGGATCAGTTTGCCAATCAGGACTTCTTCGCGATGAGCTTCCCGCTGGGCGCGACGTCGGCCACCAACCGCGCCGGCGGCGTCGAACACCCGCGCAACACGCCGAACTGGAACATTGACAACACGGTGACGTGGCAGCGGGGGCAGCACAGCCTCAGCTTCGGCGGGTCCTTCTCGCAGTTCCGTTACACGCAGGTGGTCTCGACCGTGGTGCCGACGGCCAACTTCGGCATCGATACGGCCAACGACCCGGCGAACGCCATCTTCAACGCGACGAACTTCCCCGGCGCGTCCACGAACGAGGTCAACCAGGCGCGAGATCTCTACGCGTTCCTGACGGGCCGCATCACCTCGATCAACGCGACGTCCGCGCTCAATGACGACGGCATCTACACCTACAACGGCGACACCAACCACCGCATTCGCCACAATCAGTGGGGCGTGTTCGGACAGGACTCCTGGCGCGTCTCGCCGACGCTGACGTTCAACTACGGCGCGCGCTGGGAAGTACAGACGCCGGTCATCACGATGATCAAGAGCTACTCGACAGCGACAATGGCCGATGTCTGCGGGCCCTCGGGAGTGGCGGCCTCGGGCGGACCCGGCGGGCGGGCGTGCAACATGTTCAATCCGGGCGTCTTCAACGCGCCGGGACAGGTGCCGCAGTTCACGCAGTACCAGCCGAACACCGGCAGCTACAACACGGACTGGGACAACATCGCCCCGAACGTGAGCGTCGCGTGGCGTCCGAACGCCACCGACGGTTTGCTGCGCCGGATTCTCGGCGATCCCGAGACCGCGACGATCCGCGCCGGCTACTCGATCGCCTACAACCGGAACGGCATGGCGGAGCTCACGGGCGTGTTCGGCGCGAACACGGGCCGCACGACGAACTCAAACCGCAACAACACGGTCGGCAACCTGGTGCTGGCCGGCGAGTCGTGGCCAATCCTCTACCGAGAGAAGAACCGGCTCGGACCGCCGCCTACGTGCCCGGCCTCCGGCACCGGGCCCGCCGGCTGCATTCCGATTCAGGTCTCCTATCCGCTTCCCGCGACCACCAACAACAGCGTGAACATCTTCGATCCCAATCTGCAGCTCTCCTACACGCACTCGTACTCGATCGGCATCCAGCGTTCGCTCTCGCGCGACATGGTGGTCGAGGTGCGGTACGTCGGCAATCAGAACAAGAACGCGTGGACGACGGAGAACTGGAACGAGCTGAACATCTACGAGAACGGCTTCCTCAACGAGTTCAAGCTGGCGCAGACCAATCTGCAGGCGAACCTGGCGTGGATCGCTGCCAACGGCACGCTCCCGGACGGCAGCTCGACGGCGACGTTCAAGTACACCGGTGTGGCAGGCACAGCGCCGTTGCCGATCTACCTGGCGCACTTCAACGCCCTCGGCGCGGGCAGTGCCGGGACGCCCGGGTCGTACACGGGAAATAACTGGACCAACACGGGGTTCGTCGGACGTCTCGATCGAAACCAGCCAAGTCCGACCGGCGCCGCAGGCGATTTGTTCGGCAGCGCGACGTTCAGAACGAACATGCTGAACGCGGGCCGGCCGACGAACTACTGGGTGCTGAATCCGCTGATCTCCGCCGCGAACGTCCGGACGGGCGCGAACTTCTCGAAGTACCACTCGATCCAGACCGAGCTGCGGCGCCGGCTGTCGCGCGGGCTGCTCGTCAGCGGCAACTACACGTGGTCACGCCAGTTCAACTCGGCGAGCGACGGGTTCCACTTCGACCGGTTCCTGGTCCGATCGCCCAACGTTCCACACTCGTTCAAGGTCAACACCGCCTACGAGGTGCCCGTCGGCCGCGGCAAGCGCTTCGGCACGAACTTCAATCCGTGGCTGAACGGCTTCGCCGGCGGCTGGACCTTCGCCATGACCGGGCGCGTACAGGTGCGCACGCTCTCCATATCCGGCGCACGTCTGGTCGGGATGTCGCTCGAGCAGCTGCAGAACGAATACAGCTTCAGGATTGACGGCAGCAACGTCGTCACGATGCTGCCGCAGGACATCATCCTGAACACGCAGCGCGCGTTCTCGACGAGCGCGACGTCTGCGACCGGCTACAGCGCGCTGGGCCCACCGACTGAGCGGTACATCGCCCCATCGGACACGCCGACGTGCATCGCGCTGCGGACCGGAGACTGCGGCGCCCCGGATCGGATCTTCCTGACGGCGCCGCTCTTCACGCGGTTCGACATGACCCTGCGCAAGCAGTTCCCGCTCGGTGGCCGGAGGACGTTCGATCTCCAGCTCGACATCAACAACGTCTTCAACGCCATCAACTTCACGCCGGTCTTCAACCCGTCGAATGCGGCGACGCAGTTCCAGACCAACAACATCTACCAGGACATCAGCCAGTCGTTCGACCCGGGCGGACGCCTCGGTCAAATCGTCGTCCGCTTCAACTGGTAGCGTCGTTTCGAGTTTCGGAAGGGGGCACCGTCCATCGGGGCGGTGCCCCTTCGTTTTGTCGCGATATTCTCACCGGCATGAAACGATCGACGCTCGTGGCTCAACTGTCCCTGGCTGCCGCGGCAGCCACGTTCACGATCGCCCTGCCCACCGCGCAGCCGGCGCCTCGCGCCAACGCCGAGTTCCTGCGAAAGGCGTACGACACGTACACCAGTCAGCGACAGGCGTCGCCGTACAAGTCCGCCTCCTGCACGTCAGGAGGCCGGGACCCTGTGAGTCGGAACCCGAATCGCTCCATGTCCCGTTGAGGCTCATCTCCGCCAGGACCACCGCGGGCGCGGTCGGGGCGGCTCGCGCCGCCGCGCATCCACACACCGCGACACACGCGGCTCCGATCAGCACGACTCGAACGGCAGAAACCGCCTGCAACATCGCATCCCTCGTCGCAATTGAGGGGGCCAACGCAAATGGAAGGCGCCTCGGCGATCACTTCTCGCCGTCCGCCGGTCTCACATCACCAGGCCGTTCCGGATCGCGTACTGGGCGATTTCCGCGCTATTCCTGACGCCGAGCTTCTCCAGCACCCGGGCGCGATAGCTGCTGATCGTCTTGACGCTGAGTGACAGGACGTCGCCGATTTCCGTCACGGTCTTTCCCGAGGCGATGCGGGACGCGCGATCACCTCCTCCGGATCGCGGCCACGCACAAAAGGGGGTCACAGACCGACGTCTGTGACCCCCTGCGTGACTGATTGACGGTGCGAATCGACGAAACGCCGGCGTGAGACGCGAGCGTCGTTACTTGGCGGGCTGCGTCACGGCGTTCTTCTGGAGCGTGACTGCGGTCTGCGCCAACAGCCGGCCGGTGACTGATGCGCCCGTCTGCACGGCGATCAGGGTCTTCGACATGAGGACGCCTTCAAAGTGCGCGCTGGTGCCGATGGTCGCGTTGCCGGCGACCTGCCAGAAGACGTTCTTGGCGCGGGCGCCGCCCGCGAGCGTGACGCGCGTCGCGTTCGCCTGGTTGAGGTTCTGCGCGATCTGGAAGATCCAGACATCGTTCGCGCCGCCCGTGAGCGTCACGTTCGTGCTGATCAAGACGCCCGTGCCCCACTTGTAGAGACCAGGCCGGAGGGTGAGCCCGCCGATCTGGCCGGCGCCCAGTTCCGAAACATCGGGCGAGACGCGTCCGGCCGCGTCGTCGTAGGCGATGCTCATGTCGCCAATCGCCGTGGTCAGGAACGAGGCGTTCGGTAACCGGCACGGAAGCGGACCGGCCGCGTCGACGGTGTAGACCTTCCCCGACACTTCATCGCACTTCAGCAGGAGCGCGGCGCCGGTGATGGGACTCGTGCCCACATCGCCGACAATCGAGGACTTGTACACGTCGGTGATTCCGGACTGGCTCAGGATCGCGAACCCGCCGGCCGACCCGAGGTTGACCGTCTTCAGCTTGGCGCTGGACGAATCGGCGTCGTCAACGGCGATGGACGGCGAGGTCGGGCTCGGCTGCTTGTTGTCGCACGCCGTGAGGCTAATTACGGTCGCCGCGCCCAGGAGGGACATGGTGACTCTCATCGTGAAATTTGTGTTGGTTCTCATTGAAGTGACTCCAGTTCCGGGGTTGCTCTGCGCGCGACAGTCGTTCTCGCCCGCCGTGAGTCCACAATGGACCCCGACGTCGATCTCCACCATCAGCGCCGGGCTGATTCCGCAGCAGGACGAAGGCTGAAAGACGTGTCGGTGTTCGTCTGACACGCGAGGCGGTAATCTAGTGCGCATGTTGAGACCGCATCGACTGACCCGATCGCCCTGGCTCCTGGCCGCCGTCCTGTCCGCGGTCGCCTCGGTCGTGCTGCTCCGCGCGCAGAGCGCGCCTCAGCGGATGGACGCCGAGTCGCTGCGCAAGGCGTACGACACCTACACATCCATGCGCCGATCGTCGCCGTACAAGTCCGCCTCGTGGCAGTTCGTCGGGCCGACCAACATCAGCGGCCGCGCCACCGATATCGCGGTGGCGGAGCAGAACGGCCGGCGCCGCATCTACTGCGGCTACGCGACCGGCGGCGTGTGGAAGACGGACGACAACGGCGCGACGTGGCAGCCGATCTTCGAGCACATGGCGTCCACGAGCATCGGCGATCTGGCCGTCGCACCCTCGAACCCGAACATCGTCTGGGTCGGCACCGGCGAGGCCAACATCTTTCGCGCCTCGATGGCGGGCGTCGGGATCTACAAGTCCGTCGACGCCGGCCAGACGTGGCAGCACATGGGTCTGTCCGACACGCAGACGATCGCGCGCATCCTCGTCCATCCGACGAACCCGGACATCGTGTACGTCGCGGCCTCCGGCCATGAGTGGACGGACAACGAGATGCGCGGCGTGTTCAAGACGACGAACGGCGGGCGGAGCTGGTCGAAGGTGTACTACAAGAGCGCGCGCACGGGCGCCATCGACCTGGTCATGGATCCGCGCGATCCGAACACGCTCTACGCCGCGCTGTGGCAGCGCATCCGCCGCAAGTGGAGTGACCCGCGCGTCGAGCCCGGCTACAACGAAGGCGGCGTCATCAAGACCACGGACGGCGGCCGGACGTGGACGGAGATCAACACCGGCCTGCCCGCCGCGCAGTTTCGCGGCCGCATCGGCA
>Ga0137427_10000572_pt1 | contig 18657 bp, 18 predicted proteins | sample EasRivERMZT700_2_FD_102309 | JGI IMG/M metagenome (GOLD analysis project Ga0137427, IMG submission 102309) | Soil microbial communities from meander-bound floodplain in the East River, Colorado, USA - East River MetaG ERMZT700_2 | ecosystem: Environmental > Terrestrial > Soil > Floodplain ...
CATTTCGCGCGCGGCGATCTCGGCGACAATCTGCTGGGAGAGCACGTCAAGAGGACGCAATGGAACGGAGAGGCGATCGAGCTCGCCGCGGTTGACGCTGTCGAGCAGCGCGGTGCTCTCGACGAGCTCGTCGCGCGAGAGCGGAAAGAGCCGGCCTTTCGGCGTGCCGTCGACCGCGTGGCCGGAGCGGCCGACACGCTGCAGGAAGGTGGCGATCGCGCGGGGTGACCCAAGCTGACAGACGAGGTCGACATCGCCGATGTCGATGCCGAGCTCGAGCGAGGCGGTGGCGACGAGCGCTTTCAGCTTGCCGTATTTCAGACGCTGTTCGGCGTCGAAGCGCTTTTCCTTGGAGAGACTGCCGTGATGGGCGCCGACATGCTCTTCGCCGATGCGGTCGGCAAGCTGGCGGCTGACGCGCTCCACCAGCCGCCTGGTGTTGACGAACACGAGCGTGGTGCGGTGGGTCTTGATGAGCTCGGCCAGGCGGTCATAGATGAGCTTCCACACTTCGGCCGACATCACGCTTTCGAGCGGCGCGGGCGGCAGCTCGAGCGCGAGATCGCGCTCACGCGCGTGGCCGGTGTCGATGATGGTGCATTCGCACGCTGCATCGCCGCTCGCATCGGCGCCGACCAGGAAGCGCGCGACCTCCTCGATCGGCTTCTGCGTGGCGGAGAGGCCGACGCGCAGCAGCTTATGCGGCACGAGGGCGGCCAGCCGTTCGAGCGAGATCGCGAGATGCGAGCCGCGCTTATTGGGCGCGAGCGCGTGGATTTCATCGACGATCACGGTGCGCGTGGTCGAGAGCATGGCGCGGCCGGATTCGGAGCCGAGCAGGATGTAGAGCGACTCCGGCGTGGTGACGACGATGTGCGGCGGACGCTTGCGCGCCCGGTCGCGCTCGGCCGACGGCGTGTCGCCGGTGCGGACCCAGGTCCGGATCTCGACATCGGGGAGGCCGCGCTCGGCAAGCGCCTTGCGGATGCCGGCGAGCGGCTCCTCGAGATTGCGCTGCACGTCGTTGGAGAGCGCCTTCAGCGGCGAGATATAGACGACCTGGGTTTCGTCCTTGAGTTCGCCTTGAAGACCCTGGCGCACGAGCGCGTCGATGGCGGCGAGGAAGGCGGCGAGCGTCTTACCCGAGCCGGTGGGTGCCGCGATCAGCACGTGGCGGCCCGACTGGATCGCCGGCCACGCCTGGGCTTGCGCCTTGGTGGGGGCGGCGAATTTGCGGTCGAACCAATCGGCGACCGCGGGATGGAACGAGGCTGTGGTCATCTATCGGCTACTCTCAGGGCCGGAACAAAACGTAAACTATCACCGGAGGCGGCCAAGGCAATAAGGTTTATCCCTGGAGGACACAGCATTTGTGCAGACAGTGACTTGGCACAAGCCCTCCTCCCGAACGCCACTCCCAAGCAGTTGATCTTGCTATTAAATCATCGTTTTCAATGGTTTGTTCGCTCGAATTTTTAGTCGCCGCCGCAAGTGCTTGATGACTCGAGGAATTTGGCGAGACGGCCGGAGCAGAGGGGCGCGAAGAGCAAGGGCACAAGCCTTTCCGGAGGCGGTCATCCGAGGGCCAAGCTAGTATAGTCCTATTCCTATGTATATAGGAGTTACCCTACGATCGCGGGGCTGTGACGCGCAGAGCCACGGTCCGGCCAATTAACCGAAATCCGACGAATTAATATTAGCGTTTCACCGGATATGGTCGTCGGCTTTCGATGAATGTGCGCTGGATGACATCAAGTTCACGGGGCGGCCTTTTCAGGGCCGCGAACCTTGTCAGACGCTATTTGTCGATCGGCACCGTCCTGCGGGCAATGCGGGCACTCCGGCCACGGCTCGAGGCCTTTCTGCGCTGGTGGGGAGCCGAGCTTTGGGCATGTCTGCCAGAGGCCTGGCGTCATCGATTGCGCCACCGGAAACGACACTTCCTTGCCACGTTCGACGATGAGGCGCGGCGTGTCGTTGTCGTCGAACGAAACAATGCCCTCTTTAGCCGCGCATTTGCGCTCGCACCCGAAGATGCCCAGGAAACGGCTTCACTCGCCGAGATCAAGCACGCGATCCGAAAAGATCGCGCGCGCTTGGAGGTCATCGTTCCGGAGAAGCACATCGTGCGCCGTGACGTAAAGCTTCCCCTGGCGGCGGAGAACAATCTTCGGGACGCATTGGGTTCAGACCTGGATCGATATACGAGCTTTCAAATCCGGGATGTCTATTTTGACTATTCGGTCGTCAAAACCGATCGAGAGGCGGAGGCGATCACCGTTGATACCGCAATTGTGCCGCGCCGCTATGCAGACGAAGTCGTGACCGCTCTGCGCGGCGCCGGATTGAATCCGAGCGCAATTTCCGCCTGGCGGGATGGCGCGAAGAGACCTGATTCCACATTCTTGACCGTGAACACCGAGCGCAGTGCAACGACGGTCCGCTTGATCACTATCGCCTTGGTGGTTTTGGTCGTCGCTCTCGATGCCGCAGCTGCCTACGTGCCGCTTTGGATCAAGCTCGACATATTGAAAGACCTTCAAGCCCGGATCGAGTTCATCAAACGGGACGTGCAGGACGCGGCTCTGGGCGAGCAGACGCTGAGCGACCTACGCGATGGAAACCTGCAGTTGGTCAACTTGAAGATCCAGACGCCAAGCATGGTGGAAATTCTCGGGGAGGTTGCGCGTGTGCTGCCTGATTCGGCCTGGCTGGACCAGCTGCAGGTGGGGGAGGATAGGCTTCAGCTCGCCGGATTTACCGGCGCGTCGGCTGACCTGATTGCGACACTCAAGCAGTCGCCAAAGTTGTCGGAGGTCCGCTTTGAATGGCCGCTCATGGCGGTCTCGACTGAAAGTGCCGATCGTTTCGATATTTCCGCGCGAATCGAAAGTCGCGGCGGGGATCGCCAGTGACCGTACGGCAGCTATGGAACCGTATCCTCGCCGTCGCCTTGGCGGGATTGCCGATTTGCGCGGTCATCTGGACAATCGCGGCATGGCTCTATGATGCGCACGGCATGCTGTCGGCGGAGATAACGCAGACCCGCCTGAGACTGCACGCCTATGAGTCCATGTTGGAGCGCCGGCCCGAGACCGAGGCGGCGGTCGCGCGATCCCGTCACATGGGGCGCAACTACTACTGGGCCGGTTCGAGCGGAGCAGACGCAAGCGAAGAATTGCAGCGGCAGTTGCTAAGCGTCATCGATGCTGCGGGAGGCAGTGTCCAGACGATCCAACCACTGCCCGCGACGCGCAAGGATGCGGGCGCCGCGGTCAACCTGCGCGTGGTTGTCGATGCGTCTGCGACAGAGCTCCTGGAGACGCTGTATTCCATCGAGAGCAATCGGCCGTATCTGTTTTTGAATCAGCTGCACGTCCGTGTCGTGGGGCGGCGCGCGCGCACGGCCCAGTTACCGGAGGCAGTTTTGCAAGTGAGTCTGGACGTCCACGGCTACTTAGAACCCTAGGCAAGGCGGCGCTAGAAACGGCCATGAGACTGTCATTTGTCCAGGAAGTGTTGCTGGCCGTTGCCGCGGGGCTCGGCCTGTTGCTGCTCGTGGAGGTCTGGCTGGTCATGCCCGAGTCCTTGTTGCCGGAACAGCCGACCGCCGCGGAAACGGCGTCCCCACCCGTGGCGCCGAGCGTCGAGGAACTCAAAAACTTCTCGTTGCCGCCGCGAGAGTCCGTGCGCGCATTTGTCGAGCGTCCGCTCTTCGAAAAAACGCGCCGAACCGCTGGGGAAGCGTCTGCCCCCAAGGAGAATGCGGTCGAAATTGCCGATATAACACTCATCGGAGTCGTCATCGCATCGGACGAAAGGATCGCAATCTTGCGGACTCGGGAGGGGGCGGTTCGTGTCCGTACGGGCGATGCCGTAGGAGATTGGCGCGTTGTCGACATCACTCAGAATAGTGTCCTGCTTCGCAACAACGGAATGGTGCAGTGGGTCTCTCTCCGCGGGGGCGGATAGGCAGCGCGCGCGCTTTGATGTGCGCTTTCGCTATTGAATGGAATGGCCGCTAATGGAACGAGCGGAGCGAGCCGCACCTCCCGCGTGTGGAGGCGCGGCTCGCTTCTATCCGCCGATTAATTGGCTACGGCGATCTGGCCCTGGGTGTCGAGGCTGAGTTGAACGGCCTTTCCGTCTTTCATGGCCTTCGCACTCCACAACCCTTGGGCGTCCTTCTTGAGTTCCGAAACATTCGTGTAGCCTTGGGATTCGATACGCGCCTTGGCCTGCACTTCCGTCGCTGCAGCGCCCGCGTTCGGGGTTGCCGGCGCACCGGCGGACGGCGTGGCCGGCTTGGCCTGGGCCGCCGGCGGACTGGCCGGTTCTTTTGCATCGTATTGGGCGAACGCCGCTCCAGCCGTGAGGCTGGCTATAGCCGCAATGAGAGTCACTGAGCGCATTGGTTCATCTCCATTCCGATCAGACCCCCACGTCGCAACTCCGGTGCCGGTAAATGGTTTCTGGCAACATTTTTTTGTCACACCTCAAGCCACAGCTTCCCTGTATCGCGATAAGTCTTCATCGCGACCGTTCTGCCTTGCACGCGAGAACCGCCACCGCCTTCGCGCGCAGGCTGATTGGAGTGACTCGCGTGGCTAGCGGTCGGAAACCGGGATCGCGATCGTCACCCGATCTTCGTTGCCGATGACGCGCGTGATGTGACCCTTGCCGGTCAGGTCTTCCGCCAGATTGATGCTGCCGGGCCCGAGCCGGATCTTTGTCCCGTCTTCGAGTTCGATCTCGCCCTGACCGCTCAAGGTGATGACATATTGTCGGCGCGGCGCGGGATGCCAATCGACCACGCGGCCCGGTGGCGCGCGGCGAATTTCCGCTCCTGCTCCGGCTGCCAGCTTGAAGGGGTCGGTGCCGCCGGGTCCGAACTTGACCTCGATTTCCTGCGCGTGCGTCTTCCCGTCGGGGCCCGTGTAAAGCCGGTTGATCTTGACCGGCTTGCCGGTCTGCGCCGCGGTCTGTGCGCTTTGCGTCGAATAGAGGACAACGGACGCGCTCAACAGAGCCGCGCCAGCGAACCACGCGTATTTCGCATTCATGAGGGGCCTCCCGCCGTTTGCCGTTCGCATGCTAGCACGTTCATGCATCAAAAATCCGGCTTCTCCGCCGTGGGCGTGCCGTAGTCGAAGAGGTTCGCCGAATTGTTCTCGGAGCAGATGTACTCCGCGAAGGTCCGGTCCATACGCTCGTACTGCCGCAGCATCTTGAAGGGCCGGTTGAACGTGTCGGGGTCGTCGATCGTCAGCAGGACTTCAATCTTGGCGCCGTTCTCGATCAGCCGCCAGCGTTCCGTGACGTGCAGCTTTTCGCTGTGCGGCGTGCGGTAATTGTCGAGGAACGTCTTGTCGTTCAGCCCGATGGTATCGACGACGAGCGTATCGCCTTCGTAATGGCCGACCGAATCTCCGTACCAGGAGGGTCTTGCATTGGCGGCATGCGGCGCATTCAGCCTTATGTGCCGCGTTTCCGCGTTCCCATCGACGATCATCGTGACCTTTGAAGGCGATTGCACGATGGTCAAGGCACCCGGTGCGAGCAGGACGAGGAAGCCCGGAACGCCGCCGGGCTGGCAGGCGGCACGCGCCGTGAAGGCGAACTTGCCGGCGAGCACTTCGTCATTGTCCTTCTTCATCACCTCCTTCGCCCATTGCTTCAGATTGGGGTTGCCGATGTCCGAGATGCGCTGGGTCGGCTGTTCTCCGGGCGTGTTGTTGGGCACGTAGCGGTGGGCCGGGTCCTGCACGACCGGCTGCGGCGAGCCCGGGACCGGAGCAAATGCGCCGATGCCGATCCCCACCCAGGCCGTCTCGGCGCTGGGGGAGAAATCGGGCGGCGCGCTCGCCGCCATCCCCTGTGGTGCTGGGACCATCCCGGCGAGGCTTGCCAAGAGCCCCAGCGAGAGCATCCGCCGTTTCGTGCAGGAGTTGGGCATCGTATTACGTCCTCGTCCGATACTCGATCGAAAGCACTTCAATCGTATCGGATCCCGACGGCGTGCGGAATTCGATGACGTCGCCGACATGGGCTTTCATCAACGCGCGCGCGACGGGCGACAGAAAGCTGATCTTACCGCTCGCGAGATCGGCTTCATCGATGCCGACGATGGTCACGGTCTGTTGCGTGTCCTTGCGCGCGTATTCGATCGTGGCGCCGAAGAAAACCTGATCCCGGTTTTTCTGCCGTTCGGGATCGACCATCTCCGCGCTTTCGATGCGCTTCGCGAGGTAGCGCACCCGGTGGTCGATTTCGCGCAGGCGTTTCTTGCCGTAGATGTAATCGCCGTTCTCGGAACGGTCGCCATTGCCGGCCGCCCAGGAGACGATCTCCACCACTTTGGGCCGCTCCTCATAGAGGAGCTTGCGAAATTCCGCTTGCAGCGCGGCGAGCCCCGCCGGCGTCACGTAATTCTTGGCGTGAGCGGGCAGCGCATCGGCGTCTTCGACCTCGCTGTCGGCGCTGTCGCTTTCCTTGGTGAAGGCTTTGCTCATGGGGGGACGGGAGGGTCAGCTCCAGGTCAGGTCGTGATTGCGCAGCGGCAGATCGCGATACCGCTTTCCGGTGATCTGGAAGACGGCATCGGCAATGCCGGACGGGATCGAGGTGCCGCGGTCGTGCCCCATGCCGTCCAGCCAATGCCCGGTCTTGAAGAATCGGATGTTGATCTCCGGCGGGTCCTCGTCGATGCGCGACAGCGAGAAGGTGTCGAAATTGCTCTGCGCAATGCGGCCTTCCGTGACATTGCACTCTTGATGCATTGCGTCGTTGTAGAACCAGGTGATCTGGCCTTCGATCTGTTTCTTGACCGTCAGCGGATTGACGAGACCGAACCCTTCGTCATGGGCAACATCGACGCACATCAGACGCACTTTGCCTTGCTTGCTGAGCGCGACGGTGTGGACCTGGGCGCTGATGGTCGCGTGGCCGCCGTCCTCGGCGCCGCGTTCTTCGAGCCCGATGGCCCGCGCCGTGCCTTGCGGGAGCGGCGTGCCCCAGCCCGACATCTCGGCCGCGATGTCCAGCGCCTCGATCATGTCGGCCTTGTAGGGAAGGCTCGTGCGCGAGATCAGCTCGCGTCGATAGAGATACGGATCCTTGCCCACGGCGCGGGCAAGTTCATCCATGAAGCTCTCGCGATAAAAATGCTGCGCCGGCGCGCCGACGCCGCGCCGCGTGCCGACGGGAATGTGGAAGCGCCCGCTGTGGGTCGAGAACCGGTAATTGGGCGCAAAGTAGCGCGCGGCGACATCGAAGCCGGCGGTGGCACCAGGGGCCTGCTCGTCCGTGGCCGTCCTCACCTCCATGGCAATGGGCCAGCCGTCGCGATCGAGAGCGGCGCGCAGCTTAGCCACGCCGATCGAGCGGTATGTGGTGTTGACGAAGTCTTCCTCGCGCGTCCACAGCAGATGGATGGGCGTGCCGCGGTTCAGATTGGCGATGTAGATCGCCTGTTCGGCTTGCGGCCCGTTGCCGTTGCGGCCGTAGCCGCCGCCGAGATGGCACATGTGGAGATAGACGTTGGTTTCCGGAATGCCGGTGATCATCGCGGCGGAACGGCGCGTCTCCTGCGGGCTCTGATCGCCGATCCAGATGTCGACGCGGTCGTCCGTGACGAGCACGGTCGCGTTGCCGGGCTCCATCCGGGCACGCGGGAGATAGGGCACGGAGTACGTCGCTTCGATGATTCTCGCGCCGCTCCTGAACGCGCTGTCGCAGTCTCCGACATTGACACCGACTTTGCCGGGCTGGTCCAAGCTCACCATCAGCGCCGCCCGTATGTTGGCGGTGTTGCGTGCCGCGTTCTCAGGCGGCACATCCCATTCGATCGGCATCTTCTCGATGGCCGTCTTGGCCTGGTACCAGCTGTCGGCGATGACGGCGACGCCGCCGCCGAAGATGCGGCCGCGGATCAAGACCGGATCGGGAATGGGGAACTGGATGGCCGAGATGACGCCCGGCTCACTGCGGATGCGCTCGAAATCGTAAGCCTTCACCTTGCCGCCATAGACGGGACAGGATTTCACCGCCGCCCATTTCATGCCGGGCAGGTGAACGTCGATGCCGTAGACGGCTTTTCCGGTGACTTTCGAAGGGACATCGAGATTCTTCTGCTCGGTCCCCATGAGCGTCCATTCCGACGGTGGCTTGATTCGTATCTGCGCAGGATTCGGATGCGGCGTTTGAGCGGCAAGCGCAGCAACCTTGCCGTAGGTGGTGGTCCGGCCCGAGGGACCGTGGGTGATGATGCCGTTGGCCGAGCTCACCTCTTCGACCGGCACATTCCAGGTCTTGGCGGCGGCGAGCAGCAGCCGCTCGCGCGCTTCCGCGCCGGCCAGCTGAAGATAATAGCGGCCGTCCTTCACCGACGCCGCGGCGTTGGTGCGCATGCGCCGGTAGAGGCTGTCCGGAATCCCGGCGAGGCCGGTGCGGTCGCGGGTGCCGAACTGAGGCTCGCCGCCGCCCGCGGGGTCGTTCGCGCCGTTGCCCATGACGTTGAGCGTCCAGGGCGGGGCCATCTCCTTGGCGTCACGGTTGGCGGACGCGTATTGCGGGCGGACCTTGCTCCAGTCGCATTGCAGTTCCTCGCACACCATCATGGCGTTGGAGGTCCACACACCCTGGCCGAGCTCGGTCTGGGCGATGCGCACGGTGACGGTCTCATCGGGCGCGACGACAACCCAGGCGTTGACTTCGTCGGTCGCGGGTTCGACGGCCCATGCGGCGCCTTCCGGAGTGGCGATCGGCGGCTGAGCCCGCTGCGGCATCCAGAAGCCGATGACGAGAGCACCTGTCGCAGCAGCGCCCGTTAGGAGAAGACCGCGCCGGGAAAGGATCGCACCCGTGCGATTGTCGTTGCTCATCAGAGTGTCCTCCCTCCCGCCGAAATGCTCGCGGCGGCCACCCGGATCGCCTGACGGATGCGGTGGTACGTGCTACAGCGGCAGGCGTTGGTCACCTCGGCGTCGATCTCGGCATCGGTCGGATTCGGGTGCCTCTCGAGCAGCGCCACGACGCTCATGATCATGCCCGATTGGCAGTAGCCGCATTGCGGCACGTCGAGCTCCATCCACGCGAGCTGTACGGGATGTGTGCCATCGGGCGACAGGCCTTCGATCGTGGTCACGGATTTCCCGGCAGCGGCGGAGATGGGAACGCTGCAGGAGCGGACGGGCCGGCCGTCGATATGCAGAGTGCAGGCGCCGCATTGGGCAATGCCGCAGCTGAATTTGGTGCCCGTCAGCCGAAGCTGGTCGCGGACAACCCAGAGCAGCGGAGTCTCGGGCGCGACATCGACCGAATGGCGGACCCCATTCACGGTAAGCTCCAGTGCCATGGCGTTCCTCGTGGATGCACAGCCTTCGCTATCATCTTAACAGAGCGGGTGGGCCACCTCTACGCTGGCCGATGGATGCACCAGGTCGCGCAGCATCAGCCGGAGGACATCCAGCGCTTTACTCTCGCAAGCAGGCGCCAGGTCGCGACAACGACCGCGAAGCAGAGCGCCAGCAGCGCCGCCGCGGCGATGAGGGCGGCGACGGGGTGAGTGAGCGCGAGCCACAAGGTGCCGAACGTGACCACGTCCTCGATGGTGCTGACGGCGATATTGCTGAACGGCTCGGGGCTGGTGTTGACGAGCGCCCTGGTTCCGGACTTTGCCCCGTGACCCAGCAGCGCCGCTCCGCCGCCAAGCAAAAGCACAACCACCTGCCAGGCCGGATCGGACGCATCGACGATCGCCAGCGCCAACAGCGCGCCGCCGAACGGCCGGATGAAGGTGTGCACGCCGTCCCACAGGCTGTCGAGCCACATCACCTTGTCCGCCAGCAGCTCGGCCAGGGCGCCGACACCGGCGACGCCGATCACCCATGGATTGGCCAAGACCTCCAGCGAGGGAATGTTGGACGGCGGATCGATCAGACCAAGGCGCATGGCAAAGCCGGCGATCGCCACGCAAGCATAGACCCGCCAGCCTGCCAGCAGGCTGAAGCTCGCAGCCAGACCGATGAGTTCGACCGCGCTCAATCTTCGAAAGCCGTGCTAGAGCGAGCGCCGGCGTCCGGCAATCAGGCCCCAGATCGCCAGGATGATCACGGCACCGACAATCGCGCCGATGAAGCCCGCGCCCTCATTGGGGCCATACCACCCCAGCTCCTGGCCCAGATAGGTGGACAGAAAGGCGCCGACGATGCCGAGAACCGTCGTGAGGATGAATCCGGACGGCTCGTTCTTGCCGGGCATGATGAACTTCGCGATCACCCCTGCGACAAAACCGATGAGGATTGTCCAGATGATGCTCATTGGCGTTCTCCTTCTCGCAAGGGCTAGCGGTATAGCGACTCGATGAAGCCGCTTCGGTCGAGCTCGGTCATGATGCTCGCATCGTAGAAATCTTCGGGCTTGAGCTTTCGCATGTCCGGTGAATCGTAGAGGACGAAGGTGTGCCTGATCCCATCGACCGACGGATACGGCTTCTGCGGGATCTCTGCGACGTCGCGATACATGCGGTCCTGCGTCGCCGCATCCTTGATGCCGAGCCATTTGGCGAGCGCGGCATCGAATGCGGCGCGGTCCTTTTTCATCAGCGCGATCGCTTCGAACGCCGCCTTCACGAATTTGACAGCCGTATCGCGGTTGGCGTTCAGCCAGGTGCGCTCCGCCATGATGCCCGAGCCGGCGACGGGGAACTTGTATTGCGTGAGGTCGATCAGCAGCTTCAGGTTCATCTCGGGCGCCATCGACACGTTCATGACGCTCCCGAAGAAGGCGTCGGTGCGGCCCTCCTTCAGCGGGTTGAGCCCGTTCGCGTTCCCGAGCAGAGACACGTCGCGATCGGGGTCCCAGCCCATCTGCCGGGCGAAGGCGAGCGCCGCGACATGCGTGACGGTCCCCGGCACCGAATAGCCGAGCCGCTTGCCCTTCAGGTCTTCGGGCCGGGCGACGGCATTCGTGGTGATGATCGTCTCGCGGATGATGGTCTCGCCGGTCGTGAGCACCACGCGGCGGACCGCGCGCGCATCGTTCGCCACGCGATAGATCATCGGCGTGCCGCTGCCGAGTGCGATCGGCGCGTTGCCGACATCGGCCTTGATGGCGTGCGCGGGCACGATCACGCCGGACCTGCGTGCGCCTTCGGCCGCGGCGGGCGTGACGTATTGCCGGACGTCGAGCCCGTGCCTCGCGTAGATGCCGGCATCGGCCGCGATGAGGTACGGCACCTTGTTGAGCGAGATGTCGCCAAGATCGACTTCGAGCGGAACCATGCGCTCGGCGGCCTTGGCCGGCTGAAGCGCCAGGCCGGACAGCAGCAGCGCAAGGGCAAGGCGTGGCCGCAGCTTCATGTCGTTCTCCGCGAGTTGGTGCCCGGATCATAGCGCATGGTCTGCCGATGGCCCAAAGGCGGCCCTTGGCGGTTCGCCCGATCGCCTGGCAACTTGCGTCGCGGCGGCGTCTCGTGCGACCCTTTTCGCCCTTCTGGGAGGCGGTCATGAGAAATCTGAAACACACGCGGAATGTCTTCGTCGGTGCCAGTTTTGTCGCAATCCTCGGGGCTCTTGCTGTCGGGCAGGCCGTGCTCGACACGACAGCCGAGGCACAAGCCGCGAGCGCCGTGCAGGCGCCGCGGTTCGAAGTGGACCCGCTGTGGCCGAAGCCGCTTCCCAATCACTGGATCCTTGGCCAGACCATCGGCGTGTGGGTCGATGCCGACGACCACATCTGGATCGTGCATCGCAGCTCTTCGACCCTGGACGAGCAGGAGAAGGGCTTGGAGCTGAACAATGCGGAGTGCTGCGCAGGCGCGCCGCCGGTTCTCGAATTCGATCAGGCCGGCAATCTGCTCAGGCGCTGGGGCGGTCCCGGCCAAGGCTATGAATGGCCCGACGGCAACCACGGGATCTATATCGACCACAAGGGCTTTGTCTGGATCGGCGGGAACGGCCCGAACGACTCGCACGTCCTGAAATTCACCAAGGACGGCCGGTTCGTGATGCAGGTCGGCAAAAAGGGCGTACGCAGACGGACGGGCGCGGGCGCGGGCAAGGAAGAAGGGCAAGTCGCCGGCTTTGTCGGCAACAGCAACGACCCGGAGAACTTCGGCCGCGTGGCGAAGATCTATGTCGATGCGCAGGCAAACGAGGCTTATCTCGCCGACGGTTATCTGAACAAGCGCGTCGCAGTCATCGATGCCGACACGGGCAAGCTCAAGCGGTATTGGGGCGCATACGGCAACAGGCCCGACGACACGCCGCTTCCGGCCTACAATCCGGCGGGACCGCCCAACCAGCAGTTCCGCAATCCGGTGCACTGCGCCGATCTGTCGACCGATCGCATGTTGTATGTCTGCGATCGCGCGCACGATCGTCTCCAGGTGTTCACGCCGGAAGGACGGTTCGTGAAGGAAGCCTTCTTTCTCCGGAACACGAAGGCTTCAGGCACGGTGTGGGACGTCGCGTTCTCGAAGGATCCGCAACAGAGATTCATCTACATCCCGGACGGCATGAACAACCGAGTCCACGTCGTCGACCGCCAGTCGCTGCAGCTTTTGACGTCATTCGGCGACGGCGGGCGGCAGCCGGGCCAGTTCTACGGCGTGCACAGCATCGCCACCGATAGAGCGGGCAACATCTACACGACCGAAACGTGGGAAGGAAAACGGCTCCAGAAGTTCGTGTTCAAAGGGCTGGGGCCGGTCTCGGGACCGAATCAGGGCGTGGTCTGGCCGAGCACGGCGTCAGCCAAGTAGCGCCGTTCCGCTCCAACCGGAGTCGTCCGGAGACGGTCGGTGTCAATGTGATGACGACAAATTCGAGGGGCGAACATGACTCGGAAAACGAATAGACGCGAGTTTGTGCAAGTTGCCGGTCTCGCGGCATCGGGATTGATCGCGGCCGCTGCTCCGCTCCCCGCGACCGCCGCCGAGCAGCAGGCGCGTCCCGCGCCGAGATCGATGGGCGCACGCTTTCGCGCACTGATGAATGGGCCCGAGCCGCTGATCTGCGCCAACGCTTACGATGTCCTGTCGGCTCGTCTGATCGAGGTTCACGGATTCAAAGGCGTGTTTGTCGGCACCAGCGCCGCCAACCAGCAATTGGTCTCGCTGCCGGATCAGGCGGTCGTCACGGTGTCCGAGATCCTTGCGTATGACATTGTCATCGCCGCGAACGTGGATATTCCGGTGGTTGCGGATCTGGACGATTTCGGCGCCACACCGCTGAATGTCTACCGTTTCGCGAAGCAGGCGGAACGCGGCGGTATCGCCTGCGCGGCCTTTGATGACCGCATGCCGCTCAACCGCGCCACCGCCTATGCCGTTCCGGGCGTCATGCCCTTAGCCCGCGTGATCGACAATATTCACGCCGCGGCCGACGCGCGCAGCGATATGGTTCTGATCGCGCGCTGCCTCGCGCCCACGCCGAACAATTCGTACACCGAGATGCTGGATCGAGCTGCCGCTTATGCCGAAGCCGGTGCCGATTTGGTGTGGATTGGATTGCCAAACGCGCAAGCTTACGTAGAGGCGGCCGGCAAGATCAAAAAGCCGCTCTTTGCCGTGATCGGCGGCCCCAATCTGCCGGCAACCCCAGCAGCCATGAAGGCCGCCCGAATCGCGGTGGGCCAGACCCCCCCGATGGTCAACATCGCGTTGGGCGCGGTCGACAGAGCGCTGACCGAGCTGAAGACGACGGGACGAATCGCGGAAGCGCAAAAGGGCGTTCTAAGCGACGCGACGTCGGACAAGGTCGAGCACGTCGAAGAGCTCAACGCCCGCGCGCAGAAATACAACCTTCCGAGACCGTCAGCGCGGGAACAACGCTAGCCGACCGAAGCGCAGTTGAATTTCCGGGTGCGCGGCTTTAGACGCGGCGCGCCCGCACTCCCTCATGGGAGTGCCGCGCCCGGCGCGTTCAATGGCAAAAAACAGCGTTAAGGACGATAGGGTTTTCCCCTATTTGCTGTGGTCCGTCAGAGCCACCTGGCCACTAGGGTAAAAATTAACTTGTTGCTTACCGGCAAACCTGCCTGTTGCTGTTTGGCGTCGAATAACGATGCAGATTTAGCCGAAGAAGGCCGCACAAACCGGCTTGCCGTTCGGGTGCGGTAGCCAAGCCAAGAGATGAATAGGGCATGAGCAGATTCGCATCGATTACGCCAAACATCGTCGTCCGTAAGGGCGAGGCACCTCGTTTGGTATCGGTCACGCCTGCTCCTATCGTTTCTCTGCGGGGCTTGGACCGACCAGAAATGCCGGTGCGCGTATCTGTGGTTGCTGCCAAGCCTGCCGAGAACGAATCTGTCCTGTCGCCCACTCTCGTCGAGGAAAGCTATGGACGCTGGCGGAGCACCCATGGAAAAGATTTTGTGTCGGCGGGTAAGCCTTCGGGCCGCCCCAAGGCGCACAAGCTCTTCATGGCGCTGACGGACGCCGAGTACGAAGCGCTGGCGGTTATCGCTGCAAAAAGCGGCTTGACCCGACACCAGGTCGTCCGCAGTGCAGTGGACGGTTTTTTCAAATGGCTTGGCGACGAACCGGACGTCCTCACCAATGGCGCGGTGCGGCCAACGTCCCCGTCTCAGCGCGCGCCGCGTTCGTCGATCCAGGCGTAGGCGCGGCGGACGCCTCTGAGCTCCGCGCCGGGGCCTTCGATCTGCGGAAAGGCCTTGGCGTGTGCGGTGAGGTCGATGCGCCGGGCGGCATCTTCCGGCGCGACGCCCTGCCCCTTCAGACGCCGAGCCTGACTCACGAAGTCGGTCAAATAGGCCTGATAGGCGGTGATCAGACCCTTGTCGGCGAAGGGGATGCCGTGGCCGGGGAGCACGACGCTGAAATCGATTTTCTTCAGTTCGCCGAGCGTCGTCACCCATTCGTCGAAAAACGCATCGCCCATATAGGCGAGTCGGCTTTCCATCAGGTCGCCGGTGACGACGATCTTTTCCTTCGGCAGAAACACCACCGTGTCGCCGCCGGTGTGTCCGCGCCCGAGAAAGAGCACATCGATCTCGCGGCTGCCGCGGTGCAGAACCAGCTTCGAGGAATAGGTCAGCGTGGGCGGCGTGGCTTTCAGCTCCTTGAGCTGGGCGAAATTCCGTTCGGCCGCCGCAAGCTGTGCCGAGAGCGTCGTCTTGCGGGCGGCATCCTTCTCGGCCGCGACCTGCTGTTTCAGCCTGTCGATCTGCGCCGGCACGTTGACCATTTGCGAGGTGGTGAACGGTTCGCGCTTGAGCACGTCGAAGGTCGCGATCGCGGTGCGCACATAATCATGGGCGATGATCTGAACGTCCGGCCCGAAGATCTGATTGCCGTCCACATGGTCGTAGTGGAAGTGGGTGTTCACCACATACTTGACCGGCTTGTCGGTCAGCATGCGGATGTCGGCCAGAAAATTGCGCGTGGCCTGAGGCGTCGTGCCGGTGTCGACGATCAATACGTCATCGTCGTTGATGATGACGGTGTTGTTGCTGCCGACGCCGCCGGACGCGTAATAGACGCCGTCGGCGATCTTCTCGAATTTGTAGGTCTTCCCCTGCGTCACCGGATAGGAGATCGGCGGCACGGATGACGGCTGCGCCATAGCCGCGAGCGCGACACCGAGGGAAAGCGCAGCAGTCACCGCGAACAGGCGTGGGTCCATGGCCGGGCTCCCGTTGTCGGCAACGTGGTCCTTACGACGGAGGCAGTGTGCCGAGATACGAGGAAATCGCGATGATGTCGTCCGGCGTCATCTTGGCGACGACGGGCTTCATCGGCTCCACACCCGCGCCGTTGCTCGAGCCGTGCTTGATCAAATAGAGCTGCCGCGCGATCGTCAGCGGCTGCAGGCCAGCAAGCCGCGGCACTTCGCCCTTACCCTTCAACCCATCGCCGTGACAGGTCGCGCACGATCCGTTTTTCACCAGCGCTTCGCCCTTGGCTATGCTGCCCGGCGGCACATAGGCGAGGAAGCCTGCATGCGGGTCGCGGATTTCCGTGCCCAGCGGATCTTCGGGGATCTGGATGATGCGCTGTCCGATCGGTTCGGTGCCGCCCTCGGGATGGAGCTGACGATGACGGCCCGCGGTCGCGATAAAGGTCTTCGGCGGCGTCGCGGTCTCGATCACCTTCACGAATACCCGCGGCCTCTGCTTGGAGAAATACTCGGCGGCGGCGCGAACGTCCTCGTCCGACGTCGTTTTCGCGATCGGTCCCATCCGCGCGTCTTCCTTGCGCGAGCCGTCCTTGTAGTACTGCATCTGCCGGATCAGATACGCAGCGGGCATGCCGGCGATGTCGGCGGCTTCCGCATGGCTCTGGCCCGACATCAGATGACACGAACCGCAGGCGAACCTCACACCCTCGCCGCCGGTGACGATCTTCGGTGCGGGCCCATGCTCTTCGGGAAACCAGTCGGGCGGGGTCGCGTTGCCGGCGATCTGCTTGGCCTCGTACTCGCGCGCGCTGCCCTTCGCCCGCAGCTTACCTTCCACCTTGACCGCCCACGGCTGTTCCTTGGGCGGAATGTTGAAGGTCCACTCGGGCAGACCTTCGGGGAGAGTGAGCACTTCCTGCGCGCTTACTCCAACCGCAACGAACGGCGCGACGGCGCACATGAAGACGGCGGTGCGGACGGACGTCGTTGTACGCAGGATTTGGCGGATCATTGCGGCGCTCCTCTTCCGGGCTTCGGGGAACCGCAAGGTATCCCGGCAAGCTAGCGCCGTCTATTCCTCCGTCACGCAATCCATCAGGGGCGAGATGATGTACTATCCGCAGCGGCCCAACCTGGGGAGGATTTCATGAGGCCTGTCGTTTCCGCATCGTTGTTCGTGCTCGCCTGCGCGCTGGCGCAGCCGGCGTCCGCCCAACTCGAGGACAAGCCGGTGCCCATGGACAAGGCGCCGTTCCACATTCCGGTGTTTTCCAACGACTACATCATCCTCTTGAACGTCAACATTCCGCCCGGGCGCAACACCGGCTACCACATTCATTATGCCGACTCCGTGTCGGTGAACCTGACGCCGGCCTCGCAGACGAGCCAGACTTACGGCTCGTCTCAAGTGGGCGCGCCGGGCACGGGCGGCGACGGCGAGCCGGGACGCGCGACGTTCACCAATGTGACCAAGGACGGGCCGCGGACGCACAAGGCGAGCAATGTCGGGCCGACGCCGTTCCACAACATCTCCTTCATCCTTAAGGATCGCGCGCCTGGCGGAACCACGGTGTCGGACCGCTCGGGCGTCGCGGGCTACACCCAGGTCATGGACAACGCGCGCTTGCGGGCATGGCGCGTCGCGCTGAAACCCGGCGAGGCGACAGGACAGATCAGGCAAACGGCGCCAGGACTGAGGGTCTACATCCACGGCGGCGTGCTGGCCGAAATGGTGCCGGGAGCGGCCGATCGCGGGATGGCTCCCTACGAGGGCGATTTCATCTGGCAGGATGCCGGCCAGACGCGGACGGTGAAGAACACCGGCACGACGCTGATCGAATTCGTCGAGTTCGAGCTGAAATAAGGCCTAGAGCGCTTTCGCTTTTCTTCGAATCGCGAAAGCGCTCTAGGTTATGAATTGACGCATTTTCTGCGGCGAACCGCGAACACAATTCGCCGGAAAATGCTCTAAGATAAATGTCATTCTGCGGAGCGATCCTTTGAAGGATCGCTCCGGCTTTTAGCCACCAAACGGGAGGAACCCCCATGCGTATGCACTACCTGGCCATCGGTCTGCTTGCTGCGACGGTCGCATCGAGTTCACTTGCCCAAGCAGCGGCCCCGGCGCTCCCGCCGGCCACCGACACGGTCGCACCCGAGATCGCTGGCGTCGTGAAAGCCGGCACCAAGGTGCAGGTCATCAAAATGGGCCTCACGACCGGCACTGAAGGGCCGATTGCCCTCAACGACGGCAGCGGCGCCGTGCTCTTCACCGAGCAGCAGGCCGACCGCGTCAGCAAGATCGACAAGGACGGCAACATTACGCCGTTCCTCGAGAAGATAACTGGCATCAACGCGATCACGATCAACCCGAAGGGCCAGATGATCGGCCTCCAGCGCATGCAGAACGGCGGGAAGGCGCAGATCGCTATCATCTATCCCAAGGGCCAGGAGAAGGTGCTCTCTGACGCCATTGACGGCAAACCGATTCTGAACCCGAACGACCTGATCGGCGACAAGAAGGGCGGCGTCTACTTCACCGTTCCCGGCGCCATGCCCCAGGCCGTCTATTACATCACCCCGGACGGCAAGACCGTCGTCGCTACCACCGAAATCGACCGGCCGAACGGCATCCAGTTGAACCGCGCTGAGAACATTCTCTACGTCGCATCGGGTGGTGAATATATGCGCGCCTTCGACATCAACCCCGACGGGTCGCTCAAGAACGCCCGCGACTTCGGAAAGTATGGGTTCATGGTGGCGAATGCGACGACCGGTGTTAGGGCGAGCGGCGCAGACGGAATGACGATCGACAACGAGGGTCGCCTCTACGCTGCCACGAACGGCGGCATTGAAGTCTTCTCTGAGCAGGGTCAGAATCTGGGCGTGATCCCCCTCTCCCGGAAGGGGCAGAATCTGGCGTTTGCCGGACCCGACAAGAAGACGCTCTACGTCGTCGGGAATCAGGCCGCCTGGAAGATCGACATGGTGGCGGTGGGATTCAAGGACCGCG
>Ga0137427_10000573_pt1 | contig 18617 bp, 15 predicted proteins | sample EasRivERMZT700_2_FD_102309 | JGI IMG/M metagenome (GOLD analysis project Ga0137427, IMG submission 102309) | Soil microbial communities from meander-bound floodplain in the East River, Colorado, USA - East River MetaG ERMZT700_2 | ecosystem: Environmental > Terrestrial > Soil > Floodplain ...
GAAAAGCCCGACGCGCAAATCCTTGGCTTCGTAGATCGGTTTGCCATCGACCTTCATCACGCCATCGCCGATCCCGATCACGAGCCTGCGCATGACGACCCTTTTCAGGTCGACCGCATAGCTGACCGCCTTGGCGGAAGGAAGCACCATGCCGGTGAACTTCACCTCGCCGACGCCAAGTGCACGGCCTTTGCCGATGCCTCCGAGCCATCCCAGGAAAAAACCCAGCATCTGCCACATCGCATCGAGCCCAAGGCACCCCGGCATCACCGGATCGTCCTTGAAGTGGCTCTTGAAGAACCAGAGGTCGGGCTTGATCTCCAGCTCCGCCTTGATCTCGCCCTTGCCGAACATTCCGCCGACGTCGCAGATGTGGCTGATCCGGTCGAACATCAGCAGCGGTGGCAGAGGCAGCTTGGCATTGCCAGGCCCGAACAGTTCCCCCCGTGCGCAGGCGAGAAGCGCCTGCATATCAAATGATGCTTTGCGTACCTGTTTGTCCACGTCTCGCCGGGCACGCGTTAGCGTACCCCCCTTGATGATCCGCCAATTTAGATGTGTTCTAAAAAACCGTGGTTCTTTGGCGGCTATTGTTATAGGATGGTCTTGGATCGGGGCTTGTGCAAGGTCCCCGCCTGTATTTTCGCCTCCAGAAGTGGCGGAACTGTTACGGGTGGGGGTCCAGATTGTCGGTAAGGACCTGTTCATGGGGCAGCGGGCTATCCAAGCGAACACCGAGAAATTACGCAAGGCCGGGTTGAGGCCGACGCGGCAACGCCTGGCGCTGGCTCAGCTGCTGTTCGCCCGGGGCGACCGCCATGTGACGGCCGAGGGGCTGCACGAGGAGGCGGTTTCGGCCGGGGTGCAGGTATCGCTTGCCACCGTCTACAACACGATGCACCAGTTCACCGCCTCCGGGCTCCTTCGCGAGGTGACGGTGGACGGGACTCGCACGTATTTCGACACGAATACCGGCGATCACCACCACTTCTACTGCCAAGATGACGGCACGCTGGTGGACATCGACGGCGACCAGATCGAGGTCGCGGGCGTGCCCGTTCCCCCGCACGGGGCCAAGGTGGACCGTGTGGATGTGATCGTGCGCTTGAAGCGGCGCTGAGAAACTTCTTTAGAATAGTTCCAAACTGTTGACACTGGCGCTGCGGGCTGCCACGCTCCTCGTCAGGTGAACGGGTAGCCGTTCGCCGTATCTATCAGTCGGCGGCGGCCCGAGGTTCGAACTCGCCGCTGCACGGCATCAAGCCCCAGGTGATGGAGAGAACCATGGACACAAAGACGGATAACAAGTCAGGCAAGTGCCCGTTCACTGGCGGCGGGCGCGCACCAACCAACCGCCATTGGTGGCCGGAAGCGCTGGACGTTTCGGTTCTCCATCGGAACTCTAATTTGTCCGATCCGATGGGCGAGGCATTCGACTACGCCAAGGAGTTCAAGACTCTCGATCTCAACGCGGTGATCAAGGACCTGCATGCTCTGATGACGAACTCGCAAGAGTGGTGGCCGGCCGATTTCGGCCACTATGGCGGTCTGATGATCCGCCTGGCGTGGCACGCCGCGGGCACGTACCGCATCACCGACGGCCGCGGCGGCGCCGGCGCGGGTCAGCAGCGCTTCGCGCCACTGAACAGCTGGCCTGACAACGCGAACCTCGACAAGGCGCGCCGGCTGCTGTGGCCGATCAAGCAGAAATACGGCCGGAAACTCTCGTGGGCCGACCTGATGATTCTCGCCGGCAACGTCGCGCTCGAATCCATGGGCTTCAAGACATTCGGCTTCGCGGGCGGCCGCGCCGATGTCTGGGAGCCTGAAGAGCTCTACTGGGGTCCCGAGGGGACGTGGCTGGGTGACGAACGCTACAGCGGCGAGCGTCAGCTTGCGGAGCCGCTCGGCGCAGTGCAGATGGGCCTGATCTACGTCAATCCGGCAGGCCCCAACGGCAAGCCGGACCCGGTCGCGGCGGCCAAGGACATCCGCGAGACGTTCTTCCGCATGGCGATGAACGACGAAGAGACCGTCGCGCTGATTGCCGGCGGCCACAGCTTCGGCAAGGCCCACGGCGCCGGCGATCCGTCGCTGGTCGGACCAGACCCGGAAAGCGGTGCCCTCGAGGATCAGGGCTTAGGCTGGAAGAGCAAGCATGCCACTGGCATCGGGTGCGACACCATCACCGGCGGCCCGGAAGTCACTTGGTCGCAAACGCCGACGAAGTTCAGCAACAACTTTTTCAAGAACCTGTTCGAAAACGAGTGGGAGCTGACGAAGAGCCCGGCCGGTGTGCCGCAGTGGAAAGCGAAAGGCGCCGCCGCCACGATCCCGGACGCCTTCGACAAGTCGAAGAAGCATGTGCCGATGATGCTCACCACGGACCTCTCGCTGCGGCTCGACCCGGCCTACGAGAAAATCTCGCGGCGATTCCTGGAGCATCCGGAGCAGTTCGCGGGCGCGTTCGCCCGCGCATGGTTCAAGCTCACGCACCGCGACATGGGCCCGATCGCGCGCTATCTCGGCCCATTGGTCCCGAAGGAGACGCTGATCTGGCAGGACCCGATTCCGGCGGTGAGTCATCCGCTGGTCGACGAAAAGGATGTCGCCGCGTTGAAGGCGAAGATCCTCGCGTCCGGTTTGTCGGTCTCCCAGCTCGTCTCGGCAGCGTGGGCGTCCGCGTCGACGTTCCGCGGCTCGGACAAGCGCGGTGGAGCGAACGGCGCGCGCATCCGCCTCGCGCCTCAGAAGGACTGGGAGGTCAACCAGCCGAAGCAGCTTGCCACCGTGCTTCAGAAGCTCGAAGCGATTCAGAAGGAGTTCAACGCTGGTGGCGGCAAGAAGGTTTCGCTCGCCGACCTGATCGTTCTCGGCGGCTCTGCGGCGATCGAAAAAGCCGCAAAGGACGCCGGCGTCGACATGAAGGTGCCCTTCACGGCGGGACGCGCGGACGCGTCGCAGGAGCAGACTGATGTCCAGTCCTTTGCGCCGCTCGAACCACGTGCCGACGGCTTCCGCAACTACATCAGCGGCAAGCAGCAGTTCATGCAGCCTGAGGAGGCGTTGGTGGATCGGGCGCAACTGATGAGGCTGACGGGGCCGGAGATGACCGTCCTCGTCGGCGGCCTGCGCGTCGTCGGCGCGAATGCGGGGGACTCGAAGCACGGCGTCTTCACCAATCAGCCCGGCAAGCTGACGAACGACTTCTTCGTCAACCTGCTGGACATGAGCACGCAATGGCAGGCCGCTGGCTCCGACGGCGTGTACGAGGGCCGCGATCGCAAGACGAACAAGCTGAAGTGGACCGGCACCCGTATCGACTTGATCTTCGGTTCGCACTCGCAGCTCCGGGCGTTTGCGGAGGTCTATGGCAGTGCGGACTCGAACGAGAAGTTCGTGAAAGACTTCGTGGCGGCATGGACCAAGGTGATGAACTTGGACCGTTTCGACCTCAGACAATCTCCGCACTGAGGCTCAGAGCTGCTTCGGCCTATTCCCGACACGCCGGTCGATGCGATCGAACGGCGTGTCGGCGACGGCGTGGAGATGCTGCACATCGAGAAGGGCGGCAAGGACCAGATCCCGGGCGAGATCTGCGCCCCCGGCGTTAATCATAGAAAGCGCGATTGGCTGGCTTTTGCGGGCAAGAGCCGCTAGGAGACAGCCTCCGTCATCACCGCGTCTTCCGACATCGGTATGTGCCCGACATCGCGAACGGCCGACCGCGATGTCGTTTGTCTTTGGAAAGAGCCGTCATGTTGAGCTTCGACAATGTCACCATCCGCATCGCGGGCCGCGAGATCATAGGCGGTGCGACCGCCAATGTGCCCGCAGGCCGCCGCATCGGCCTGGTCGGACGGAACGGTGCGGGCAAATCCACGCTGCTGAAGGCCATCCTCGGTCAGTTGGCCCCCGACGGCGGCGACATCTCCTGGCCGCGCGAATGGAAGATCGGTGCGGTGGCCCAGGAAGCACCGGGCGGCGCCGACAGCCTGCTCGATACGGTGCTGGCGGCGGATCGCGAACGCAGCGAGCTGTTGCTTGCCGCCGAGACCGAAACAGAACCGCATGCGCTGGGTTATATCTATACGCGGCTCGACGACATCGGCGCCTATTCCGCGCCCGCACGCGCCGCCGCTGTTCTCGCCGGTCTCGGATTTTCCGCCGAGGAACAGCAGCGCTCCTGTTCCGAGTTTTCCGGCGGCTGGCGCATGCGCGTGGCACTCGCGGCCATTTTGTTCGCCAGCCCCGATCTCCTGCTGCTGGACGAGCCCACCAACTACCTCGATCTGGAAGGCGTGCTGTGGCTGGAGGATTTCCTGCGCCGCTATCGCGGCACCGTGCTGATCGTCAGCCATGACCGCGACCTTCTGAACACCGCGGCCGAACTGATCCTGCATCTCGAGCACGGCAAGCTCACGCTCTATACCGGCGGCTACGACATTTTCGTGGCGACGCGCGGCGCCAAGCGCGCGCTCGATGCCGCGTTCGCCAAGAAACAGGAGGCCGCGCGCGAACATATGCAGGCCTTTGTTGATCGTTTCAAAGCCAAGGCGTCGAAGGCACGGCAGGCACAAAGCCGGATGAAGATGCTGGCCAAGATGCAGACCATCGAAGTGCCGGTCGATGAGCACGTCGCGCCTATTCGTATTCCAGCGCCTGTCGAGGCGAGCCCGCCGCTCATCACCATGCACAACGCGTCGGTGGGCTACGAACCGGGCAAGCCCGTCCTGGCGCATATGTCGATGCGCTTCGATCCCGACGACCGGATCGCGCTTCTGGGCAAGAACGGCAACGGCAAATCGACCCTGGCGAAATTGCTGGCGAACAAGCTTCCGCTCATGGACGGCGAGCTGGTGCGGGCGCGCAAATGGGTGCCGGGCTATTTCGCCCAGCACCAATTGGAAGAGCTGGACGGCTCCCTCACGCCCATCGAAACGCTGTCGCATCTCCGCCGCCATTTGCGGATGGAACAGGTGCGCGCGCAATTGGGCGGGTTCGGCTTTTCCGCCGCCAAAGCGACGACCAAAGTCGCGGACCTCTCAGGCGGCGAACGCGCGCGGTTGATGTTAGCGCTCGCCACGTTGGACAAACCCAACATGCTGATCCTCGACGAACCGACCAACCATCTCGATATCGACGCGCGCACCGAGTTGCTGAATGCGCTGAACGATTTCGATGGCGCCGTGATTCTTGTCAGCCACGACCGGCGTTTGCTTGAGGCGACCGCCGACCGCTTGCTGCTCGTCGCGGATGGCCGGGTCGAGCCGTTCGACGGCGATCTGGACGATTATCGCCGTTACCTGCTCTCGGGTGAAAGAACGCCGACACGACGTACGGCCAAACGGGTCCAGGCCGCTTAGTCTCTACAGCTTCGTCTTCCCGGCGCAGATGTCGTCGTAGAGCGGCGGCGTGAGCAGGGAATAGCGGCCGGTCTCCGCATCGCGCACGTAGATCGGATCGGCGACAAGCTCCGGATTGAAGCCCTGTTTCTGCAATTCCACCTTGCGCTGTTTGAAGGTGCTGGTGGCCGCGATCTGCTGCTGAAAGCGCAGGAACACCGGCCGCGCGTATGACGGCAGATACTCCTCCAGATGCGCGGCGAGGGCTTCGACATCGAAGCCGGGCGCGGCGACCAGCGCCGCCATTCCCGCCTTGCCCTCCCCGCCCGGGATGACCACGCCGTAGACATTGGCCTCCTGGATGCCGGGAAACAGCGACAGCGCTTCGGCCACCTCGGAGGTTGCGACGTTCTCGCCCTTCCAGCGGAAGGTGTCGCCGGTGCGGTCGACGAAATAGAAATAGCCGTGCTCGTCGCGGCGCATCAGGTCGCCGGTGCGGAACCAGGCATCGCCCTTCCTGAACGCGTTGCGCAGGATCTTCTTTTCGGTGTCTTCGCTCCCCGTGTAGCCGTCGAAGCGGAAGCGCGGATCGTTGGGATCGATCTTGCCGATGGCCTCGCCCACCTCGCCGTTCGCCGTTTCGGAACAGAACCCGCCGGGGCCGCGCAGCGCCTCGCCCTTGTTCACGTCGTAGCGCACCAGCCTGATCTTCTGGATGCTGCGCATGTACCACGGCACGCGGCCGATGGCGCCGATCTTGCCGTCGTAATTGATCATGCCGACATTGCCTTCGGTCGCGCCGTAGAACTCCATGATGCGCGGGATGGCAAAGCGCGCCTGGAACCGCGCCCAGATTTCGGGACGCAAGCCGTTGCCGATGGCGACCCTCAAGCTGTGCTCGCGCTCGCGCGGATTTTCCGGCGTGTTGAGGAGATAGCGGCAGAGCTCGCCGATATACTGAAAGACCGTCGGCTTGTAGCGGGCACAATCGTCCCAGAACTCGGTGGCAGAGAACTTGCTGCGCAGCACGACCGAACCGCCGCCGAGCAGCGGGGGGCCCAGCGCGCACAGACCGCCGGAGGAGTGGTACATCGGCAGCACGTCGTACATCCGGTCGTCAGGCTTGCCGTTCACCGCGCCCTGAAACGACATCATGATGTGGAGCAGTCGCATGTGGCTGATGTTCGCGGCCTTGGGCAGGCCGGTCGTGCCCGAGGTGTAGATGTAAAGTGCCTTGTCGCGGCAATAGATGTCGTCGCGCGCGCCCAGGGAGGCTCCGGATTGCTCCGCAAGCGCCGCGTCCAGATCCTCGCAGCCCTGAGCGGCACCGCCGGTTGCCCACAAGCGCGGCGGCGCTTCAACGCCGAGACCGGCGGTCGCATAGCCGTCGATCAGCTCGCCGCCGAGGATGAGGTGTTTTGCACCCGCGATATTGATCGAGTGGCTGAGCGCGGGGCCGGTGAGATGAGTATTGATGAGCGCCGCGATGCAACCGTTCTTGATGAGACCGATCCAGGCCATGAGGTATTCCGGCCGGTTCTCCATCAGGAGCGAGACCACGTCGCCTTTGCGCAAGCCCTGACCTTGCGCCCAGCGCGCGAAGCGGTTGGCGCCGGCATCGAGCTCGGCATAGGTGACGATGCGATCTTCATACAGCACCGCCGGCCTATCCGGCCGTTGCCGCGCCCAGCGTTCGGTCCAATCGGCGATGGTGAGCTTTGCACCGGGGTGAACGGGACGGGTCATCGCGAGCGTCCGCGCGACTGCGGCGATATAAATCGCTTCCCGGTTCACCGCATCGGCTAAACCCATCGGCGGATGCCCCCGATTCGAACGTGAAGCGAGCATAGGTTCGAGGCTTGCGGGGTCAAGGCGAGCGGCGCCTTAGGCGTTGAGGACGTTGCGATGAGCGGCGAGACACACGAGAGCGTCGACCTGCGCGGTCTCAAATGTCCGCTGCCCGCGCTGATCTCGCGGCGGCGATTGAGCCGTTCTGATCCCGGAACGGTGATCGTCGTCGTCACCGACGATCCGATGGCGCCGATCGATGTTCCTCACATGTGCGCCGACGCGGGATTCGAGGTTGTCGCGATCGCGCGCGAGGGCGACGTCGCGCGCATGACGCTGAGGAAGCCGCCTCCTCTCCGCGATTGAACTAGCCGCGCGGCGGTTCGGACGCAGCGCCGGCCGTCGGCGGCGGTGGCGGCGTCAAGCGCTGGAGGAGAAAGTGGGCGTCGAGAGCGTCGGGGTTGCCCGAGGTCTGCTCGGTGTTGAGCATCACGATTTCCGCATAGGCCGAGTAGCTCGTCACCGGCCTCAAATCGCCGCCGAACCCACCGTAGCCGTACGGTCCAAACGCCGAGTACGGCGCATAGTACGGCCAGCTCGACCAGTAGAAAGCATGCCCCGGGCCGAAATAGGGATAGCCGTAAATGGGGTCGAAGCTGCTGAAGGTCTCGCGGTAATAGGTCCGGGCTTCGGTGTCGCGCGCATCGAAAACGAAATGCGTATAACCCGCGGCCACAGTGACTTCGGCGGCGCGGCGCAGCAGGGCGTTCTCCACGTCCTCGCGCTTGCTCGCGCTGCTGCCGGAGAATGTCACGCGGTAGCGCGTGGGGCTGAGCTGCAGATCGGTGTAGCCGATCCTCTCGCCCGGCGCGCGCGGCCTGTATTCCGGCCCGGTGGCGCATGACGCGAGAAGCGCAACCGCGAGCGTGACCGTAGCCGCCCTCGCGAACCGTCCCCACAAACCGCCTGATAGCCTGGACACGACAGTCTCCTTGGTCTTGTGCACAGCAGATATATTAACCGCATCCGGGCGCTGAAAGGTGCCCCCAGATGACATCTGCGCCTAGAAACGCGCCATCTTCGACTCTCCCGCTGAACCCGAAATGAACGACGGCACGCTTGCCCTCGGCATGCTCACAGTATATAAATGACTGGTCAGTTATTTATTGAGCGCCATGCCGTCACCGTCGAGAACGCCGAAATCGCAGGCTCGGTCCTCGTCTCCGGGAGCATCCCGGGCGCGGGGGAGTACGGGCGCGGCGCGCTGGCGCCGCCGCAAGGACGCGCGGCCGCAGGAGATCCTCGAAGCGGCGTTGTCGGTGTTCGCCGAGAGAGGATTTGCCGCCGCCCGCATGGACGACATTGCATCGCGCGCCCGCGTCTCCAAAGGCACGATCTACCTCTACTTCGAAAGCAAGGAGGCGGTGTTCCGGGCGCTGGTGCAGGAGACGCTGGCGCGGCGCGTTTCGGATCTGGCCGCGTTCGCCCGCGACCATCGCGGACCGGTTGCGCCCCTGCTCCGCGAGCTTCTGCTGCGGCTCGGGCATTTCATCTCCACAAGCGATCTCGTGATGCTGCCCAAGATGGTCATCGCGGAGGCAGGCAACTTCCCCGATCTCGCGCGTATCTACCGCGAGGAAGTCGTCGAGCGCGGGCTGACATTGTTCGGAGGCCTGTTGCAGACGGGAATGGAACGCGGCGAGTTCCGCAAGGTGCCGGTGCAGCACGCGGTGCGGCTGTGCCTTGCGCCGCTGCTGCTGGCCGCGATCTGGCGTACGACGTTCGCGCCGTCGGACGCGGCGCCCTACGACTATGCCGGGCTGATCGAAACCCACGTCTCGACATTGCTGCGCGGATTGCAGGCTGAGGAGAAAGCCGCATGAGGCGAACATCCGCTGCGATCATCTTACTTGCGTGCTTGGCGGCTTCGTGCGCGCCGGAGGAAAACACCCGCTGGCTCGGCTATGTCGAAGGCGAAGCCGTGCTGATCTCCCCGCCGCAGCCGGGCTGGATCACATCGGTGAACGTGACGCGCGGCGCGCAGGTGAAAGAAGGCGATCCGCTGTTCACGCTCGACGCGGTTCGCGAAGCGGCGGCGCGCGACAATGCGCAAGCCCAGATCTCGGCTGCGCGCGAACAGGGTCAGCAAGCGGCCGCGCAGTTGGCGCAGGCCCAAGCGCAGCAGGCGCAGATCGAGGCCGACATCTCGCGGGCCGAGAAGGAGCTCGCGCGGCAGCAGGAACTGGTGCGCATCGGCGGGTCGCCGCGCCGCGATCTCGAAAGCGCGCAAGCCGCTTATGACAGCGCGCGCGCACGCCGCAGCCAGGCGCAAGCGCAGCAAGGCCAGGCCTCGGCCGCGCGCCGCCAAGCCGATGCCCAGGCGAAGCAGGCCACGGCGGGCCTCGACACCGCATCGTTCAACCTCTCGGAGCGCGCCGTGCGATCGCTGGTGACGGGGCGCGTCGAGGATGTCTATTTCCGACAGGGCGAGTATGCCGCCAACGGCGCCCCGGTGGTTTCGATCCTGCCGCCGGACAACGTGTTCGTGCGCTTCTTCGTACCGGAGACCGCGCTCTCGAGCCTGATGTTGGGCAGCCCCGTGCATATCGGCTGCGACGGGTGTCCGCCCGATCTCACCGGAACGGTCAGCTTCATCGCGTCGGATGCCGAGTTCACGCCGCCCGTCATCTACAGCGTCGGCAATCGCGAGCGGCTGGTGTTCAAGGCCGAAGCGCGCGCGCCGTCCGGCCTGCCGTTGCGGCCGGGCTTGCCGGTGGAGGTGTGGCCGGTCGAGACCGTAACACCGGAGAGCAAGACGCCATGACGGCGCTCGCCATCGACGTGCACGGCCTGACCAAGCGCTTCGGGCGCAAGGTCGCGGTCGATCATGTCGATATCGCGGTGCCCGAAGGGCAGGTCTGGGGGTTTCTCGGCCCCAACGGCAGCGGCAAGACGACGACGATCCGGATGTTGTGCGGCCTCCTGAAACCCGACGAGGGCGAAGGCACCTGCCTCGGCTATCGGCTGCGCAGCGAAACCGACAGCATCAAGCGCGAAGTCGGCTATATGACCCAGCGCTTCAGCTATTGGGAAGATCTCTCGATCCGCGAGAATCTCGAATTCGTCGCGCGCATGTACGGGGTTGCCGACACGAAAGCGAAGGTCGACGAGACGCTGGAGCGGCTCGGGCTTCATGCGCGGCAGAGCCAACTCGCGGGCGAGCTGTCGGGCGGCTGGAAGCAGCGGCTGGCACTTGCCGCCTGCATGCTGCACGAACCGCGTCTGCTGTTGCTCGACGAGCCGACGGCCGGCGTCGATCCGCAAGCGCGGCGGGATTTCTGGGAGGAGATCCACCGCTTGAGCGAAGCCGGGCTCACCGTGCTCGTGAGCACGCACTACATGGACGAAGCGGAGCGCTGCGACCGCATCGTCTACATCAATCTCGGGAAAATCGTCGCCCAAGGCACGGTCCCCGAAGTCATCCAGAAATCCGGACTCATCACGTTCATCATCGAAGGGCCCGATGTGCGCCGTCTCCTGTCGCGCCTCGAGGGTCGGCCTGGCGTCGAGCATGTTGCCTTCTTCGGCGCGGTGCTCCATGTCAGCGGTCACGACCGCGATGCGCTGAAAGCCGCGCTCGAGCCGCTGCGGGAACTTGAGGGCTATGCCATCACCGAGGCGACGCCCAGCCTCGAAGACGTGTTCATCCACTTGCAGCAGGTGAGCGCGGTTCAATGAGAGGGTTTTCCTTCGCCCGGCTGTTCGCCATCCTGATGAAGGAATTCATCCAGATGCGCCGCGACCGGATGACGTTCGCGCTGATGATCGGCGTGCCCGTGATGCAGCTTCTGCTGTTCGGCTTCGCCATCAACACCGATCCGAGACATTTGCCGACGGTGGTGCATATCGCGGACGACAGCGTCTACGCGCGGTCGATCGGCGCGGCGCTGAGGAATTCCGAATATTTCGACATCGTTGCCACGGCGCGCACCCCGCAGGAAGCCGAGCGCATGCTGGACGAAGGCGACGTCGCGTTCGCGATCACGGTGCCGGTCAATTTCGCCCGCGATCTGGTGCGCGGCCGGACGCCGCAATTGCTGATCCAGGCCGATGCGAGCGATCCGGCGGCGTCCTCCATCGCGCTCGCGACCATCTCGGAGCTCGCGACATCGGCGCTCAAGGACGATCTCGTCGGCCCGCTCGCGAGCCGCGCCGGCAAGCCCGCGTTCACCACGATCATCCAGCGGCGCTACAATCCCGAGGGCATCACGCAATACAACATCGTGCCCGGCCTGATCGCCGTCATCCTCACCATGACCATGGTGATGGTGACCGCGATGGCGATGACGCGCGAGCGCGAGAAGGGCACATTCGAGAATCTGCTCGCGATGCCGGCGAGCCCCTTCGAAGTGATGATCGGGAAGATCACGCCATATGTGGTGGTCGGCTACATCCAGGCGACGCTGATCCTCTTGGGCGCGCGTTACGTGTTCGGCGTGCCGATGATCGGATCGCTCACCCTGCTTGGCGCGACCGGCGGGCTGTTCATCGCCGCCAATCTCGCGCTCGGCTTCACCTTCTCGACGATAGCCAAGAACCAGCTGCAAGCGATGCAGATGACGGTGTTCTTCCTGCTGCCGTCGATCCTGCTCTCGGGCTTCATGTTTCCGTTCCGCGGCATGCCGAACTGGGCGCAATGGATCGGCGAAACGCTCCCGAACACGCATTTCCTGCGCATCGTGCGCGGCATCCTTTTGAAGGGAAACGGGCCGGCGGAAATCTGGCCCAATGTCTGGCCCCTTCTGATCTTCCTCGTCGTGGTGGGGAGCGTCGCGCTCCTACGTTACAGGCGCACACTGGATTGAACACCAAGGTTCATCAACCTATTCAATGGCTTGCAGGATTTTACCCGCCGCGCCGTGCGGGCTTGCTGTGCGTGTCGGCGGAGCGTAGTTTTCGCCCCCTTAACGTGGCTCGCCTATATAGAAGCCCCGACGCATCGCCGGCCCCAGGCCGGCATTCTGACAGCGTGATCTTCCGTGAATGAAATAGCTCCGCGTCACTCCACCACCCGCCGGGGTGACCATGTCAGCCAAGGGCTCGGCGCTTGGCGCAGGCGGAATCTCTGGCTGACGCTGGGTGCGCTTGGCGTCGTTTACGGCGACATCGGCACGAGCCCGCTCTACGCGGTCCGGCAATCGGTGCTGGCCACCGGCGGCGCCATGCCCATGGAGGCTGCGGTGATGGGCGCCATCTCGCTGATCTTCTGGTCGCTCATGATCGTCGTGACCGGCAAATATATCTGCTTTGTCCTTCACGCCCATAACCGCGGAGAAGGCGGTTCGCTCGCGCTCGCAGCGCTTGCCCATCGCTCACCCGATCTTCCGCGCTGGTTGAAGACGATGATTTCCGGCGCCGCCGTGCTCGGGTTGTCGCTGTTCTTCGGCGAAGCGCTGCTCACGCCAGCGATCTCGGTGCTCTCCGCCGTCGACGGCTTGCGCGTCGAGGAGCCGGCGCTCGAGCCGCTGATCCTGCCGATCAGCCTTCTGATCCTGATCGGCCTGTTCGCCATCCAGAGCCGCGGCACCGGCAAGCTCGGTCGCATGCTGGGCCCGATCATTCTCGTCTGGTTCATCGCCATCGGCGTCCTGGGCCTGCGCGCGATTGTGGAGACGTCCCAGATCTTGTGGGCGATCAATCCGTACTACGGCATGCAGCTCTTCGTCATCGATCCCCATGTCGCGTTCATAGCGCTGGGCTCCGTCGTGCTGGCGGTCACTGGCTCCGAGGCGCTCTTTGCCGACCTCGGCCATTTCGGCGCCAAGCCCATCCGGACAGCCTGGCTTTACGTTGTCTTGCCGGCGCTGGTTCTCAACTATCTCGGACAGGGCGCCGTGATCCTCCGCGATCCGGCCAATCTGGCGAACCCGTTCTTCATCTTGTCCGCGGGCTTCCTGCACTACCCGATGGTCGTGCTGGCGACGCTCGCGTCCATCATTGCGAGCCAAGCGGTCATCACGGCGGTGTTCTCGATCACCAAACAGGCGGTGCAGCTCGGCCTTCTGCCGCGGATGGAGATACGCCACACTTCGGCGACCGAGTTCGGGCAAGTCTATGTGCCGCGTGCCAATGCGCTGCTGATGGCCGGCGTGATCGCGATCGTGCTGATCTTCAAGACCCAGGACGCACTCTCGAACGCCTATGGCCTCGCGGTCACCGGGGTGTTCGTGATCTCGACGTTCCTGGTGACGATCGTGGCGCTCAAGCAATGGAAGTGGAAGCTTTGGGTCGTGGTCGCGGTCTTCGGCACGTTCGCCATCGTTGACGTCGCGTTCTTCTCCTCCACGCTGACGAAGCTGATGCAGGGCGCGTGGCTGCCGGTATTCATCGCAGTCATCGCCCTCTTGTTCATGAACATCTGGCGAATCGGCCGCCGCGTGCTTGCCGAGAAGGTCTACGGCACCGGACTTTCGATCGACACGTTCCTCGAACGCATGGAGAAGCCGCCGCTGCGCGTCGCCGGCACGGCGATCTTCATCACGCCACGGCTGGACGAGGTTCCCGGCGCCCTGCTGCACAACATGAAGCACAATCAGGTGCTGCACGAGCGGGTGATCTTCCTCCGCGTCGACGTGCAGGACGTGCCATTCGTGCCGCACGACAAGAGGCTCACGGTCAACAAGCTGGGCAAGGGCTTCTACACCGTCGAGGTGCATTACGGATTCTTCCAGAGCCCCGACGTGCCCCAGGCACTTGAAGGTGCCCGCGCCCACGGTCTCTCCATCGACGTCGATTCGACGACCTTCTTCATCCGGCGCGAAACACTGGTGCCCGCGCGGGTGTCGGCGATGGCCAAGTGGCGGACCAAGCTGTTCATCAAGCTCTACGCGTCGGCGTTGGAAGCCGCGCAATTCTACCGCCTGCCGCCGGGACGGGTGGTCGAGCTGGGCTCGCAGACCGAGATCTAGTCGACCGCGTAGGTGAGTGACTTCAGATAGGCGGTTTCCGGCAGCATCGGATGGACGGGATGATCGGTACCCGCGCCCGCCTGACGGATCAGCCGCGCCGTTCGTCCCGCCCGCACGAGCCCCGCGGCGCATTCCAGAGCGAAGCGTTCGGCGCCCATGTTGTACGAGCATGACGCCAACATCAGAGTGCCGCCGGGCGCCACCAGAGCCGCGGCAAGCCGCGCGAGTTTGCGATAGGCGCGCGCCCCGGCTTCGATGTCCTTGCGCGAGGGCGCAAAGGGCGGCGGATCGGCGACGACGATGTCGAACCGCTCGCCCGAACCGGCGAGGCGTTCCAGCTCCTCGACGATGTCGGCTTTCCGGAACGAGCACATCGCGCCGCGGCCGTTCTCGTGCGCCGCCGCTTCTGCGAGCTTGAGCGCGGGCGCCGAGGAGTCGAGCCCGGTCACCGTCGCCGCGCCTTCGAATGCAGCGAGCACGGAGAATCCGCCGCTGTAGCAATAGGCGTCGAGCACGCGCTTCCCGCGCGCCAGGCTCGCCACGAAACGGCGGTTGTCGCGCTGGTCGTAATACCAGCCGGATTTCTGGCCGGCGACCGGATCGGCGAGATAGCGAACGCCGTTTTCCTGGACGATCAGCGGTGCGGGCGCTTGCCCTTTCGCCGCGCGCACATAGGAGTCCAGGGATTCGAGGGCGCGCGCCGGCGTGTCGTTCCGCAGGATCACGCACGCGGGGGCGATGACGTCATCCAGCGCTGCGAGCAATTCATCGCTGAAGCGCTCCATACCCGCCGTCGTGATCTGAACCACGACGGTATCGCCGAAACGATCAATGACGACGCCCGGCAGGCGATCGCCTTCGGCATGGACGAGACGGTAATAGGGCTCGGCGAAAAACGCTTCGCGCACGGCGAGCGCCCGCTTGAGCCGCTCAACGAAGAAGGGCGTGTCGAACGCCGTCTGCGGCGCGCCCAAGAGCCGGACCGCAATCAGGCTCTTCGAGTTGAAATAGCCGGCGCCGATGGGCGCTCCGTCCTCGGCGGCGAGCTCGATCGCGCTTCCGGGCGGCAACGCCTTTGCGGCCGCGTCGAGGGCGAGCTCGTTGGAAAACACCCACGGCGCGCCGGCCTTGACGCGACGCCCCTCGCGGGAGCGCAATCGGATGACGGGGCGTTTGCTCTTCACGCGATCTTCTGTCGTAGGAGTTGGCCGCGCCTTATAGAGCAAACCCTGCGGCAAAGGGCGATCCGTTCAGAACCGCCCGCGAATCCACTGCGAGAGCATCCACTTCTCGCCCAGCGTCGGCGGCAAGCCGGCATGCAGCAGGCGCTTGTCCGGCGTGCCGTCCGGTTCGACGTTCCAGAAAAACAGCGCGTTTCCCCGCCGGCCCCGATAACGCTTGCCTAGAATCGGAAACTGCGTCTCCCCGCCCTCGTAATCGTCGTTGAGCGACAGCAGGAACGTCAGCACCCGCTGTCCGCCCTTGGCGATTTCGGTCACGTGGCCGGGATGGGTGTCGTCGAGGAAATCGTAATGCGGCAGGAAGCGCTGACCGGCCGTGTAGTGAAGCACCGCCGGCGCCTCCATGCCGGTCACGAACAGCTCCGTCACCGCGGCGATCCGGCTGCGCAGCAATTGGAGAATGAGATCGCCGTCATCGACACCGAAGTGACATTCGCTGTTGTCGCGCACCGGCTCGTGCGCGGGCCCCCCGCTCAAGAGGTCGAACACTCTTGCCGGACCGAGCCGGGTGCGCGCGCGCGCGATCAGCCAATCGCAGACTTCGGGCGATGCGCAATCTTCGACGACTGCGATCCTGGGCGAGGCCGAGACGATGCCGACCTTCGGCAGCGCGAACCACGCGGCAAGATCGATCGAATTGCGCAGAGCGCTCCAATCGTGGGACGCGGCCGCGTTGTCCTTCAAGAGGTCGCGCGCGAGCGCCCATTCGCCGGCAAGACCGGCGAGCGAGGCCTGCGCCAGCGGCCAGCCGAGCTCGGCGGAGCGCAGCAACAGATCGAGCGCGGTCCCCCAATCCTGCGGCACGCCGACGCCCTCCCCGGCGTGGAGCGCCATCAGGTGCACGGCTTCTGCGCTTATCGGTCCTTCCACGGCGGTACTGCTCGGCTATGCGGCGTCGGGGGGGAAGATACGCAGGCTTTCGGGCGTCCGCTACTGGCTGAGCCAGGCCGGCCGCGAGCGTATCCATTGAGACATCAGCCACTTCTCGCCCCGCTTGAGCGGCGTGCCGGCGTGCAACGTGCGCCGGTCGGGGGAGCCGTCGGCGAGCGCGTTGTCGTAGAACAGGGCGTGCCCCTTCTTTCCCTTAAAGCTGCGGCCGAGGACCGGAAACGCGGTCTCGCCGCCCTCGTACCCCTCGTTCAGATAGGCGAGGAAGGTGACGGCGCGCTGGCCGGAGGAGGCGATCTCTCTCTGAGCCGCGGGTGTATCGGCTTCGATGAAGTCGTAATGCGGCGCGAATTGCTCGCCGGGCGCATAGTGGAGCACCGATGTGTCCTCGAACCCCATCGGCGAGTGACCGGTCAGGAGCGCCATCCGGGCGCGGACAATGGCAAACACCACGTCCGAGCGGACGACGTTGAAGCCGATGCAGCTATGGTTGCGGCCCTCCTGGACCTGAGCGAGGCCGGTGCGCGGATCGAAGGTCTGGGCCCGCTTCAGATAGGGGCGTGCCCGTTCGATCATCCAGTCGCACTCGCCGGGGGAAAGGAAACCGGGCACCGAGACGACACGGGGCGACAGCAGAAGGATTTGCACGGCGGGGACCTTGAGCCAGGACACGAGGTCGACCCCGTGTCCCAGACGGCCGCTATCGGGCGGGTCGCCGTCCCCGCCCAGAAGCATCTTGGCCAAAGACCAATCGCCGGACAGTCCCGCCAGCTCGGCCTGCGCCACGCGGTGACCGAGCGCGGCCGCACGGCGGAGGTGGTCGAGCGCATCAGACCAGCTCTGCTGCCCTCCCACCCCCTCGGCAGCAAGCACCGCCAACCGGTGGGCGGCTTCCCCGCTGCCTGCTTCAGCCGCGGCACGCGCCCAACCGATCCCTTCGGATACTTCAGAAGGGATAAACGTCAGGAGATTGTCGGCGAGCTCGAGCTTGATATCCGCGGGGCCCGTCTCGGCGGCGCGGCGGAGCCAGTTCCGGCTGGCTTCAAGCTCTCCGTCCGCGAGAAGCGTCCTCGCCATCCTAAGCTGAGCGGAAAGATCGCCGGCCGAGGCTTGGTTTTCTACGTCGGTGATCGAGGACTCGCCCATTCCCCAGCCGGTGTGGTGGTGCAAGTGAGCCAGTCTGACGGACAACCCGTGGCCTGACTAGTGTTAGATGCAAGGCGAATAACCGGCGCAATCGAACGGCTTGCGCACCGCTAGCCCAGCCGGAAGCGGATCCATTGCGAGAGCAGGTACTTCTCGCCGCGCGTGGTGGGGTTTCCGGCGTGGAGCGTGCGCCGGTCCGGCGAACCGTCGGGGCCGGCGTTGTAGAAGAGCAGGGCGTCGCCGGTCCTTCCCTTGTAGCGCCAGCCGAGCGAGGGGAACGACGTTTCACCGCCCTCGTAGCCCTCGTTGAGATAGGCAAGGAACGTCACCACACGCTGGCCCCCGGCCGCCACCGCCCGCGCGTGTCCCGGCTGGGCAATGTCGAGGAAATCGAAATGCGGCTTGAACTCCTCGCCCGGTGCGTAGTGCAACACCTGGCTGTCCTCGAAGCCGAGGATCGGCAACTGGGTCAGGCTGGCAATGCGGGCGCGCAGCATCACGAGGACCATGTCCATGTGGGCGACATCGAAGGCGGCGCAGCTGTTGGTGCGCGCGCTCGCTTCGTAATGGCCTTGCCCGGTCTTGGGATCGATCGTCTGTGCGGGGACGAGGCCCAGGCGCGCCCGCTCGATCAGCCAGCGGCAGATCGCGGGCGAGGCGAATTTCTCGACCACCCCGATGCGCGGCGAGGGCGAGACAAGCTGCGCCGGCGGCGAGCGCAGCCAGGCGGCGACATCGACCGAGCGGCGGAGGACTTTCCAGTTGCGCGTCGAGGCGCCCCAGTCCGAGGCGTCCGTGGGGGCCCAGTCGCCGGCAAGAGCGGCGAGCTCTGCGCGTGCCGGCGCGTAGCCGAGCTCCGCCGAGCGCTCGAGGTGATCGAGGGCAACCTGCCAGTCCTGCCGCGCCCCCAAGCCTTCGGCGGTCGCAATCGCCAGGAGGTGCTCGGCTTCGCCGTTGCCGTCAGCGGCCGCGGCGCGGGCCCATTTGTAGCCGTCGAAAACGTCATAGGGCTCCTGGGAGAGCAGACGCCCCCCGAGGGCCAGCTTGGCTTCGGTCGACCCAGCCCCCGCGGCGCGGCGGAGCCAATCGCGGCCGCGCTCGGTCTGCCCCTGGTCGAGCAGCGCGTGCGCCATGCGGAGCTGGGCGGTCAGATCGCCAGCGGAAGCCTGGATTTCGATGTCCCTGATCGACGAGTCGCCCATTCCCCCGCCTGCGCCGACTTTCGCGCAAGGCTAGTCCCC
>Ga0137427_10000574_pt1 | contig 18602 bp, 38 predicted proteins | sample EasRivERMZT700_2_FD_102309 | JGI IMG/M metagenome (GOLD analysis project Ga0137427, IMG submission 102309) | Soil microbial communities from meander-bound floodplain in the East River, Colorado, USA - East River MetaG ERMZT700_2 | ecosystem: Environmental > Terrestrial > Soil > Floodplain ...
CACTGCACCAACAGCTCGGCCGCCCCGTCTTTGTCGATGACCTGTGCGCCGATTTCGCCGTTCCCGTGATTGATCGACAACAGGACGACGCTACCGAGCCTGTCGAGGATGTCCACGGCTTCCGCCGCATAGGCGATCTGGCTGCCGATCTGCCGCAGAGAACACACGCGGCTTGACGTGGGGACGCTCACTTGCGCTCGACCGGCACGCGGTCCACGACCTGCCGATACTCCGTCTCGATGAACCCGCCGAGATGCCCCGCCGTGCGCTCGAGCTCGTCCTTCTCGTCCTGCGTGTCCACCGTCTTCTGCTCGCGCTCCAGCGCCGCCATCGCCGCCGCCCGCCGCTTCTTCTCCGACTGCATGCTGCGCTCGATGCGGTCGCCCTTCGCCTTCTGGATCGCGTTGAACACCGAGGACGGCATCTTCATCAGCACTTCCTTGCCGTTCGCGCCGACATGCACGCGGTCGTTGATGAACGACATGCCGGGGGCGTCGTTCGCCGCCATGTCCGTCGGGGCCACCGGCTCCCAGCCCGCTTCGACCGCTTCGGCGTACCGCGAGCCGTCGCTGTGCATGTCGAGATAGACCGTGCGCACGACCATCGGCTCGTCCTGCTTGCGGAGCCGGTACTCGCGGGGCTTGGCGCGGTTGGGTTCGCCCGTGCGGATACGGCGCTGGCGAATCGCGCGGGTGTCAATCACGATGGCGTCATCGCCCTGTGCGACGACGGAGGCGGCTTCGCCTTTGGGGCGGCCGGGGTCCTTCTTCGGGCGTCCGCCGCGATGCTTGGCTGATGCGGGCGTGACCGTCTCGTCGTTACTCATCGCTGTCCTCCAGAATGTAGCCGCCGCCCTTGGTCACCTTCACCGTGCCCATCGCCGCCACGTTCGCCGCGTGCTGCTTCTGCGACATGCCCACCGCCCGCGCCGCAATCTGCTCCGCGCGTGAGAGCGACAACGGAGCCGTGGGCCGCGTCGGCGCTTCCGTAAACTGCGGACGCGGGACAGCCACCGGTGGCGGGGGAGGGGGAGCCGCCGCCGGAGCCGTCACCGCGCCCGTAGACCGTTGCAACTGCTGCTGTCTGAGGTAATGCACGCCCGCGGCGCCGACAATCGCGCCCAGCACGCCCTGCGGGGTCGCCGCCTGTTCTGGCGTCATCGTGGCGAGGGCTTCCTGCGCGACTTCAGGCGGCACGCCGTACTGCTGCGCCACCTGATACGCCTGCGCGGTCAAGTGCTGCGCTTTTTCGTTCGTCCGTTCCTGGTGGAGCGGGGCCAGTGCCGCTTCGACGGTCGACCGAACCTGCTTCGTGATGCGCGTGTGGATCTTCTTCGCCGCCTCCAAGTCCCACTGCTGCGTGGAGACGTTCACCAGCCCGTACTCGCTGGCGATCTGCGTCAGTTCGTCGTCGCTCGGGCCGTCCGGCTTGGCCGGGGCGGCTGGCGTTGTTGCCTGCGGCTGCACGCGGCCGTCGAGCTCGGCCAGAATCTGCTGCTGGCGGTCCAGCGGCAACTGCTGGAGCTGCTGTTGGAACCGCTTGGCGAACGCGGCCACTTCTGCGGCGGCTTGCTTCGTCTGCTGTTCCGATTGCTTGGCTTCACGCACCTTGGCGCGGAGCCGTGTGACTTCGCCGTAGATGCCACGCTCCTGCTCATCGCGGGGCTCAGGCAGGGCGGGCTCGTCCGGCTCCACTGGGGCCGCCACAGCGGGCGTGGCGACAGGTTCTGGCGTCGTGGCGGGCGTGGCGACAGGTTCGGGGGCGGGGGCTGGGACATCGGCCGCCGTCGTCCCCGCGGGTTCGTCCGGGCCGTCCAGCACGAACGCGCCGGGCGTCAGGATGTCATCACTCATGCTTTCGGCTCCTTCAGCGCGGCCTTCGCCTGCGCCAAGACGTCACGCGCGTTCCGTAAGATCGCCGTGCCCGGATGGTCGCCGGGCTTGCCCGCGATCACGCGCTCCAAGTCCACGATGGCGAACGTGATGCGCTCGGTCAGGGTGGACGTCATTCCGCCTCCGCAAACGCGAGCACATCGCGCAGGCGCAGTTCCCACAGATGCTCGTCGCCGATCTCGAAATCGTCCACGACCGTGCCCGGTGCCCAGTACACCGTCATGCCCGGTTGGAGCTCGCTCGCCATCGGGCCATCGCAGTCGGGGCAGATGCCGTCACCGACCGCCACGACGACGCCGCACGTGGGCGGGTTCTTGGCGATCTCGGGCGCGGCGATGAGGGTATCGGGCAAGTCGGCTGGCCAGAGCGGGCGGACGAACACGCGCGGGCCGATAGGGCGGAGTGTCATCGCGCCACCGAGTTCGCCGCCGTGCATGTGGCTGGCGCTGGCGTTGGGCCGGTGTCTCGGCACACGGCGGTCGTGTACGTCACTTCGGTCGGGAATACGACAGCGCCCGTGCCGGTCTCGTTGGTCAGCACGCCGCTCATCTGCGCCGATGTTGTGGCAGACCACCGCGAGAGGTTGCCGCTCGTCACGCTGTCGGCGTTCACTATTCCGGCGTCGCTCATGTCGCTGAGAATGCACCTGTAGCCGTTGGGACACGGCGGGTTGATGGCCTCATAACGGCCGGACGACTGCACGAACGTCATCCCTTCGTACTCGTCGCGCTCGATGGGAATCTTCGCCCACTCCGCGATCTGTTCTGGCGTCGGCTGCGGCTCGCGTCGGTCATAGCCGATCACAGCCGCGAACACGAGTGCGTAGATGAGAAACTCCCACTGGCGACCTGTCGGGCGATGTTCGCTCATGAGCGGCGTCGGGCCTCCGGCACCTGACTCTCGCGGTGCTCTTTGGACTTCGCGGAACGGTCTAAGGCGTCAATCCGAAACAGCGGGTACTTCACGAGCTCGCTAGCGACTTCCGCTTGTGCGTGCATGATCCGCATGACCAGCCCGAACGCCGCCGTGTCAAAGCCCGCCTGCTTCATCTGCGCGTTCGACGCATTTAGCAGCGCGCCTGCGCCGTACTTGCTCGCCACGTACTGCGTGAACAACTGCCAGCCGTCGCTGTGGAGCAGTTCCTGCCACGCGGTGCGCTCGTCGGTCATTCGTCACCGTCGTTAAAGAACACGATCAGGCAGATAATGGCTATCATCGCCAGCAGGATCATGCTCACAGCCGTCTCCGGTCGCCGCGCTCGAGCCACGTCGCCACGGCGAGAAACGCCACGAGCGTCACCACCGCCAGGATCGCGTCGCTGCTCACAGCGCCGCCTTGCGCGCCTTGGGCTTGCGCCTCGGGCGCGGGGCAGATGTATCCACGAGGTCAGCCGTGAAAGGCTTGCCGCGCTTGAGATGGCTGAACTGGCTCGGCGGGGTCAGGCCGAACTCATCACACAGCGCCGCCACCGCTTTCGCTGAACACGCCGCGCACAGCGTGAAGTCGCTCACAGCGCCGCCTTGTTGATGGCCGCCGCCAGCCGCCGCGCTTCCTGCTTCGTCAGCGTCGCTTTTTCGTTCTTGAAATGCACCACAATGAATCCGCCGGCCGATGTGACGCGGAACGAGTCGCGCGTTTCGGCGGTGGGCGATGCGTATTCTGCGTCCAGCCTCGCGCGAGCCTCTGTCAGTTCCGTCAGCAGCGGGTTGTCGCCCAATGCAGCGGCCCATTCGGGTTCGGTCGTTGGCGTGTCGCTCATGTCGTCAGGAGGTTGCGCCCGCTCTGGACGCCGGGGTCGTCCGTGAGGTCAAACCAGAACGCCGCTGCGAATATCGCCGGGATTAGCGTCGCCCCAGCCATGATCGCGACGAGTTGCAATCGCCGCCAGTCCCAACCGTGGATGAAGCAGTACGCGATTCCGTAGACGAGGCCCGCGAGCGCCAGCGCCGTCACTACCGAAAACACCCACGCCATGACCCACGATTCCTTCGCGGCGCGGAACTGCCTCACATCACACCCGGCGGCGCGTCCATCGGCGGCATCGGCGGCGCCCCTTGCGACTGGCCCTGTCCAAGCATCCCCATCAGCCCCTGTAGCATGTCCGGCCCACCGCCCGGCATCGCGCCCGGTGCCCCCGGCCCAATCCCCTGCGGCGCCGACACGCCCGGCGTCTGCTGCAGAAACACCTGCAGATTCGGCATCCGGTACAGCCGCAGCACCTGCTCCATCATTTCGCGCCCCGCCTCCGGGTTCATCGCCAACTGCTGACCCATCGCCGGGAACATCTGCCCAATCGTCTGAATCGCCTTCGTGAACTCGCTGAGGTCGGCGCGCAGTTTCGCGTAGTCGGACGTCTCGACCGAGCCCCGCGGCTTGAACCGGAACGACCCAGTGAGGTCCGCCGCCGTCACCTTGAACGGCCCCTGCGACGGCATCGCGTACCCGCGCAGCTCCAGCCCCTGCTTGAGCGACTCGGGCGCAATCATGCCGTCCGCATCCCGCGCGAGCGCCCGCTGCCAGAGCACAATCCGCAGATCCCACAGATCCGCCACGCCCTGCTGGAGATGCTTGGCGACTTCGTCCACGCGCACATACGCGGCCTGCGCGACGATGCTGTTCTCGGTCGCCGTGCGCCCCGTCTGCGGCGTCACGCCCGAGATCGCCGTGTCCGACATGCCAGACACGCGCTCGGCCGCCGCGAGAATCCCGCGCTCCTGATCGATGACCGAGTTCGGCACATCGGGGATGATCATCGGCTCGACGTCGCCCATCGACCGCACCGGGATGATGGCAGACGGGCCAATGGGCTCGTGCTCCGGGTCCCAGATCGCCGTCGTCAGCATCTTCAGCGGCGCGTTCAGCACGACCGCTGACCGATCCGCCTTCATGTTCCGCAACGCCGTGTGCTCGTCCACGATGGTCACGAGCTTGTGGCCCGCGAGCGAGTAGCCGTACACCGACTGCGGGTTCGGGAACGGCACGAAGTCCACGAACCGCACCTGCTGCAAGTCGTCAAACGCCAGCCGCGGCAGGGCATCGACGGTGAGCGACACAGTGGTGATCAACCACTCCGGCAGCCCGTCCTCGTCGATGTCCTTCAGCAGATGGACTTCCCACAGTTCGTATTCCGCCGTCGGCCCCTCTTGCGCCGCGACGTCCTGCCCCAATCGGGTATGTTCCTGCCGCGCTTCGCGGTCGCCGCCACCGCTGGCGACAATGCGGTCCACTTCGGCCTTGTCGTAGATGCCGGCGTCCACGCGCTGCCGCAGGTCCGTCTCGCGCAGCCAGAACCGCTTGGCAAAGCCCCAGACCTCGCTCCGGTCCTTCGCATGGCCCGGCAGGAACAGAAAGTCCTTGAGCGACAGCACGCGGTACTGCGGGCCGCGGCCGTACCACTCGACCTTGTCCACCTGGAGCGCCATGTACGGCTGCTGGTCGTCGCCGTCCCACTTCGTGACGCGCTGCTGGTCGTCAATGATCGGCATCGGCTCGAACTGCTCGTTGAGCACCGGCACGCCAAAGCCGTCCGTCTGGATCGCGGCGTCCACCGTGATGCGCGATTTCTTGAGCTCGGCGCGCTCTGTGACTTCGAGAATGCCCGTACCCTCGATCAGCGCCATGTGAAACGCCTTCGACAGCCACGTCGGCAGGCGCTCGTTGTCCTTCTGCCACTCCAGAAACGCTTCGACCTTGGCGACGCGGGCCGCGGGTTCGCCCCAGCCCTCGACCGTCACCATCGGGTCGGCGGTGGTGATGATCTGCGTGAGACGCGCCCGGAGCGCGTCCGCTTTCTCGGTGAGGATGTACGACGCGAGGTCGGCCGCATCGGGCCAATGGACGGCAGCGCGGCGGGGCCGGGGCGCCTGCTCGTACATCGCGTGGTAGGCGTCGATGAGCCCGCCTTCGCCGATGATGCTGGACCGGGCGCTGATGGCGTTCTGGAGTTCTTCGCTGATCCAACGCTTGAACGCGAGGCGGTCTTCGGGTGCAAGCGCGACCCGCTGCGGGTCCTTGGGGAGGCGTGAGCGCGGCATCGCTGGTGGGAGCGACCGTTGCGCGGTCACTTCCAGAATCGCATGCGCGTCAAATAGTTTCCGCGATTGTCCGCAGACGTGCGGTTAGTAGCCGCCGCGACCAATGCGGACGTTGCGCCCGCGCCGCCCATCGGCCGGGTCGTGGTCCATCTGCGCCCGCTTCAGTTCCCGTCGCTCCTGCTTCGCCAGCGTCACCTGCGTCGGCTGCGCCGGCTCGAACGCAATCACCCCGTAGTTGAGCGCCCGCTGCCCGTGGTCGTACAACCCGTCGTTCTTCGCCTGCCGAATCCCCGCCTTCATCCCGAGCGCGGCCTTGTCAGACCACACAAACCCGGCCTCAAACGCATCGGCCACGAACGGCATCGGCGTGTGCTTCACCTGCCCCTGCTCGACGCTGACCAGCATCGCCCGCGGGTTCACCTGGAACGCGGGCTGGCCGTCCAAGGCAATGCGCCGCATAAACCGGCCCACCGACTGGATCGCGTTGAACTGCGCTTCCACCGAGTTCGCAAACGGCTGCGACTGCGGGAAGATGCCGTGGTCCGCCAAGACGTCGCGCACCTTCGTCGTCCGCACGCCTTGGTTGTTGCTATCCAGCGCGGACGGGTCGCCGGCCGCCCAGATGTCCAGCGGGTTCGGGCACCACTGCCGCCGATACGTGTCCACGATGGGCGCGAAGTCCTCTAAGAACATCTTCGTCCCCATAACCGCCCCGAGAATCTGCAGCCGGCCCACGCTCAGGAACTGCAGCCAGACCACGCACGGATGGCTGTGGCCGAAGTCCCACGCCTCGATGAGCGGCGAGCTCGGCACCATCTCCAGCGCGTCGTTGACGTGCAGCCGCCGCGAGAAGTAGCCCGCGTACACGGCTTCACCCTGCACCGCCAAGCCGCGCCGGCCCTCGAGCAGCGTGCGCCGGAGCGCGGAGCCCTCGGGGTAGGCTTCTTCCAGCGAGGCGATGTACGCCCGCCCCAGATTGACCTCGTTGTCGTAACAGTTCGTGCGGACGTAGTAGTGGTCGGGGCGGCTGTTGTCGGTCGGGAACTGCGTGGCAATCCAGTGGCCTGGATTCACCGGCTGCGGCGTGTACCAGAGCTGCTGCGGGTAGCCCGGCTGGCTGATGCGAGCGACGAGTTCCCCGTGGAACTCGCCCGGCATTTCCTCCGGCTGGTCGACGCCGACGAACGCCAGCGTCGGGCCGCGCACCTTGGAGAATTTCGCGGCTTCGTTGCTCGACTTCAGCCCGTGGATGTACACGCGCGAGCCGTTCGGCAGGATGTCGCAACTCTCCGACGGGTCCCACTGGACCGAGACGCCGCAGAGGTCCAGGTATTCGCGCCACTTCGGCTTGAGCAGGCTGTTGGTCGCGTCGTCGGTGTAGCGGGCGAGCAGCAGCCGCATGCCCGGGTGTTCGCCGGCCAGGATCAAGGCCCGTGCACATAGCGCCGTGGTCTTCTGGGCGCGCACGCCGCCTTCGAGGTCCACGTAGCGGGCGGTTGATTGCAGGGCCTTGGACGCGCCCGGCCCCCAGCGCCAGAGGACTTCAGGCATCTAGTCCGGGCTGATCTGCCACGCCTGCAGCATGGCGAGGTCGAACGGGTTATACCCCCGCGCGTGCGCCTCCGCCAGATAGGCCACCGACGGCTCAGGCGGCGCGGTGGGCGGACTTGGGACACCGGCCGCCGTTGTCCCTGCCTTCTGGGTGTTCGTCGGTCCTGTGGGCGCCGGGACGGCCTCACCGCACCCCGCACACGTCCAGCCGCGCACGACCAGCGTGGCATCCGTCATGCGGGCCATCTTCGCCTGCACGTAGCGGTGGGTACAGCCGGCCTTCGCCTGCTGGCGGGAGCGCATGAACCAGTCGAAACTGTCCATCACGTCGCCTCCGGCTTCGTCAGCATGTCGAAAATCGACCGGCCGTAGTAAGGCCGCGGGTCCGGCTTCGGCTCGCCGCAGAACATGCACACGTCCGGCACGCGCGGCGTGTAGCAGCAGCCTTGAATCAAGCAGCGAGCGAGTTGAGCGCCATCGACCGGGTCCGTGACCCACTGGCTCACGCGCACGTCGTCGCGGTAGATGCCGTCAGGCCGAAATGTGTATGCCGCCATCAGCCCCTCGCCTGTGCAAACTCGTGGATGATCTTCACTGTCTCCGGCAGCGTCACGTTCATCGACTCGCTCGGCTTCCCATACGCATAGTGGTGCAGCAGCGTCTCCATGTGCGCCGCCTGCCCCTGCATCAGCCGGTACTTCAGCGATTCGATGTACTTCGGGTCCTCGAGCAGGTTCCGCGCGACGTCGCGGATCTCGATGGTCGCCTTGTTCAGCGAGCCTTTCGGTCGGCCGGGACCTGGAGGGGGTGGAATGCGGTTGCGTGGCATAGCGGTCGCTTTTCGTAAGCCTTCGCCTGATCTAGTGTACGGCGTCCGTCAAGGGTCACGGCGTCCTCTCGTCTGGCGCGGACGAGCGCAAGCGATCCAGCAGCGTATTGACGTCGTGACAGATGCCGTGCGAGCACGACGGCTTGCCGCACGCCTTCATCTTGCCGAGCGCGGATTCTAATTCGGCGAGCGTCAGCCCCGGCGGGGGCGGGGGCTCCGCGATAGGTGCAAGTCCATGCACATGCGCGAGCTGCGCCATGACTAGACGCGCACAGGCCAACGGGTTGTCGCCAAGGTGCATATTTGCGATCAATCGTCCGGGCGGAGAGATTTGTCCCGAATCCTCCCCGCTCGGGACCACACGGTGAAAGACGGAAGGGCGCTCGTGTGGCGCGATACTTCCGCCCGGAGACACGCAGTAGTGAGTCGGCGGCGCCGTCTCGATGGCCCCGTCTGTCCCCCTCTGGGGCTGGGCGCGCGACGCAGCGAGGGCGGCGCGGGCGATGCTGCCTGATACGCCCTGCTCATTCGCGGCAATCTTCGTCAGCGCCTGCGTGAGCCGCTGGACCTCCGCGCGGAGGGCGGTGAGTTCTTCGCCCTGCTGCTTCACCTTGTCCACGAGCGACCAGTAAATCTTATCGTCCGGGCTCAACCGTTCACTCATCGATCACCTCTTTCTCGGCGTGGGTTTGCGCGCGTCTCGGACGCCTTGTCCGTCAGCATTGCCGCCGCATCTCTCAGCAGTTTCGCAATTCGACGTTCATCTCCCGCGAACAACTCCCACGGATACGCCGATGGGTGCTCTTCGATGTCCTCGAAGGTTTGCGCCAATTCCGTCAGTTCGCCCGCCATTTTTTGGCGTGTTGGCTCATTTCTGAAATATTCCCACAGTGTCTTCGCCATCCTCACTGCTCCTCGCTGGACGCCGCGCCTGCAGTCAGGGCGTCGAGCGCCACACGTCGCGCACCCTCGTAGCTGTAGTCGCACGCCGCCACAGTTCAGCGAATGTCATGTCGTCTCCTCGCCCGCGCCGGCCAGGGCGTCGAGCAGCACGTGGCGCGTTGCGGCATAGCCATCCGCCAACGACTGATGCCGGTTGTCCATCGCCTCGCTGTAGGCGTCTGACGCCGCCATCAGCACGTCATCCGTCAACCGCGCCGCCATCGCCGCCCGTGCGCCGCGGCGGGCCATGCGGCAGAGGGTGGCGAGTTGTTCGCGGTCCACGATGACGCCCGTTCCCAAGTAGTCAGGCTCGCCGCACTCGTCGCAGCCGCCCGCGGAGTAGCACGCATCATCATCGCGTGACGCTATCGCCACAATCTCCTGCTCACTCAGGTCGGGTGTCTCGGTCATCGCTTCACCGCCGACTTAAGGATGAGTTCCAGCGCCCGCTGCTCTGTATGGGTCAGCACATCCAGCGCGGGCAGGCTCGCGTATTGGCCCTGAAAACCCGCGCCATCAACAAGACGCACGCTGTCCACGTAGTCCAGCCCGTCGCAGTCGTTGAAGAACGTGATCCGGTCGCCCGTGCTACACGCGAACTCGACGTTCGCCGCGTACGCGTCGTCCCATGTCTCACCGACAGGCTCGATGGTGGCGTCACCAGCAATGATCTGGCGCATCAACGCAACGACTCGCGCTTGCACCGCGAGATCGTGATCTGAAAGTGGTTCGCTCATGCCTCCCCCTCCTGCGCCGCTCTCGGTTCGATTTCAGCTTCGATCTCTGGCGTGACCTTCGGCAGGTCGGCCGCACGCGCGTGTGCTGGGTGCAGATAGAACGGATTCACCGATGCGAAGTCGAGCGGCTGAGCAGATAGAGACTTCCGGCGCGATAGTGACGCCGAGACGCTTTGCCGACAGCGACTACACGTTCGGTAGCCGTCCTGATCCAGCGCGCGACCACATCCGCACTTCCCGATGTCTTTCGCGGCCTGCCGTGCCGCGAGACGCTTCGCCGCGAGCGCCCGGTCTGGAGGACGAACGATGATCCCGGCCGCGACCATCACGTCCAGCATGAACGCGAAGTCTCCATGCTCAGAGTCCCAATGGCCCCGGGCCTTCCCGTTCCGCCAGATGCGATTCTTCCGACACCGCGCCCCGATGCGCTCACACACGGCTTCTGAAACGCCCGACGCCTTAGACAACGCCGATGGCTCTGGCCCGACAAAGCACCCAGCCAACACGACCATCGCGACATTGAACAGCATGTCGCCGGGTCGCCAGTCCGCCACCGCGCAACCAGATACGAGCCGGAACAACTTCCGGCGTAAGCGCTGACCTTCAGTCATGTCTCCCGCTTCCTGCGCGATCATCGCTTCAACCAGTCCGGCAACTCAGCCTCGGCGCGCCGTGCTCTGTCCGATTGGCGACTAAACCAGCCGCAGTCCGATGCTGCGTGCGGGCCTGTCACTGAACACTCAGGCTCTGCACTGTGCGACAACGATTCGATTGGCCCGACGTAGCCGTACTGCTCTGTGAGCGGCGATTGGCCCTTCGTCCAAATCGTCACGCCGTCGTTGTTCATAACGATTATGTATTCGCGCGGCATCTTCGGGAAGTCGCGGATCATCGTCCGATCGCTTTCTTAAACGTCGCGGCGCCCTCTGACACCGTGCAGCCGCACATATCGACGTAATCTGGCGGCAGGATCGCCACGCTGTAGTGCGCGTCCGTGACCGGCGCGGCGTGCTTCAGGCGTAAGATGCCCTTGTGGCCTGAATTGTCATCGTACTTTAGCGTCTCGACCACCGTCGTGGTCATGCCCGCAGTCGTGCCTTTCGTCCAATCGACGTAGGTGTAACTCACCGTGTGCCCGACGATGCTGTCATCGAAATTGGCGTTGCGGTTCGTGGCGTAGAGGAGCGTGCTCCCCTTGAGCGTGAAGCCATGAATCCACCAGGATCGCTTCGCCTGCGCGAGTGCAGCCGCGTGCAACGTGTAGCGGCCAGAGAATCCAGAGCCTTGTTTGTGCCAGCCGTATTGGCCGAGCACCATGTAGGCGTTGTTGAAGTCACGCGGCATCCGGCCCTCGTCCTGTAACGCCTCCTCGGCCGCGTCGATCTCGCGCTGGGCCACATCCAAGTCGATCTCGCGCACCTGTTGCTCGGCCTGCGCCGCCGCGCAACCCGACATCATCGCAACCACCGCACACATCGCGCTGAATCGCTTCATCGCTCATCCCTCCCCTGGCTCCGCTTCTCTCGAATCTGTCGTCCAAGTGATTGCAATGCAACCACTAACGTCACTACGATAATTAGCCAACACGCCGCGATAATCACGACCATCGGAACGAACACCCACCGGATCATGTCCTCTCCTCTGGCCCGGCCCGGTGCCGAGACGTTACGACTTCACAGTGCGCTGCGCCTTGCATTTCTCGCAGACGAACACGCGGCGGAAACCGACGATGGTGTCCTCGCTGATGACGCTGACGCCGGGAACGAGTCCGGGGTCGTGCATACGGACGTCCTTCCAGACGCGCCAATCGTGATCGCACGGCATCAGCCAACGCGCCAAACGCTCTCGCCAACTCATACGCTCGGCTCCTGCGCCCGCCCGGTGAGCGCCGCTTCAATCCAGCGTATCGCTTGCCCGTTCTTCACCTGCTGCGGCACGACGCGCATGACGCGCCAGCCGAGAATCGCCGCGTGCGCGAACTTCTCGCAGTCCTTCACGTAGCCGGTCCCGCGCGTGTGCCGGCCCTGCGTCCACACGCCGCCGTCGATCTCCACGGCCAGTTTCTGCGCCACGAACGCGAGGTCGAAGCGCCACCGACGCGGCGGGGCGAAGCGGTGCTCCAGCACGGGCGTCGCCAGCCCATAGACCTGCGATTGGAGCACGAGCGCCTGCTGTGACGCATTGCCCGCACTTGCGCCCAACTGCCGACGTTTCGACACACGCTGCACGCGCTGCGTCCACGCGCCTCTCGCGCTCACGGCTGCACCACCTTCATCGGCGGCGGCTGCTGACACGACGGGCAGTAGACGCGCCCCGCGCAATTCTCCGGCGTGATCCCTTTGGCCCACCACGCGCCCGGCAGAATGTTCGCGCAGTGCCAGGAATGACCGCAGGACGGGCAGGCCGTGAACACGTCAATCGACGCCACGTCGAACAGGCTCGGCTGGTTCATGCGCCCCTCTGTCCGCAGACGAAGCTCTCGACCTGCTGATACTCCCGACCCCTGCGGCGCTTTCGGCTGTAGGCCGCTTCGTAGCCGTTGCGCCGGCCGAGCCGATAGGCGGTGAGCACGGCGTCCTTGAACGGCAGCGCCGCGAGCCGCTCCAGTAGCCGCCCCTCGAAGTTGCGCGTCCGCGCCTTGCCGCCTTCGCGGCCCCATGCGGCGTGCTGGTTCACCACAGCCGCACGCCCCGCGTGAACGCCTTCAGCTTCTCCATGAACGCCGCGAGTTTGTCCGGGTCCACCGGCTCCGGCGGCAGGTACCGCGCTCGGTGCGCCGCTTCCATCTGCTCGTGTTTCGCCCGTGCTACTGAGACGCATTCGCTGAACAACTCCGCTTTCTTCGGGAACCAGTCCGATTTCGTCTCGAGCCGCCGGCACGCCTCGACGAACGTCCGCGTATCAAACTTCTCGTGATCGTCCAGAAACACCTTGAAGAACGCCGCCCGGTCGTCCTTATGTTCTGGCAGCCGCTCACGAACGGCGATCGCCAATCTGGTCAGGGCGGCGCGGCGTATCGCTTCGTCGTTCGTCATAGACGGCCTCGAGCTCGTGAAGCGCCGCCAGGTCGTCCCTGAACCCGCGCAGGTTGCTTTCGACGGCCGTCGGCCGCAGTCTCGGATCTCTCGCCTGTGGCAGCCGCGCCGCGTGCCGCCGCGCAATCAACTTCGCCGCCTGTGACACGAACACGCCCACCGAATACCCCGCCTGCTGAATCCAGGCGTCGTCCGTGGCGAAGAAGTCGGCCATGAGCTCGCGCACGAGGTCGCCGTGCGACTGCCACAGGCCCGCGAGCAGCTTCGCGTCCTTGCCGCCGTTAATCACCGACGCCACACCGAACAGTTCGCGGTGCAGCCTGTCGAACTCTGTCAACAGTTCGCGCGTCGGCGCTGTCTGTTGTCCTGCCATGTCGCCGCCTTTCAGTCGATACACCGCGCCCTATACCCCGCGATCTTAGAGATCGCAGGCACCAGCACGCACGCTGAGGCTGCAGTGACCCCGCCAGACAAGTACGCTTGCAGCGTCAACCTCTCGTCTTAGCCTCACACTGCACGCGCGGTCGCACCGTGAACCGGCTTGGTTCGCCGGCATCGCGTCTGGTCGCGGGTTGACGGCGCGTAGTCAGCGCCCGCTTCAGCACGAACCGCTCACACCCAGGTGGGCGACACCTTGTAGTCCCGTCGCCCGCATCGGACATCTCTGCGCGTCTCACCGTCCGAGTCGCAGGTCAGCCACGCGATACCGCGCGCGTGGGCGCGAAGTGCTAACCGAAAATATCGTCTGCGGTCGGCGTTGCGGCACGCTCGTGCGGCTTCGCCGTGACCGTCATGGAGGTCGATAAAACGGCCGCGTCTGGCGGCTTGGTATAGATACTCACCTTGAAGCCCAGCCGCCGCATCTGGTCCCAGTCCACCACCCAGAAGCTCGCGTTCGTCGTGCTCTGTTCGCGGCAACCACCCGAGCTGATCATCTTCACGATGTCGTCTGTGCGCGCGAGAGCTACCGCGATCAGTTCGCCTTCGCGCTTCGGCTGTGACAAGTAGGCGTGACAGGTCAGATAGGGATACAGCCAGCCGCCAGCGGCGTTGATCGCTAGCGTCCGCTTAGCAAACTCCGTATCCGATCCGTTAAAACGTCGCTTGCGGATCGTGAACGTGCGATACGGGAATCCCGATCGGCTGTCATCCCACTGCACGCGGCTGGCGATCCCCCTGATCCCCTGTTTGCCGTGGATCTGCCACGCGTCGATACCGGCGAGCGTGTCCAGTTGCTTCGTGAAACCTTCAGCGTTCACGGCCTCGACTGGCATCACGTCTCCGCCGCCGCACCAGCGGCTCACCTGCGGCCACACGACTCGCTGAAACTCAAACGCGCTATCGCTGAGGTCGGTGCGCCAGTCAGCCACGGACGCACCCCCGATCGACGCACAGTTCGACTTGTTCGGGGTTGACGTCCGCGCCTTCAGAGTGACGGCCAAGCTTCGCCGCCATCACGAGAAATGTGCCGGTCCCAGCGAACGGGTCCACCACCCGCGCACCAGGCTCGGACGCGTGCCTAATCAACATCTCTGCAAGTTGGTCCGGCTTCTGCCACGCGTGCAGACGCCCAGAGTCTTGGCGGCCGTCTGGCGCGGACATATCGATTACCGAGAATTGCTCTGTCATTAGCGGGCAGTTCAACGGCGGCGCAGACGGCCCCCACACGTAGAAGCACGCCTGCCAATTCAGCTTGTAGGCATGCGCCGGCGCAGGGCCGAGGGTGTTGCGGTACGTCCAGACGAGCACCTGGTATCGGCCGTCGAGCCCTTGCGCGCCGAGCACGCGCAGATACGCAGCGAGTTCGTTGGGGTAGGCACCAGTAAAGATATAGGCGCGGGCGTCAGCCTTCAGGCGCGACAGCGCCAGCGGCAACCAGCCATCAACGAAGGCGTCGATGTCCGCAATGTCGGTGCTGTACGGCGGGTCCGTCAGCAGCAGATCCACCGAGTTCGGATCGACGCCAGAGAGAAACGTCTCAGCTTCGGCATTGTGGACGACGGCGCGCACACCCGAACGCTCTGTCGCTTGCCGCGCCACGTCCGACTGAGCTTCGAGAAACTTCTCTCGCTTAATCGCCGAGCGCAGTTCGTTTCGGCTCCAACTCTCGGCCTCAGCCCTGTCGAGCCACGCGTCCTGCTCTTGCGTGGACTTAAACCCGGCCACCTCGGCGTGATGACTCCACGAGACATTTAACCGCCGGCGGTTAGATTCAGAGAACTTCTGCGCGACGTTCGCGGCGTTGACGATGGTCTGGTAGTCGTAACCAGTGGCGTCGATCTCCTGCGCGTACTTCTCGCCGTACTTGCGCTCACCGAAACGCACCCAGTCCCCCAGCCACCACATGACCCCACCGGCGATCGATCGCAACTGCGCGCCGACGTCGCGCCAGTCGTCGTATGCCGTGTCCTCTGGCAGCAAGAGACTCGTCTGCGTCCACGATCCGCCAGCAGACAGCACGCTCGATTGAAGTTCGGTAATTTCGCCGGTGCGTCGGTCGACGACTTCAACAGTCGCCAGCGCCGTTGCGTTAGACTTTGGCTTAGCCATGGTTCGCGGGCTCCAATTCCGCGGGCTTGGTTAGGGCGCCGGCAGCCGGTGACACGGTTGTCGGTGTCCCGATCTTACCACGGCCGCTGGTGACTTTCGCCTCGTTACTCTCCAAAATTGGCCCACCTTTCGCCTCTACGTGCCATTCGTACCAGCCGCGATCGTCTTTGCGGCACACCGCGCCCGCTTCGCGCGCCCACACGAGCGCGGTCTTCTCGCTGATCCCGAACCTCTGCCGCAGTTGCCCGGCGGTCAGCCAGTGCTGCGTCAGTAACTGCTGCACCCGGAGACGGCGTTCGAGACGGGTCACGGCTTTGCGCCTTTCAGCGTCACCCGCCACAGCCCGCCCTGCACGCGCTGGACGGTGATGGGATAGCCCGCCAGCACCAACTCGTTCACGCGGCCCATCGCCCGCAAGCCGCCGACGTGCTTCACCAGTTCGACATTCGTGGCCGAGCCGTGCTGCTGCAGATAGGCCAGCACCTTGTCGCGGTTCGACGCCTGCCGCGCCTTCTCGACCGCCACTGGCGCGAGCACGACCGCGTCGCTGAACATCGGCAGCACGCCCGGCCTCATGCGGTCCGCCAGCCCGGCCGCTTGGCCGCGTGCGCCCGCGCCAGGATCGCCTCGATGACATGCGCGGGCAGATCCGGTTGCTGCTGCCACTCGCGGACAAGTGGCGTGGATTTGACCCGCGGCGCCGTCCCGCGCTGCTGATGGCTGCGTCCGTGCTTGCGACACCACGTCGCGCGCTCGTCAATCGGAATCTTGCAGACGCGGCAGTGCGCCTTGACGTTCGTCAACAGCGGCTTCCACGGCATTACTTCGCCCTCGCCGGCGGCAGCGCGACGACGGAATGCCCGCAGTGCTCGCAGGTCAGATGCGTCACGCCGCCGCGACGGTCCCAATAGCGTTCGTGTCGGCAGAACCAGCGCCAGAGGTTCATCGCGCCCCCAGTCCGATCACTGTCGCGGCGTGCCCAGCCAGCGCCGCCTCGCGCGTGGCGTAGCGCCGCAACTCGCCGTCATACCGGCCGCCGAGGATCTGCGTCTCGTACTGGCCGTTGAAGTAGACCGTGCTGACGCGGCAGTCGGTGAGTTCCGTCACCGCGATCTGCTCCCACAGGTGCCGCCAGTCGCGGGCGCGAGCTCGCATCCGCGCTCGGACGTGCTGTAAGGCGGTTCTCATCGTGTGCTCTCCCATCGGCGCAGGACCGCGCCGGTCTTGTCGTACTGTTCCAGGTGCAGCGTCCGCTCCGCGTTGCCGAAGATGTGCAGCCGCCGCGTGACGTGCCGCTCGTCGTGACAGGATTTGCACAGCAGGCAGATGTTCTGCTCTGACTCGGCCCCGCCGATGCTCCGCGGCACGACGTGGTGGTGCTCCGCGCGTTCAGGCACCGCCGCCAGCGTCTGCGTCGTCTTGCGCCCGCACGCCCGGCAGCAGCCGCCATCCCGCGTCGTCACGTAGCGGCACAGCGCCTGCCACGCCTTCACCTTCGCCCGCTTGTCCGCCGTGGACGACTGCAAGCGCGTGGGCTGGTCGTGCTTAAAGTTAGTGACGTGCATCAGAACGGCTCCATGCCATCGCCGGGGTCGCCGTCGGCCTGTGGCTGCGCGGCCGGCTTCGGGGGCGTCACGTCGGCTTCGTCGTCGTCCACGGGCGGCGGGTCGCACCACTCGCAGCCGTCCTTCCCGATGAACGCTCCGCAGTAGTCGCAGCGGTTCATGGCAGCACCTCAAAACGGTATCGACGATTCGTCCGGCGCTTCGACGCGGTAGTCGTCCACCGGCAGTTCCGGCGCGTCGTCGTCCGCGCCGCGCTTCTTCAGGCCCATCAGGTTCACGAAGCGGCCCTTGTGCTCCAGCGTGGCGACCACGGGCACCTTCGCGTTCCAGAGTGTCGTCGCGTTCTGGCCGATGGCCGGGTTGATGGTGGTGGCCGTCACGTTGTCGCTGAACGTCACCGCCCACTGCGTCTTGCCGGTGCTGGTCTTGTTCACCGCGACGTTCGTGATGGTCTGGCCCACCGAGGCGCTGCGTGGAGCCGTGGCTGACGGGGCGTGACCCGCGGCACCGTTCGTGTGCTTCGCGTGGCCCACGGCCGCGTTCGCGTCGTCATCTTCCGGCGCGACGCCGACCACCGCGCCGAGCGCGTAGCGCCGCGCGTAAGTGATCGCCGATCCGACACCCTGCGCGTCCGCCTTGGAGATGGGAACCGCGAGCGTGTCCGTCATCCACTGGCCCGACGTGTGCAGCAGCGTCGTCTCAATCTCGACGGCCCACGCCGACTCGCCGATGCTCGTCAGCCGCGGGAACTGCACGACCGAGAGGCCGTGCTTCGACAGCGGGCCGCGGCACGCATCCCACACCGACGCGAGGTCGGCGTAGCGGCTGCGGAAGTGGGGATTCTCGCTGTCCTTCTTCGCGCCCGCGACTTCGCCCTGCGCCTTCGCCATCGCCGCCGCGAGTTCGTTGATGTTCTCTGAGCGTGTCACTTTGTGTGCTCCTGTTCCTGATGGGCGGCCACGGCGCGTCGGTCCACGCGCATCCGGCCGCAGCCTTCGCAGATCCAGATGCCGGTGTCACCGAGGCAGTCGATGTCGCCGCACGCCCAGCATTTGGTTTGGTCGATCACGACGCGCCCGTCGCCGCGCGTGCCGTCCTTCTTGATGAACCTCACAGCGGCCAGCCCTGCCGGTCCGCGAGCTTCCCGTAGCGTTCGGCGAGCGCGTCATACGCCGCCGCCGCGTTCCGCAAGGCTTCGGCTTCGCGCGGCTTCTCGTGGTCGTCCGCTTCAATCGCTTCCTGTCGGCAGCGGTCGCCCGCGAATCCCATCGCCAGCGACTCGGCCATGCAGAGTCCGAGGATGTAGGCATCCGAGAGCAGCCAGTGGCGCTCCGCGTCCAGCGCGTTGATGTTCCGCAGCACCGGCCCGAGCCACATCTGCACGCCCGCCAGCCGCTGCCCGACTTCCTGGTCCCGGTGCAGAATCCGTGTGGCGGACAGGCCCCACCGCTGCACCAACTGCGCGGG
>Ga0137427_10000576_pt1 | contig 18584 bp, 12 predicted proteins | sample EasRivERMZT700_2_FD_102309 | JGI IMG/M metagenome (GOLD analysis project Ga0137427, IMG submission 102309) | Soil microbial communities from meander-bound floodplain in the East River, Colorado, USA - East River MetaG ERMZT700_2 | ecosystem: Environmental > Terrestrial > Soil > Floodplain ...
CCGGTGACGTGGAAAACACCTGGGGCGAGTTGGTCCAGCTTGACCGATTGGCTTCTGCCGAAATCCAGATATCCGACGGCGATGACCGCGCGTCGCAACGTCCACTGCGAGAGGATGCGCTCGCCCACTTCGGGTTGCGCGCGAATGTCGTCCGGTATCGCGAATTCTGCCTCGTCGAACCTCGGGGGATTATTGATCAGTGTGCGGACCTTGTCCTCGCGAATCTTGGTGCCGTTCAGAAATGTGGACAGCGAATGAGGAAGACGGACACCGCCTGCGACGTCTTTCCAGTCGCTGAAGCCGAGCTCGTTCAGAGTATCGCCGAAGATGGGATCGTCTTCGGTATAGATAACTCTCGCGGGGAGCTTATTGAAGACCTCGATATGGAGTTCGACAGGACTTCCGCCATCTTTATATTTCAGAACATGGAAGGCCTTTTTCTCTATTGTGACATCGGCTTCGCGAGTCAAATCGGGAGCGGCTTTCGCGACCTTGAGAACCTGTATTGGCAGCCGGTTGAAATCCCGCATGCGTGCAGCGAAGCGGCTGGGATGCAGTCGTTCGGTGGTCAACTTACCGTCGGCGCTGGTGGTTTCGAGCATCGCCACATCGCCATCGATAACTTCGGTGAACTTGACTGGACCGGGCTGCGGATAACTACGCTTTCCGTCATGCGTCAATCGCATCCTCTTCTTTTCGAGATCGACGAGAAGACGTTGACCGAAGTAGTCCACGACCAACGGATCCGCCTTCGGTTCGACAGCCTGCATCGGCTCCCAATGACCGCCACCGGTCAGGATCTCCTGAACCTTGACGCTCTCGATGTTGGTCCACCCACCCATGGATGCCGCCGCTTCCTCGATCACCGCTTTTGCGGCCTCCGGTCCGGTAGCGGGAGGTGCGGAGCATGAAGCCAAAAACGTGATTACCGTCGCAAATACCAATATTGCGAGTCGCATAACCCCTCCTTATTGAATGTCTTTCTCGATGTAGGTCGGTTAAAGCAGACTACGCATTCCAATTTTCGCTTTCAAGCTGCTTTTCCGGCCACCCGCTAGGAGGGACCAGCGCCGGAGGCACTAATGACAACATCATCGTACGAATAGCGCTGCTTGAAAACTCCGGCATGGATAAACGCGTCCATGGAGACCTCGTACTGATCGCGCGGGATCAAGGGATCTCGCCGCCAGGTAGCGAGTTGCTGATATCGAGCTATCGCTGAGGCAAGCGACTCCTTTGAAATGCCCTCGAACATGGGTAGCTCTCGAGCGGCAATCTCGGTGGCGGATGCTTCATTTACCCATGCGAGCGCACGTCTGTAAGCCCGCATGAACGCGTGGGCCTTTGCTGAGTTCAGGAACTCCGGCATCGCCATCAGACTGCTGAATGCCAGAGGCGGCATCGCGTCACCCACACACGCGAGCACGTGGCCATTGCCGTCCTCTTCGAGTTGCTGCGGAGCGGGACCCTGAAGGTGGACGAAGTCTCCTTTGCCGTCTCGAAACGCCCGGACCATAGCCTCAGGCTCGCCGAAGTTCAGCGCCCGGACTTTCGCCCAATCGACACCCTGCAGGTGCAACGCGTACTTCAACATGACGAGTGGCTGCTGGGCATGATCGGCGATGATTTCGGCGCCTTCCAGGTCCTTCCAGGAAAAGGACGCGCGCTTAGTGCGGCTCGCGATGAAGAATCCGTCCCGCTGATTGATCTGGGCGAAATGCTTTGGAATGTCTTGAACACCTTTAGACAACGGGTCCCAACTCGTTGAAACGGCGGCCTGCATCACCTCGACGTCGCCGGCCCGAAACATCTCATAGAGATTGCGGTCTTTAGGCTTGACGAAATACGTCGGTTCCAGGCCCTCATCCTTCAAAAAACCGGCCGCGACAGTGGCCAACAGCGGGCTGTAAAATGCGGAATGCCGGTAAACCATAATCCTGATTTGCATGAAGGAATTATGGAGGAAAAAGAGACATTTGACACGTGACATGGGACACGTGACATTTGACATCCGGGGAACCAAGCCCCTCAGATGTCAAATGTCACGTGTCCCATGCCACGTGTCAAATGTTGGTTATATAAATTTCCTGTTAATGCCTGGTTGGCAAAGTCGTTGTATGGCTGAGGAGCAAAACTTGACAGCGACGGTTCAAAAATCGAATACGCGCCAGTTGCCGCAAGACTTCGAGCGAATGTTCCGGGACCATCATGACCTGGTCTATCGAGCGGCATATCGGATCACCGGCAATGGTGATGACGCCGAGGACGTGCTTCAGACCCTTTTCCTTCGACTGCTGCGCCGCGAATGCCCGCCCGACATTGAAAAGAACCCCAAAGCGTACCTGCACCGGGCGGCCGTCAATATTTCGCTGGACATCGTCAAGGTTCGGGGACGAAACGTCTCGACCGACGAAAATGACCTCCAAATCGAGGACCAGCGTCCGACCCAGGACCGGCAACAAAGCTCCGCTGAAATCCAGATCTGGCTCCGCTCGGCCCTGGCCGAGTTGAGCCCGAAAGCCGCCGAAATGTTCGTGCTCCGTCACGTCGAGGGGTACGACAACACTGAAATCGCGAAAATGCTTGGGACATCGAGGGGAACCGTTGCGGTCATGTTATTCCGCGCGCGGCTTCGACTTCAAAAATCCATTCGAACGAATCTGGGAGAATCGTTATGAAGCGCAAAACTATGGATCGCGCTCTTACGGACATCCGAAATACGCCAATCACGTCCGATCAGGTTGAACAGGCCGCCACGCGAGTTTTGGCGACGCTCACGGCTGAACACAACAAAGTCGTATTCCATCCGGCCGTGGCAGAAGGCCAGGCAGGCGAGCGCATTCGTAATTGCGCCGACTTCCAGTCGCTCATACCGGCATATTTGTCGGCCAGCCTGACTCCGTCGCGGAAGCTGCTTTTCGAAGACCATAATCGAGACTGCGTGGCTTGCCGCCGGGCTCTGCAAACCGCTCGAAACGGATCGACGGCGCAAAAAGAATCTCCCGGTCCTCGTGCATTCCAGGCGCGGGCACATCGCGGGTTTCAAACGCGCACCAAACTGATTGCCGTCGCGGCAGCGGTATTGATGGTCGTCGGTATCACTCAACGAAATGCCATCCGCGACTTCGTCTGGCCGATCGACGTTCATGCGGTCGCACTGACGGTCAACGGCGGACTGTTCCGAATTGCCGGTCAGGATGTTCGCACCATCGCCGCCGGCGAACGTGTCGATCGCTATCAGGCGGTCCGCACCGGCAACGAATCCGGCGCAGTACTCGAACTCGCCGACGGTTCCCGCATCGAAATGAACTCGCGGTCGGAACTTTCTTTGGACCGCGCCAACGACGGCGTCCGCATTCAGCTCGCTCGCGGCAGCGTGATTGTGACGGCCGCGAAACAACGCACCGGTCATCTTTATGTCGCGACGAATGATTGCACGGTTTCGGTTGTCGGCACGGTGTTCTCCGTCAACTCGGGCTCCAAGGGATCTCGCGTCTCCGTCATTGAGGGCGAAGTTCACGTTCAACAAGGCACAGCGTCGGCGCAGGCTTTGCGTCCGGGTATGCAGATAGCAACCAGCGCTGTCCTGGGAACGGTACCGGTTGAGACCGAAATCGCATGGAGCCGCGACAGTGAACTCCACATTGCGATGATGAAGGAGCTGGTGGCCCTCAGCCGCGACCTCGAACAACGCCTGGCGAGAGTGGAGCTGCGCTACAACTCGAACCTTGTTCCGCTCGTACCTGCGAACACGCTGGTATTCGCGTCGCTGCCGAACGTTTCGCAACCGGTCGCGGAATCTTATGCGGCCATGAAGCAGCGCATTGCGGAAAACGCAATCCTGCAGCAATGGTGGAACGAGAATCCCGGAAAGGCCACTGGAGGAATCAGCATCGACGAACTCGTCGGTCGGGTAACTCGAGTAGGAAACTTCCTGGGTCCAGAAATCGTTTTGAGCGTCCAGGAGGATGGTCCGATCCTGCTTGCGGATGTGACCCGGCCGGTAGAACTGCTTGACGCCCTTCAGGACGACATTGCGAGGATGTCCGCTTTCTCGCAATCGAATGAAGCGCCTGTTCGGCTGGTTCGAAATGCAACTGAACTCGCGGCCGCAGGAACAAAACGTCCTATCGTTTATGTTGATCCGCAAATCATGATCGCCGGAACCGATTCAACGATGATGCTGGCTGTCCTGGCGGCACGGCAACAGCCAACGGCATTTGCCAGTTCCTCCATCGGCCAGCGTGTAGCCCAGGCTTACCGCGATGGCGCGGGTTGGCTGCTCGCGGCGGACCTGCATCAGCTTATGCCGAGCGGAGACGCTGCTCAGTCCGTGCCCGGACTAGGCAATGTCGAGCAACTGATCGTCGAGCAGAAGACCGGTAGCGGCGGCTCATCCTATCAGGCCGTCCTTGGATTCAACGGAGCTCGGACCGGACCGGCCACCTGGTTGGGCTCGCCGGGAACCATCGGAGCGGCGGAATTTGTGTCGCCTCATGCGTACGGGGCGGCGGCAATTGTCACTAAAGATCCGGCATTGATCCTCGACGATATATTCGCCATCGTCGAAAGAAATGGAAACGAACTGGAAAGCCTGCGGCAGTTCCAGCGCGATCACAGCATTGATCTTCGCTTTGATCTGGCCGCGCCGCTCGGCAATGAGTTTCTTATCGCCGTGGATGGGCCGATTCTGCCGACTCCGGCATGGAAACTCGTGGTTGAAGTGAACGATGCCGCCCGGTTGCAGAATACATTGCAATGGATGGTGGCCGAACTCAATCGCGAAGCGGCAGCCGAGCAAAAGCCCGGCATTTCGTCGGGAACCGAAGTTGTCGGTGGACGCACGTTTTACTCCCTGACTTCAACGCTGGGACTTAGCCTCCACTACACGTTCTGGGCGGGATACTTGATCGCCGCGCCGAATCGCACATTGCTGAGCGAAGCGATGGAGTATCACGACAACGGAACTTCACTTGGACGTTCGGCCGACTTCCGGTCCCATTTCCCTGCCGACGGCAACGACAACGCATCGGGTTTCGTTTACCAGAATCTGCAGGCAGTTGCCGCGGCGATCCCATTGCAGATCGTTCAGGATACCGTCGCGGGGGCGCTTCCATCTCTGGTTTGCCTGTACGGAGAGTCCGATCGGATTATGGTGTCCAGTAAGGGCATACTCGGATCGAATATTGCCAGCATGGCCGGTTTGTCTTCGATGATTCAGGCGATCGGCATCAAGTAAGATCTGTTAATCTGTATTCAAATTCGGGGTCTGGCACGCGAAGGTGAGAAACCAAGTGCCAGGCCCCGATTTCGCGAAAACGACATGGAACCGAACCCACTTCCTCAACGTAATAAGAGTTCATGACAGCGTTCATCGAGCTCAAATCCCTCGACGTCTCATTAGGGGGACGTCCGATCCTCAAGGGACTTGACGGGACGTATTCGGGCCGCTGTATCGGCTTGCTTGGACCGAACGGCGCCGGCAAAACCACCCTGCTCCAGACGCTGCTTGGCTTCCATCCACCAACCCAGGGAACAGCCCAGGTTTTCGGGCTGGACGTTCGAACGCAGATCCGCGAGATCCGTCAAGAAATCGGCTATATGCCCGAGAACGATGCGTTCATCGCCGGAATGACTGCGATCCGTTTCGTGCGCATGATGGCCGAGCTATCCGGTCTACCTCCCGAAGCCGCCATAGAACGTGCGCACGAAACGCTCTTTTACGTGGGTTTGGGAGAAGCGCGTTATCGGAAACTCGGCACGTATTCTCTCGGCATGAAGCAGATGGCGAAACTCGCCGTCGCCATAGTTCACGGCCCGCACATGATGATCCTCGACGAGCCGACGAATGGACTGGACCCGCCGGGCCGGCAGAGAATGATTCAGCTCGTCAAAGAGATTCGCGACACCGGCGAGATCAATCTGATCATCTCCTCGCACCTGCTGCGCGACGTCGAGGAATGCTGCGACGAAGTCATGATCATGAAGGACGGCCACATCGTCCAGTATTGCAACCTTGAAGAGCAACGACGGGCCAATCGGAAGTTTCTGCAACTCGAAACTCGCGGTGACAATCAGCAGTTTCTCGAAGCGGTGGAGCAGATGGGCTGTGAGTGCGCGGTTGACGGAAAGAGCCGTCGCATCAAGATGGTGATGCCGGAAACCGTCGAAATCCGGAATCTATACGAACTGGCGGAAGCGCATTCGATTCAGATCCGACGCCTCGATTACAAACGCGACTCGCTGCAGGATATTTTCCTGAAGGCGATGGAGAATGGCACAGGTAAGCATTAAAAAGGAATTGGCCACGCATGGCGGTCTATAAACGGAGTTACAAAAGATACGATGGCGCGCTGACGGATCCGCTGCTGCGGTTCACGATTCTCCCGCGCTACTCGTTTCAGAGCACATTCGAGTCGAAGGGTTTTACGGTTTTTTTTGTTGTCTGCTTCATCCCTTCCCTCATTGGATTGCTCTTTCTTTACTTCCGTGCAAACGCGGACATCCTGACTTCGGTCGGACTACCCGCTTTGAGCGGCGTCCTTCAGATCGACTCCCGGTTTTTCATGGCCATATTTCGCGTCCAATGCTTCCTGACGTTTGTGCTGGCCACTTTCGTCGGACCAGGACTCGTCTCACCGGATTTAACCAATAACGCCCTTCCTCTTTATCTGAGCCGTCCCTTCTCGCGTTACGAGTACGTACTGGGAAAGCTCAGCGTCGTCGCGACTCTGGCATCGCTGATTACATGGGTTCCGGGACTGATTCTCTTTCTCATTCAGTCGAATCTCGAGTCCGGCTGGATGATTCCCCACATGCGTATCGCCGCAGCAATTTTTGTGGGGTCATGGATCTGGATTCTGATGGTTTCACTTATGTCGATCGCGTTATCGGCCTGGGTCAAGTGGAAGCCTGTGGCTGCCGCATCGATGTTCGGTGTTTACTTCGTAGCCGGCGTATTCGGCGAACTTTCGAATGAGATCCTCGAATTTGACACACCCTGGGGCATGTTGCTGGACGTCACAGCGGTCATGGTCATGATCTGGAACTGGCTGTTTGACGGGATAACGGTATATCGCTCGATGCACGTATCCGCAGGCTTTGTGTCCGTTGCCGCCTTTTGCGCGGCTTCTCTGTTCATGCTGTGGAAGAAAATACGAGCGTGCGAGGTTGTCCGCTGATGGATTCCAACCATCTCATCGTTTTTGAAAATGTCTCGAAGTTCTATGGCGAAGTCCTTGGCGTGAACCGCGTCAGCCTTGCGATCGAACCAGGGATCACCAGCCTGGTGGGACCCAACGGCGCCGGCAAAACCACGTTGATGAACCTAATGACCGGATTGCTGCATCCCACCAAGGGCAATATTCGTGTTCTGGGTATCACACTGTCCGATCCCGAAAACTTCTACAAGAACATCGGTTATTGCTCGCAATTCGATGCGTTTCCGAAAGGACTCAGCGGTCTCGAATTCATTCGCTCGATGCTTGCTGTTCATGGGATGGGCCGGGCGCGGGCGGAAGAAGTCGCATGGAAGATCATCGAACGCGTGGGAATGACAGAAGCAGCAAAGCGCAAGATTGCCGGCTACAGCAAGGGCATGCGGCAACGCATCAAACTCGCGCTCGCGATTGCGCACGAGCCCAAGGTTCTTGTACTGGATGAACCACTCAATGGTCTTGATCCGATGGCGCGGGCGGAAGTCATTGAATTGTTCCGCGGCCTTGCCGCTGCGGGTATGCACGTCGTCATTTCGAGCCACATTCTTCACGAAGTGGACATGATCTCTGACCGGATCGTGATCATGAGCAGCGGCTATGTTGTTGCCGAAGGCGACATTCAAGGCGTGCGCGGCGAAATGGAAGATCATCCGATGCAGATCCTGATTCGCTGCAACAAACCGTCGGTGATCGCCACTCACGTGTTTCAGCAGGATTCCGTTGTCGAAGTGAAGATTCACGAAGACGGCCAGGGACTGCTCGTCGCCACACGAAATGCCGATCAGTTCTACAGTCTGTTGAATCGCATCGTCCTGGATAACCAGATCGGCGTGGAAGCCATCGCACCGGCGGATGAGAATGTTCACTCGGTGTATCAGTACCTGATCGGCCCGAACGGGAGTACCTCTTAATGAACTGGGATTTGTGGTCGAGACAAATCGACGCGATTGTCAGGCTGGAACTGAAGCGATACTGGCTGGGACGTCGCTGGATTGCGATCTACCTTCTGGCCCTGGCGCCGTGCGCCCTGTTAACGATGCGCATCATCGCCGCGTTCACGACCGGTGAACGAACTCTCGGCGGAAGCCTGAACACTCTGAATCTCGTCTATGCCGGCATTTTTCAGGCGTTCATCCTGCGATTCGCGATCTTCTTTTCATGCATGATCATCTTCTCGCAGTTGTTTCGAGGTGAGATCCTCGAGAAAACGCTGCACTACTATCTGCTCTCGCCCGTTCGCCGTGAAGTTCTTGCGCTCGGGAAGTACACTGCCGGCGTCATCGCCACCACGACTCTCTTCGGATTCTCCACGATTGCGTCGTACCTCCTGATGTTCCTGCCATCGCCTTCGGCGGCGGGACTATTCACCTCCGGCGAGGGAATTCCGCATCTGGCCCGATACCTGATCGTCGCAATGTTGGGATGTATTGGTTACGGCGCCGTATTTCTTTTGGTTGGTCTCTACGTGCGCAACCCCATGGCTCCGGCTCTGGCGATTCTCGGCTGGGAGTATTTCAATTTCCTGTTGCCCTCATGGCTGCAGAAAATCAGTGTGGTGCACTATCTGCAGAACCTCTGCCCCGTATCTATACCGAAAAGCCCGTTCGCAGTTTTGACGGATCCGACATCGCCGTTCATTTCCATTCCGAGCCTGATCATTTTTACGGGAGTCGTCCTCGTCCTGGTCGCGCAAAAAACGCGACGCACCGAGATCACTTACAGCACAGATTAGAACTCAGCGGACCCCCTGCCGCTCCGCCTGCGGCTCTCGCGGCTGTCCCCCTAAAAGGGGGACACTCGCAGATGATGATGCGTGTCGCGGTAATGTCCCCCTTCAAGGGGGACAGCCGCGATAGCCGAAGGCGGAGCGGCAGGGGGTCCAATCACGGTCTAGAAGTCCATGTACGCGCGGAGATTGATTGTCCGCGTTCCAGTGAATCCGCTAGCCTGACCGAAGGTCGTGCCGGTGATTGTTGTATTCCCATAACCGGTTCGGAATGGGTGATTCAGGAAGTTCGTGATGTTGGCCTTGATCCCGAATCTGGCGCGCTCGCCGAATGGTACTTCCCGGGCAATGCTCATATCGAGGTTAAAGCTTGCCCTTCCTCGATACGGAACAGCGTAGCCGATCGTTCCAGGAGTGTCACCCGGCTTATAGAACCTCGGATCGACGGCCCCGTTGGCCAATTGAATATCCTTCACGTTTGCTCGGAAGCAACGGCAGGCATATTCGTAGTCGCCACCGATCGTATCGAGTCTCTCGATCAGTTCCTTCGACGTCATCCCGTTGCCGAAGACCACTCCACCATCGACTCCGAGATTGTTGAACGTGGATCTTCCTCCGGTCAGGTACAGCGGCAAACCAGAGGCGATCTTATCGATGCCGCTGATCTTCCAGTCACGAACGACGTGAGAGAGCACCCGGTTGGACGGATTGAACAAGCGTCCCGGTCCCATCGGTAGGTTGTATTCCCAGAATGTCGAGAACACATGACGACGATCGAACGGGCTGTCGCCGTAACTCAAGCGCGCATCCCGCGTCGTAATCCACTGATCTTCGGCTCCCTGACCGGTCACATTCCCCTGGGTGCCTAACGCGTGTCCCCAGGTATAAGACATATTGACCATCAATCCATGGCCCAACTGCTTCTTCAACTCCACCTGAAGCGAGTTGTAATTGTTGTCGCCATTCGAATCGAGGTAATTGACATTGTTGGCAAACGGATTGGCCTTGAAGATGTTCATCGGATACTTCGCCTGCGTATAACCGAGAGCCCCGCACGGTGCGAAGTTTGCGCCGACCAAACGGCAATACAACGTCGGCGTCGTGGTGCTGCCCAGCGTTCCCGCAAGAGTTCCGAGATTCCCCATGTCGAGATTATTGACGTAGGTGCTGTTGGCGAACCCGTTCGCCGCGGTCAGCGCCGCCTGTGAACCGTTGGCGCCAAAAGCCGCCTCGAAGATCGGCAACGGAACTTGACCGGCCAAACCCCGATTCTGGAAGTTATCCGAACCTGTTCCTCCAGCAGCGCGGCTGATGGCCAGGTTCCTTTGAGCGTTGATGAACTCGGTCGTGAAACCGTTCTCCACCGTGTTGATCTCGTTGATGTTCTGCTGGTGCCACATGTGGGTCGACTTGTTGGCCACGTAGCGGACCTCAAGCGTCATGCCCCGAGTCAATTCGCGTTGGATTCCCAACGTCCAGTTCGTCGTGTAGGGCGACTTCAAGTTGGGGTTGAACGCATTGATGCTTCGACCGCCGTTGAGGACAAAGCTGGACAACGGAATGGGAAAAGTGAACGTCGCCGGATTTACCGAGAAAACAGGATCTGGACTGGTCAATGACAGTTGACCCGGCTGGAAATTCACATTCGCTGTTGCGGCAATGGATTGCGTCGCTCCCGGACCACCGGGCAGGTAGTTCGAGATCGTATTCATTCCTTCGTTGTAGAAAGTCAGTCCGAAGCTGCCTCGGATCACGCTTTTCTTACCACCCAGAATTGCACCCAGAACACCGTCTTCAATGTCCGGATTCCAGGCAAAACCGAAGTTCGGTCCCGGGTTCATGAAATCCCTCTTGTAAGGACTGCTGTTCTGAACGAACGCCGGATCCAGGTTTCCACCCAGAACGCCCGGCTGAAAATTGGCCTTCGACGGTCCGAACACGCCGTCTGGATTGACCGTGGAATAAATCGGGATGGTTCCGTGAATCGTTCCGTCCAACTGCCAGCGCAATCCGTAGTTGAGGGTCAGATTCCGAGTAGCGCGGAAGGAATCCTGGAAGAACAACCCGGCCGTTGTGAACGCAAAGTTGGTGGGTTGCGGGAAAAACTTTTCAAACTGCTTGGTCGCCGGATTGACGTTCGCTGTACCGGTGATGCCGTTGATCCTGCCGGTCAGGAGCGCATAGAGAGCCTTGAAATTGTCGATGTCCGTCGTGTTGGCTGTAACGACGTTCTGATTTCGAATTGCGGTATCCAAAATGTTGTTGATTGGGTCATCCGATCGGACACCAAAACCATAGGTTAGGACTCCGGCGCGGTTGCCGTAGAATCTGGACCAGAAACTGGTCGAGAGCACCGAAGCTCCCATCTTGAACGTGTGCTTTCCCTTCACCCATGTCAGATTGTCTTTGATCTCGAACACAGGGTTGTTCCGAACATCCGAAGTATTGGTCGGAATGTAGGCAGTAACGAGCGGCAGGTCGAGCCGGCGATGGCCATACTTTTCATATTGCCGGATGTCGAAACCGGGACTGAAAAACTCGCCGTTCCGTTGGATGCCTAACACGAAGTTGTTGAAGATGTTTTGCGTGACTGTCCAATCCAACGTGCTGCTTGCGGTGTACACATTGGCCTTGCTGCTATCGGCCCATTCGTACTGGCTGGCTGCAGCGCCCGGATACGGAGCGCCGTTGCCGCCGGCGAATCGAGAATTCCGGAAGTTCCAGCTTCCATGCCACGCTATGTTCTGCGTCGCATTAAAATCAATGCGAGCGGTCGGATAGAACTGATTGGTTTGAGACTGGCGGGTCCAGCGCATTTGCCTGCGATACAGCAGAGTGGGATCATCCTGGAACGTCACGCCCGCTGTCGATTCGGTTCCCCGGATTTCATCAAGCATCGCTCTCACCGTGGGATCGACCGCGCCCGGAAAACCGGCCTGTCTGGCAACATCCAGAACGTTCAAAGTACGCCGTACTCCGCTTCTGTCGAGAAATGAGAAATTGCCGGTGAGCGCTTCCTGCTGCAGCACGTTGACGGTTCGAACGCCGCTGGAAGGGCTCGGCTCTGCTTCGAAATACGCGAAGAAGAACAGTTTGTTCTTGAGCGATGAAACCCACGGCAATAGCGGACCGCCCACACTTCCGACAATGTAATTCTGTCGCGTTCGCGCTTTCCTGGAATTCGGATCAAACGAACTCGCCAACTTGGTTGTGTACGGCGTCGCGTTCAACCACTCGTTGTGGAACTGATGCAGAACACGGAAGCGATACCGGTCGGTTCCTCGCTTGGTAACGACCTGAATCGTCATCGCGCCTTGTCCGGCAGCTTCTGCGCCCATGCCGCTGGTCGCAACCGTGACTTCCTCGACCGCATCGATGCGCATCGGAGCGAACGCGAAGAAACTCGTGCCGCCGCTTTTAAATCGCTGCGAGTTGTTGTTCATGCCGTCCAGCGTGATATTCATCGACGCGTTCGGCAGATTATTGAACGTGCTGTTGCGGTTACTGTCGGACGTCATGGCGCCCGGAACCAGGAGCGCAAAGTCCAGCGTCGAGCGGCCGCTATTGGGCAGATTGTAGATGCTCGTATTTTTGATTGTGGTGGCGGCTGCGTTCGACGTCGTTTCCACTTGAACGGCCGCTGCCGTTACTTCAATCGCGGAAGACGCCTCGCCCAGTTTCAATTCGACGTTGAAATCCGTTGTACGGCCCGTGTTGATGACGATCCCATCGTAGACGGCGGTTTGAAATCCCTCATACGTTGCCGTCAGCTTGTACTTCCCGTCCACGAGATTGCCGAACAGGAATCCGCCGTCTTCTATCGACTGCGCGGTCTTCTCGATTCCTGTGGCCATATCGCGAAGTGTCAAAGCCGCACCTGGAATCACGGCTCCAGATGGATCGCGAACCACACCGCGCAAGGCGGTTACTGAAATTTGCGCCGAAGCGGATACCGAAGCGATCAGCAGAATTGCGACCGCTATGAATAACAGGCCAGACATCGATGCGGATCGGCGTTCTTTTGCTTTCTTCGAAGCTTCCATTAATAGTTTCCTCCCCAAAGTCGAACAATGGTCGGATCGAATCGTTATTTAATTGTTGGTGAGTGTATACAATATACGATGCGTATTTGGCGAGGTTAAACGCACACACGCACGAATTAAGCGGAAGGTCTCTAGTGATGTGCGAACTTTAGACCTGAATGCGCGAGAAGAACCGCTCGCAGGACTCAGGCAACCCGGCAGCAACACGATCAGCCGCGTCGAGAAGAGGAAGCAATTTGACCTTGTTTAGCCTGAGGTCGTAAGCGTGTCTTACGACATGACGAAAACCTCGAAGATCCTGCAGGTCGGAAACGAGTTCATCACCGATCAGAGCCGGCCGCACGCTTGGAATTTCGATGCTGAGCCTGCGAATCAGTTCCATGTGCCAACCCTGTTCGTCGTCGATATTGTTCTCAAAAGCCTTGGCCACGCGCAGAGCAAGTTGTCCGAAAATGTTGTACAAGCGCGCAAGTTGAAACGCACAAGCCTCCAATTCCGAATCCGTGCCGCTTGCAAATCGTTGTCGGACAAGGGCGGCTGTTTGACCGAGTACGCGACAATCTTCCGCGACTTCGGCCTTGAGGACCGTCAACGTCAACTCGTCCATGCTTCCCCTTCACGAATGATCTTTTCCCGGAAACGGCATTCCGGCAACACAATCAAGTCCACCGGTTGCCGGATGATTTCCTCGAGTTTCGATAGCAGGCGGTAGCGAGAGTCTTTTTTCGGCTCTTCAACAAAAGCAATATCCACATCGGACCGCTCATGAAAAGCAAACGGTCGCGTCACCGAACCGAACAGCAGCACCTTCTCGCCTGGAGCGAGCTCGTGCAGTGCTTCCCTCAGTTTCTTCCGCACTTGATGACGCAATTCTTCCCTTCGTTGCAGCCGTAATCCGTCTCTTCTTTTAAGGAGCTCCATCAACAAATTATATCGCGATGACGCGTTCGTCACTCAGACTTGAGGACCGCCATCGGCGCTACCCGCATGGCGCCCAGCGCCGGAACCAGACTGGCTCCGACAGCGACGACGACAATCATTAAAGCGGCGGCAATATAGGTCCAGGGATCCGTGGTCGTCACCTGGAAAACGAAGGATCGCAACAAACGGGATCCGAGGTACGCCATGCCGAGGCCCGCGAGAGCACCGAGCAGAGCCGGCAGAAGACCAAGGCGAAGCACCAGACGGACGATATGTGAAGGATCGGCGCCCATCGCCGCGCGGATGGCAAACTCTCGCCGGCGTTCGGAAACCGATCTCGAAACAACGCCGAAGAGACCGACGGTAGCCAGCACGAGACCGACCGTGGCGAATGATCCCGTGGCGACGGCATAGAATCGTCGATCGGCCGTGGACGCTTCGACGATTTGATCGATCGTCGTGATGCCTTGTACCGGTTGATCCGGATCGACCGCTTTCACTGCGGCACGCAATGCTGCCGCCACATCGCCCACTTCCCCGCTACGGGGCATCACCACGAGACACATCAACTCGCTCGGTTCTTGCGAGCGCGGGAAATAGAACGCTGGTCTCGCCTCTGTTGCAACAGCTTCCGAGCGAACGTCACCGACGACGCCCACAATTTCAATATCGACCTTGTTGTTCACCAGCAGTTTACCCAGGGGTGACTCAGCGCCGAAATGGGCCCTTCCGTAGGATTCAGAGACAATCATGACGCGATGGCTTTCTGTAGTATCCGCTGCTGTGAAGCTACGCCCGGCCTTTAGCGGAATGTTCATGACGTCAAAATAATCCGGATCGACCGAGCGCATGTTGCCCGATTTCGCGGGACCGTTCCTTTGTCCCAAATTCCCAGAAAAATCGGTGCCACGCATCGGGACAGCCGTTGTCATGCTTGCCTGCATCACTCCCGGAATCGCTCGAACCCGGGACATGACTTCCTGCTGAAAGGCAGCTCTGGATTCCGGTTGTCGAAATTTCGGATCCAACAGCCGCATTTCCAACGTGATCACACCCTCGGCGTTGAAGCCGACATCGACATTCTGCAACCGCCAAAAACTTTGTAGTAAAAGACCGGCGCTCACTACCAGAACCAGAACCATTGCGACTTGAAAGCCGACAACCGAGTTCCGTACAAACGAAACCTTCTTATCCGAAGACGCGGTCATGCTGCTCCGGCGGATCGTATCGAGCAAATCACGCCGAGTGGCGATCCACGACGGCGCTAGACCGCAGACCAGGCCGGTCATCGTGGTCGCGAGAAACGCGAAGGCCAAAACTGAGGCATCCAGTGAAATCTCGTCCACGCGCGGAATGTTTGGCGGAAGAAGCGATCGAATCAAGGGCAGGGTCATGCTTGCTGCGAGGACTCCCACAACACCCCCGACAGCAGCGAGAGTGATTCCTTCCGTCATGAGTTGCTGCAGTATTCGAGATCGAGATCCACCGAGAGATACGCGCAACGCAAGTTCGGACGTCCGGCCGACCGTCCGTGCCAGCAACAACAGTCCAATGTTGACACAAGCCATCAGCAGGAAGAGTCCTGCGACCGCTGCGATGAGAACCATTCCGGAGCGCACCTGCCCGTTCATGTGCTCCGCCAAAGTTTCGGCAACGACGTTCGCCTGCCCCAACCGGTCGTTGCGAATTTTTTCGGGCCAGTTGGTTCTGGCCCGTATCACGTCCTTTTCGATAGCCGTAAATTCTGCCGAAACCTGAGCCGGCGCCACGTTCGGGCGCAGCCTTGCGATCATTCCAACTTCGATCGCGCCACTCTTGACCAGCTCGGACCAGGACCTGACTAAATAGATGTCCGAATCCTTTGGAGACTGCAGGCGGTACTGTTCTGGCAGGACACCAATGATGGTAAAGGGCGGTTGCGCACGCGAATCGTGGAGTTCAGCAAGGCGAACACTCCGGCCAATAATGTCGGGATCCGCGCCAAAGCGCGTCCGCCACAACGCGTGACTCAAGATGACAAAAGGACCTTCGTTGACGTCCGCACCCTGGAATGTGCGTCCCAAGGCCGTTCTGACGCCCAGCAGTTCAAAAAAGTTCGGTGTCACGACGCTGCCAATCAGACGCTCCGATCCGTCCGGTCGAAGCAGATCCACCTGGACGCCAAGTTCGCTCCAAAGCCTCAGCAACGCAATTCCGTCGAACGATTTGCTTGATTTGTAGGCCTCGATCCTTGACGCGTCCATAGCATGCAGATGTGAGCCCGGCCTCGGCGCGTTGGCGATGAAAACCAGCCGGTCCGGATCGTGGTAGGGTAAAGGACGAAGCATGACGGCGCGAACAATACTGAATACCGCTGTGTTTGCGCCGATGCCAAAGGCCAGTATCAGAACGGCCGCCACGGCAAAGGTTGGATTCTTGAACAACGCGCGAAGCCCGTAGCGCACGTCGTTCCACACTTGTTCGACAGAAGCGAAGGTCCACACCTCGCGGCATTCTTCCCGAAGCCGGGTCATGTTGCCGAACTGCACCCGCGCCTCGGTTGCGTCTTTGATCTGTTCTTCTCGCATGGCGACATGAAATGCGAGCTCATCCTGAAGGTCCTTCTCCATCTGCCGCCGGCGGAAAAGGGTTCTCAACCGAAGCTTCAGCTCACTCAGCCGTTTCCGCATAACGTCCCTCCGCTACGTGGCCTCGATGATGCGATTGACCGCCGCGCTGCTGCGCCGCCACGATTCAATCGTCTCCCTCAACTGTTTGCGGCCGGCGGCAGTCAGCCGGTAGTATTTGGCCCGGCGATTGTTGGCCGACACATCCCAGCTCGATGACAGGAGTCCTCGCAGTTCGAGTCGGTGCAGTGCGGGATAAAGAGCGCCCTCTTCCACCGACAGTGCCTCCGATGACGTGGTATGGATCCATTCCGTAATTTCATATCCGTGCATCTCACCGCGCGTGAGCGTTTTCAAAATCAGCAGGTCGAGCGTTCCCTGCAGGATATCCGCTTGCTTGTCGTCTTTGTTTCCCATAATGCGTTTAGGGGAGCATGCCACAACGGTAAGAGAGAAGCAAACGATGAAAAGGCCGGAAAGGGGAACGGATCTGACAAATCCCAAATCCGCAAATCCCAAATCCCAATCCGAGGGGAATGTTGAGTGGTGCTTTTCCCTCGGATTGGGATTTGGGATTTGCGGATTCGCGGATTTGTCAGATCCGTTTTCCCAATTGCGACGTGAACTCATCTGAGCCAGAATGCGGAATCTCGAAAACTCGACCAGGAGTGGAACAACAATATGAAACAACCAAAGAAGATCCGTATCGACGAAAGCCGGCGCCGGTTCATGACGTACTTTTCCGGCGTCGGATTGGGAACCACGCTGGTTCCTGGAATCCTCTGGGGAAGGATGCAGGAAGCGGGAGTCCAATCCATAACTTTAGAAATGCTGACGACAGCACTGAAACTCGGTGGAGTCGAGTTTAATGAAGAGGAACGGAAGCAGATGGTAATGGCCGCAAACCAGAATCTGACCCGTTCCACTGCGCTTCGGAAATTTCACATTCCGAACGACGTCTCACCGCCGTTCCACATCAGCGCGATCGTTCCGGGCGTCGTGGTGAACAAGGTTCCGCAACCGTTCGCACTGGGAAAAGCCACAGTACCGAAGGTCCCGGGCAACCTCGAGGACGTTGCGCAGTGGCCGGTCCGCCACCTGCACGAATTGCTGCGGACCAAGCAGGTGTCGTCGGTCGAATTGACCAAAATGTATTTGGAACGGCTGCACAAATACAACACGAAGCTCCTGAATACCGTGACCTTTCTCGACGAACTGGCCATGTCACAGGCAAAGTCCGCGGATGCGGATCTGGCTGCCGGCCGAATGAAGTCTCCGTTACATGGCATTCCGTGGGGCTGCAAAGACATCATCACCGTGAAGGGTTACCCGACGACGTGGGGATCCGCTTCGTGCAAGACCCAGGTGTTCGATTACGACGCCAGCATTGTCGAAATGTTGAGAGAAGCCGGCGCCGTCCTGATCGCAAAACTGACGACAGGCGAAATGGCGGCGGGCGCGAACTGGTTCGGCGGAATGACGTTGAACCCCTGGAATTATGGCAGCTCGAGCGGCTCATCAGCGGGTCCAGGATCGGCAACCGGCGCCGGTTGCGTCGGTTTCGCGATTGGAACCGAAACGCAGGGTTCGATCCTGGGACCATCGGGAACGAACGGCCTGGCGGGACTCCGTCCGACATTCGGCCGCATCAGCCGTCACGGCGCGATGACGCTCGGATGGACTTACGATCGCCTCGGACCCATGTGTCGATATGCTGAAGATTGCGCGATGGTGATGTCCGTCATTGCCAAGCCGGACGGTCGCGACATGAGCGTTTCGGACATTCCATTCAATTGGAATCCAGGCAGATACGATCTGAAAAAGATCCGCATTGGCGTCGTTGGCCTGAACGGACCGAATGTCACTCCCAACGCCAAAAAACTGATGGATACCTTGAAGGGCCTTGGCGCGACATTCACGGAGTTGACGATTCCTCCGGACAATCTGCCGCAGGTGAGTGAAGGATTCAGTTACGAACAGGGCGCTTTCTTCGACGAGTTTGTTCGAAACGGAAATGTCGCCAAGATGACGAACCCAGGCCGTGGCAACGGTTTCAAGTCGGCAAGGTTGA
>Ga0137427_10000578_pt1 | contig 18577 bp, 17 predicted proteins | sample EasRivERMZT700_2_FD_102309 | JGI IMG/M metagenome (GOLD analysis project Ga0137427, IMG submission 102309) | Soil microbial communities from meander-bound floodplain in the East River, Colorado, USA - East River MetaG ERMZT700_2 | ecosystem: Environmental > Terrestrial > Soil > Floodplain ...
AACTTCCAATCCTTCCACTTCACGGCGCGCACCTGTGTGCCGTTGAAGAAGAGCACCGTCTCGCGGTTCGACGTCGCCTGCTTCTTCTCGAGGAACGGGAGCTGGTTCACGCCGTCGATCGCGCGGTCTTTGGGCACGACGTCCGCCCCGACGGCGGCGGCGATGGTCGGCAGGAAGTCCACCTCGTGCACGATCTCGTTCGACACCTGCCCGGCCGGAATACGCCCCGGCCAGCGGATCATGCACGGCGTGCGAATGCCCCCTTCCATCATGGAATTGTAGAAGCCGCTCCACGGGCCCGATGAGCCGCGCCACGGGCGGCGGATTTCGGCGCCGTTGTCCGTGCACCAGAAAACGATCGTGTTGCGCTCCACGCCCAGACGTTTGATCGCGTCGAGTACCAGGCCCACGTTGTGGTCGACGTCGGCCATCGCGTCGCCGATGTCGCCGGCGCCCGTTTTGCCGGCAAAATCCGGGTGCGCCAGGGTGGGGAAGTGGATCTGCGTGATCGGGTAGTACACGAAGAACGGTTTCTGCTCGCGCACGCTGCGCTGCATGAATGCAATGCTTCGTTGCGCGGCCTCGCGGTCCACCGAGCGGCGGCTCTCGAGATCGAAGACTCGTACCTTGCGCGACGGCTGCCCCGCCTTGCCCTCCCAGATGTACGGCGCGGGAGTTTTCGTCGAGTCGTACCCAGGCGTCGTGGTCGTTTGCGCTTCGTTGCTGGTGAGCGGAATGCCGTACCACTCGTCGAACCCCTGGTTGGTCGGCGCGCGTTTGTCCACCCAGTCGTATCCGCCGACGTGCCACTTTCCGAACAGCGCCGTCGAATAGCCGAGCGGTTTGAGCGCTTCGGCGATCGTGGTTTCCCAGAGCGTCATTCCCCCGGGCTGCGTGGCGCCCGTGCGAACGGCGTAGCGTCCCGTGAGCAGCGCGGCGCGCGACACGGTGCACGAGAACTCGACGTTGAAGTTGGTCAACCGCATTCCCTCGGCGCCGAGCCGGTCGATGCGCGGAGTGGGCACGCCGCGGACGCCTCCATAGGAAATGACCTCCCCCCATCCGAGGTTGTCGGCGAACATCAGCACGATGTTCGGGCGTTGCGGCGCGGTTCCGGCGCGTTGCGCGCGCACCGTCGATGGAGCAACCGCGGCGAGCGTGAGGGCGAGCGCAACGTATCGTCGTGAGAGCATGGCGTCCCTTACCCCTTCGTGTATACGGTGCGTGTGGTAGACGGCTGGCCGCCGAGTGCCGCGCTGCGCGTCGTCTCGACGACCAATGACGACGGCGACTCGAGCGTGAGCGTGCGCTTCACGACCGATTCGACGCTGCGGCCGGCGACGAGATTCGGAAACGCCTGTGTCGTGGTTATGACCAGCGAGGCGCCGTTCCATGCGCATCGTGACACTTGTTTCTCGAGGCCTCGGCCCATCATGAAGGCGTTCGTCCTCTCCGACCCGTCGAGCGGATAGACGAACGTCAGCGGGGGTTGGAGATCGCCGCGCGAAAAGATCACCCACTCGAGCGAGAGCACGCTGTCGCTCTGCGTCAGGGTGATGGTCGTTCCCCATCCGCTTCCCATGTCCGCGCGCGGCCCGCCTCCACGACCGCCTTCCGGCGCGGCGGCGGCTGCCACCGTCCAGCGGCCTGAGAAGTTCGGCCGGGATTGGCCGTCCGCCAACGATGTGGCGATCGCCATCGCGACGGAGACCGACAACAGCGCGTGAGCTTTCATGTGAGATTCGTGCGGGACGAGGGAGATCAGTTGGTGGACTGCCGCAACTTCCACTGCGCCACCGTCATGACGGTACGGAATCCAATGTGCGATGCGCCACTGTCGGGTGCACCCATGCTTCGCGCGCTGACCCGATATCCGCGGCAGTATGAGTCGCTGCAGAGAAACGAGCCGCCGCGGAGCACGCGTGATGGTTCGGCTTCGCGCGGGTCGAGCCCGGATGGAGGTCCGGTTGGGTTATCCACGACGCCGTGTGAACGATCGAGGCGATATGTGTCGGGACGGTACCAGTCCGAGGTCCATTGCCACACGTTCCCGGACATGTCGTGCAGCCCATAGCCGGTCGGCGGAAACGAGCCGACTGCTCTGGGCGCGGCGTCGTGCGTCGGAAACGCCCCTACATAGATGTGTGCGCGAGGGCGCGCCGGATCGAACGCGGAATCTCCCCATGCAAACTCGGCGCGCGCGCGCCCACCGCGCGCGGCGAACTCCCACTCGGCTTCGGTCGGCAGTCGTCGCCCAGCCCACTTGGCGTAGGCGACGGCGTCGTCGAAGGCCACCTGAACGACCGGGTGATCGTCCTTCCCCTCGATCGAACTGCCGGGTCCGGCCGGATGCTTCCAGTCGGCGCCGGGCGTCCAACGCCACCACCGCGACGGATCCCGCAAGTCGACATCGTGGCGCGTCGCGACGAAAACGAGCGACCCAGGCACGAGCAGTTTCGGATCGGGCGGTTTGGTTCCGGGCGGAAGTTGGGCCATCAGCGCGGCGACGTCGGGTGCTCGTTCCGCGACGGTGACATAGCCCGTCGCTTTCACGAAGGCGCCAAACGCGGCGTTCGTCACGGTATGTTCGTCCATGAAGAAGCCGTCGACGCGTACCGTGTGCACCGGCCCCTCATCCGGCTTCGCACGCGCCCCGTCGTCGCCCATCTCGAATTGACCGCCCGAGACCCACACCATTCCCGGCGGCGCGTGCCCAGGTGGCGCACTCGAACCCGCGGGCTTGGTATCTCCGCTTGGGCCACACGCGATCAACGTCGCCGCGCCGAGCGCGAACCAGACGCCGCGTACTCTCGAGGATCCGCGCGCGAGCAACATGTGAGGCCCCGTGATCGTGTTTCTGCCTCCGTCCTACCGTATGTTGCTCGCGCCGCCCCAACATTCAAGATCCAGCCGCCCGACATCGGGCGCACCAGTTTCACCCCGTCGCCAAACCCGCGCGAGTCACGGTGTCAGTAGTCGGGGAGTACGCCGGAACCGGCACGCCGTTTTCGAGACGGATCACTTCGCGATCGGGAACGACACGCTGTCCCTGCGCCGTGGCGCAGAGACGCTTGCTCGCTTCGTGCGCTGACCGCTAAGGCCGCTTCGGGCCGGGCTCGAATTCCGCGCCGCCGCTGCCGGCGGATCCGAACTTGGGACTGGTGATTTTGCCCGTCGTCGTGTGCGGAGGATTCGCTTCTTTGGGCTCCTTCCGCTCGCCGTCCTGCTCGCGCGCCGCATCCGACGCTACGTCATCGGGTGATCCTTCATTCGGCGTGGGCGGGTTGCGCTTGTCCATTGGGTCCTCGGAGAATCGGTCCCGCATTGGACCGCATTGTCCATGCCGACCCGGTGCGCCTCAGCCGCCCTTCGTGAGAATGAACTTTTGCGGCTCGCTCTGCTCGCCGGCGCAGTAGATCTGACAATCCCACAGCCCGAACGTGCCGGCGATGTTGTCCGTCGTCAGATTTCCGTCGAACGCCGCATTCGTGATCAGATTGTAGAACTGGAGGCGCGACCCGCTGATGGTGCCCTCCATGAACAGCGGCGACGGCTCCGGGACATAACTATTGAAGCCGCCGCTGCAGCTCGTCGTCGGCGCCACGGCCGACCGCTGCGTGATGCGCATCTCGATGTCGACGCCGTTCGACGTCCCGGCTTGCTCGGTGATGATCCACGTGACGAGCCAGGTCTGCGTTGCCACCGTCTGTCGCCCGGCGTTGCAGAAGTTGGACTGGAGTTTTATCGGAACGGCGAACGGTGTCGTCCACGTACCGGCGATCGATCTCGCCGGCGTAAGCTCACCCGTAATGGCACTGCACGATCCCGACACGAGCGTGAGGGCGGCGATTGCCGCCAAACGGGCGACGGGTCTCGAGGGGCGCATCGACATCTCCGACGTTCGAGGAGCTTCGAAAGGTCACTGTCGAGACGTCCCACCGCGCATTGGGTCACATCGTCGCCTGCGCGGGCGTGCTATGGGCTCGCGGTCAATGCGCGCAGGGCCAGTTGTCGCAGCTGATCGTCCGACATCTGCGCTCCGTCTCCCATCGGGAAGAGCACGACGCCCGTCGCCGACCCACGCGCGACGAGATAGCGCATTCCCTCTCTGTTCTTGAACAGCACCGCCTCCTCCCCGAGGCCCGCGAGCGGTTCCCGGATCGGATACACGTCCGCGGGCACCGCACGGACGGTGGCGGCATAATCGGCCGACGACCGCAACGCATTGACGCCGAGATACGCACGTCCGTCGGCCGATGCGAAGTTCACGCACGTGCCGCCGGCTCCCGTCGCGGCCCCCCGCTCGATCCGCTGGACTGTCGCCCCCGCGATCGACCGGACATCGGCGGGCGTGAGGAGTTGGCACTGCTCCCCGGCCGTCGCGACCTCCCCGCCAAGCTCGGCGTTCGATGACTTGGGTGAGCCTCCGCAGGCGGCGACGGTCGCGCACAGAACGATGCCCGCTAGCATTCCTCGCATGGAACCTCCTTCGTGTTCGAATGGCTTTAGGTGTTCTGATACAGACCCGTAATCTCCCGTCGGCGCCGTCGGGCGCGCAGCCGGGCGAACGGCCGAACCTGCCCCTCACATTGGTCGGGAGCGAAGCCCTGCCGAACGACAGGACGCGATGGTTGTCGCGTCTCGCCGGCCACTTTCAGAAATTGGCGTGAGCCAATACTGTAGACGCGTGCGACACCGCGAGGAACCGTGACCCACCAGGCCGGCCGGATCGTCATCGCAGCGCTCACGCTGGTCGTCGCGACCACGCCAACACGCGGACAGTCGGACTCACTCGTCGTTCACGAGTCGGCCGCGCCATGCCTCGTGATTCGTGCCCGCCCGGAATCCACGGCGCCCAAGCGAGCGTGCCTCGCTCCGGGCACGCGCATCACCCCGATCGCGAGCGCGCCATACTGGCGTCAGGTGAAGCTCGCCAACGGCACCAAGGGGTGGGGCGCGAAGAAGTTCCTCGTGGCGTCGGGTCCCGCTCCCGTCAGTCCGGACACGACCAAGTGGCTCGAAGTCCACTTCGTCGACGTCGGGCAGGGTGACGGCATTCTGATTCGCACGCCCGACGACGGCGTCAAAGGAAATGGACTCTACGACGGGCTCACCGTGGTCATCGACGGCGGTCCGGACAAGACCGATGCCGGCAACGCGATGTTCAAGTACATCGCCAAGCTGTTTCCACAGGGCACGTCGATCGACGCGATGATCATCTCGCACCCGCACGACGACCACTACCCGGGCGCGTGGGGACTGCTCTCGCATTACACGGTCCGCGACTTCTACGACGCGGGATTTCCCAAGGCCGGGGTGACCTGGAAGCGATTCATGACCGACGTTCGCAGCGCCAAGGGTCCGGATGGACAGCCCATCCGGTTGCACATCGGAGCTACGCACCTCGATACGCCGTCATGGGGGCGCGAACTCGACGCCGAGTTCCTGTACGCCTATCCGGGAGATTCCGCGGGGCTCGGCCACAGGAACACGCTCGAGAACAACGCGTCGATCGTTCTCAAGCTCACGTATGGACGGCACAGCTTCCTGTTCATGGGGGACGCCGAAGGGAAGGAGCGCGGCGACTCGCCGCAAACCGCGCAATTCGCCGAGGCGATACTGTTACGCCAGCCCGAACGCGTCAAAGCAACCGTGCTCAAGATCGCCCATCACGGCAGCGAGACGTCGAGCACGCTCCCGTTCATTCGCGCGGTCGACCCGGATTATCTCGTGGTCATGTCCGGTCGCAAGGAATTCGGGACCGTACACCTCCCGGACGCCACCACGCTCCAGCGGTACTGCGATCACAAGCCGGCCACGCGGATTCTGCGCTCGGAATGGCGTTTGACGTCACCGCGGGGTGAGGCTGCCGAGCAGGCCGTGCGTCTCGTTCGCCGGACCGGCGGTGAAGAACAGCGTCGCTGAAGACGTGCCCTGACCGAACGTCAGCGCCCAGAGCCCGTCGATCGCGATCGCCGCGCCGTTCGCGTCGCTCACGTTGCCGAGGAACGCGCCGTCGACCGCGTTGTATGCGCCGATGCGGCCGTCGCCGAAGTTTCCGATCAGAATGGCGCCGCTGAAGGCACCGAAGTTGGCGGGCGCCAGAGCAACGCCCCACGGCGAATTGAGACTGCCGTTCGACACGAACCGCCGCGCGACGGTGCCGTCGGGGTTGAACACGTCGACGAACCCGTTGCCCGCGCCCTTCTCGTCGTCTTTGGCGTCCGGAAGGAGCTGCTTGGCGAACGTCACGTAGAGAGACCCGCCGATGTTCTGGATACCGAATGGAGCATAGCCGACCGGCACGGTCGCGTCGCCGAAGGAATTCACGAGCGCGAAGTTGCCGTCGAATACGTCGACGCGGTTGTTGTGAAAGTCGGTCGCATACAGGAAATTGACGCCGGCGTTCGTCGCCATCGTCAAGCCCTTGTACACGGCGCCCGTCGCGGAGCGATCGCCGACGATCTGCGCGCTGGCCGAGACGCCGTCCCAGGCCGCGATCGTTCCATCCTCACCCGCGAAGATGTACTGCGCGACCCCGACGTTCGGAATCGTGAAGCTGGTCGTCGGATTGAAGACGATGCCGGTGGGCGAACCCGCGCCGCCCGTAGCTGACGGAATCGCGACCGATCCGGGCAGCTTGAGCCCGTTCACATCGTACGACGTGGAGGTGCCGGAGCCGGCGTTTGCCACCCATAGATTGGTGTTCGGGCCGACGGCAAGGCCCCATGGATTCACGAGCAACGGATCGACGGTCGGTGCACCGCCGGCGACGTCGGCGACGAGGTTGGTCTGCAGATACCCGCCCGCCACCGGCACCACGTTGTTGATGATGAGGTCTTCGGAGTCGCATGCGACTACGAGTGCTGACAGACCAACCGCGGACACGAAGGATCCGCGGAGGATCCTAGATGAAAAACCTTTCATTGTAACCCCCTGAAACTGCGCTGCCGGCCTCGACGATCGAGGCCGTGGTCGCGGTCGTCGCGACGTAAACCGTCAGGGGGGCAGGCGACGTGCCGACTGATTTCCCTCGCGCGAACTCCCCCGCCGAGTCGGTCACGTTCGCGAACTCGGCGGCGATGCGCCGTGCGCGAGCTCGACGAGCCGCGTCGACGCTCCGTAGGTCGGTGTCATGCTTCTTGCGCCCTCGCGATCGCATCGCGTCAGCCGTGGCGGCCATACGCCGACCACAACGTGAACCCGAGAGTCCATTCACGAGGGACCGATGCCGGAGAGGGAGACGGTGCGCCGCGCGCGCCGGGATTCGCGCCGGGGAAAGGCGCTGTCGACACAGGCGGGCGAGTTCGTCCGCGAAGAGGTGCACCACGTGCGCGAAGGAAAACACGGCGCGCGGTCCACCAAGCAAGCGATCGCCATCGGACTGTCGAAGGCGCGACAGGCCGGCGTGCGGCTGCCTCCACCGAAAAAGGGCGCGGCGTCCGCGAGCACGCGGAAGAGCGCCAAACGCGCGCTGGCGCGCGGTCGCACACGCGCCAAGACGTCGAAGACACGCTCGCGGGCCGTGAAGGGCGCGCTCAAGCGCGAAGGACACTCCGCCGCGTCGAGAAAGGCTCTCGCGCGACAGGCGCACGCGACGGCGCGACGGCGCACGCGCGCGCAACGCTCGGCAGCCGCGCGCAAAGCCGCGCGCACCAAGGGCGCCGCCGGCCGCTCCGCCGCGGCACGAAAGGCGGCGCGCACGCGGAGCCGCCAGGTGCGGTAGCGCACACCGGCGACGCACTCACCATCCCTAAGCAACGAATACCGGAGATACAAATGAAGGCGAACGAAATCATGACCACAGGCCCGTGCTGCTGCTCTCCGAGCGATTCCATCGGAGACGTCGCGCGGCTCATGCGCGACAACGACTGCGGATCCGTCCCGATCGTCGAAGGCGGGTGCGTCGTCGGCATCGTGACCGATCGCGACCTCGCGGTCCGCGGATTGGCCAGCGGCAAATCGGCGAGCACCCGCGTCCGCGACCTCATGACGTCGAGCCCGTGTTGCGCGGCCGCCGACGATGACGTGCGCGACGTGGAGAAGATCATGGCCGACCGTCAGGTGCGGCGCGTCCCCATCGTCGATGCCGACGGCTGCTGCGTGGGCATCGTGTCGCAGGCTGATCTCGCGCGCGCCGCGCTCGACGGCGCGCGCGTCAGCGAGCATGAGGTCGCGATCGTCGTTGAAGCCATCTCGCAGCCGCAGCATCGCCCGTTCGATCGTGGGGCCGGCAGCGACCTGGAGCAGATGTTCTAGATCACTGAATCGATAGCGCGCGAATCAGCGCGAGCGCGAGCAGGAAGAGCGCGACGAGCGAACCGGTCGCCGCCACGACGGTGCGTATTCCCGCCGCGCTCACCGTGCGGAGGTCGACGGAGAACCCGAGCGCCGCCATCGCGGCCACGGTCGACCACCGCGCGGTTGCGGATGCCACGGCGATCGCCGAAGAAGGAAGCGCACCAGCCGAGCGAGCCGCCGCCAACACGACGAATCCGGCGATGAACCACGGGAGGATGCGCGCGAGGTCCGGGCGCGCGCCCCCGCGCGCGTGCTCGCGCAGCGTGAAGAACAGCACCACCGGGCCGAGCATCAGCACGCGCGCGAGCTTCACGACCGTCGCCACCTGTCCGCTCACGACGCTTACGGCGAACGACGCGGCCAGCACTTGAGGCACGGCGTAGACGGTGAGCCCCGTCAACACGCCGAACTGATAATCGGAGAGCCCCAGTGGACCGACGAGCAGCGGAAGGGCGAAAACGGTCCCCACGCCGAGCACCGCCGTAAACGCGATCGACGAGGCGATGTCTTTCTGCGTCGCCCCGATCGCCGGCGCGACGGCGGCGATCGCCGAGTTTCCGCAGATCGCGTTTCCGCAGGCTACGAGAATCGCCAGCTTGCGTGGCAGTCGCGCGGCCCGGCAGACAAGGAGTCCAACGCCGAGCGCCAGAACGACCAGCGCCACGATACCCACCGCGAGCCCCGCTCCCGCCGCGAAGAGCTGCGGAACGTCCATGGTAGCGCCGAGGAGGCACACCGCCACCTCGAGCACCTGTTTGCCGACAAAGCGAACGCCGGCATCCGTGACGCCGGCCGCGGACGGCATTGCCGTGCGCGCGACCATTCCGAACACGATCGCCAGGACCAGTGCCTCGACCACGGGCCGCCCGACGAGGCGTGTCGCCGCGGTCGCCGACAGGACTGCGGCCGTCGCGACAAGTGCGGACAGGACGATGCCCGGAAGGAGGGTCCACTGCGCCGAAAGGCCGGCGGGGGCGCGTGATTCAGGCGGCGCGGTCATCGCCAGGACGATACTCGCCCTGCGATCATGAGCCTAATACATTGTAGTAATAGGTTGATTACTTTCGGTAATGGGCCTCAATCTCCACCACCTCAGGCTGTTCGCAGCCGTCGTCGATCAGGGCGGGTTCACGCGCGCCGGAAGAGCCCTGCGCTTGAGCCAACCCGCTATCTCCAAGTCCATTACGGAGTTAGAGCGCGAGATCGGTCTCTCGCTACTCGACCGCTCGGCAAAGACGGTACGGCTCACCGAGGCGGGCCGGGCCCTTCATACGCGTGCGAGAGAGATCTTCGGGATCGAGAAGGCGGCCGAACAGGAGCTCCGCGAGCTACGCGGCATGGAGCGCGGCATCCTCCGCGTCGGCGCCAGCACAACCATCGCGACCTACTTTCTTCCCCGGATCCTCGGCCGATTCCACGAAGCGCATCCCAAGATCGAGATACGAAGTGCCAGCGCAAACACGCGTCAGATCGCCAAAATGCTGCTTGAGTGGCGCATTGATGTCGCTTTAGTAGAGGGTCCAGTATCCAACCAGCGACTCGCCGTCATCCCATGGCAGAGCGACGAGCTCGTCGTCATTGCTCACCCCGGGCACCGGCTTCTGCACGCCAGATCCACACCGTCGGTGCATGACCTGGTCAACGAGACCTTCATCATGCGTGAGCGGGGTTCTGGCACTCGGGAGGTGGCCGAGCGAGCCCTCGCCGACCGAGGCGTAAAGGTCGGCCGGACAATGCGGGTCGGCGGCACCGAGGTCATCAAGCAGGCAGTGGCCGCAGGGTTGGGCATCGCCATCGTTTCGCGCGCCGCTGCGGCAGACCAGCTCGCACTCGACCGCATCGCAGTCGTGCCGGTCGACGGTCTAACCATTCATCGTCAGCTCAGCCGGCTGAGGCTTCGCGGCCGGCCACCGACATCCTCGGGCCGCGCTTTCGAAGCGCTGCTCGATGCCGCGCTGGACGACGTCGGAATCCCCGACGCGTCGGGCGACCCCGGCTAGCGCTCCATCATTCCGTGGAGACCGCCGACGGCGACGGCACCGCGGACACGTTGATGTCGACGGGCAGTTTCACGCCATTGTGCGTGCGGACGACGTCGAGCAAACCCTGCCAGACTGCCGCGAACGAGTGCCCTACGTCGGTCGGCCTTTTCTCGATGTCGAATCCGCGAGTGCCCGCGATCCAGAACGGCGGATCGGTCTTGATTCCCGCGGCATCGAAAACCTCGCGGATGTCGTCGTACATCTCCTCGGCGTTGTGCGTATGCGCATAGTAGCCCGGGCGGTAGCGTCCGTCCGCGATCACGGCCTGGGTCCACGCCTGGTAGTAGTCGCGCATCGCCGCGGGAATGTTCTCCATGCGCTCCACGTCGAGGAAGATCGTGCTGCCTTTCTCGAATCCTTCGCTCTCCGCTTTCGCGATGGCATCGGCCGCGTCGAGCACGCCGCGTTCCGCGTTGACGAACTGCACCGAACAGGTATCGCCCGTGTTGGCAACCGGCGCGCTGGACTGCCGCGTCATCGTGCGCACCGGCTGCCCGGGTTTCGAGTTCTTTGATTTCGCCGAGGGCCCCGCGGCGGGCGAGGGGATCGATTTGCCCCACGTTTGCTGACCGACGTACACCACCGCCATTCCCCAGCCGGTCTCGATGAGTCGCTTGCGCTTGCCCGACCACGACCCGTCCTTGTGGCAGCCCCCCTGGAGGTAGTAACCGACCCAGTGGTACTCACCGGACTGTCGCCACGCGTCCATGGCGTTGTCTCCCGGATATTCGTTGGTGTCGAAGCCGGGGTATGTCTGCTTGGTGGCGGTCGCGATGCGCTTCGCCGCGCTGTCGATGGCTCTGGCCGGTGCTTCGGCGATCGTGGTCGCTTCTCGATCGAATGCCGAGCGCGCGAGAATCGGCGCGCCCACGCCCGCACCCACTGCCGCGGTGGCGACCACGATGGCGTTCCGGACGATGAGTCTGTTCATCCCTCCTCACGAGGCCGCTGATCTCGAGACCGCGCGTCTCTCCCGCGCAAGTCACGTCTGACACATTGCGTGCCCGCGCGTTCCATCGCTGGTGCACGTCAGTGCGCCGAACGGACGCGGCCGTACGAAATCAGCGTACAGAACTTGCTCATTGCCGCGTCAGTCAGCCCCTCGTCCGTTGATGGAGTCGCAACAACTCGCTCGGAGGCATCTATGTCGATCCGACTTTCGCGTGGTCCTGTTCTGCTCGTCGCCTGCTCGCTCTGGGCAGCCTGTTCCAAAGGGGAAAACAAGGGAGACTCGCTCGCCATGGGCGACACGAGCAAATTGGCGCCGGCCGCGGCCACCACACCGCCGCCGGCACCCCCGCTGACCGACGTGAACATCGTCGCGATTCTCGACGGGGCGAACGCCGCCGACAGCTCCGTCGGCCGCATGGCGTCGACCAAGGGCACCAACGCGGAGGTGAAGGCATTCGGTGTGATGATGATGCGGGATCATCACACGCTGCGGAAACAGGGCGAGGATCTTGTGAAAAAGCTCAATGTCACCCCCGCCATGCCGGCGGGAGACACGAGCCAGGCGGCGGCGAAGGCGTGGGAGGACAACCTCAACGCGATGCCGAAAGGCGCGGCGTGGGACAAGGCCTACATCGATCACGAGGTCGCGTACCATCAGGCCGTGCTGCAAACGGCGACGGCCGCCGAGGCCGCCGCTCAAAACCCCGAGCTCAAGGCGCTGATCACGAAAGCGGCGCCGAACATCCAGGGGCATCTTGCGAAGGCGCAGGAAATCGCGACCAAGCTCGCGGCGGCGCCGCCGCCCAAGCCGTAGGCACCGTGCCGTGAGCGCTGCGATCGCGCGATGGGCTCTCCTCGCGCTCGGGTGCGCCGCCGCGTGCCGCGAGGAGCAGCCCGCTCGTCGCGCGGGGACGCCCGCCGCGACCGCGCGAACCACGCGCGTGGCCACGGCGGGAGGGGAGGTCGTCGCCACGCCCCCAGACGCGCCGATCGTACGGAACTGGCTGAGCGACGAGAACGTCGTGTCGCTCGCCCGGTTGCTGAACACGAAACAGTTCGCGGCGGCGAGAGTCGAGCTCGATCGCTGGCACACCGACTCGGTCGCCACCTTCGCGGAGCAGATGGCGCGCGAGCACGTGGCGATGCAGCGCGCGCTCGACTCTCTGGCCACGGCACTCAAGCTCGTCCCGATCTCGCCGGCGCTGGCCGAATCGGTCGGAGCCGCCGCGCAGGCACAGATCAACGCGCTGGCCGGCCTCCGATCGAGCGCGCTCGAGTCGGGTTTTCTCGAGCAACAGGTCACCAGCCATGAGGGCATGATCGACTTCACGCGTCAGCTCGCGGCGGCGGCCGACCGCCCCGAGTTGAATGCCCTGCTCATGGCACACGCGTCGCGCCTGCAAGTGCACCTCTCCGCGGCCAAGGCGCTGCGCCGCGCGGTGGCGCTGTCCGACTCGACCCGCATTGCGGACTCGACGAGCACGGCCGATTCCACTCGCAAGGCCAAGGCGGCACGCGACTCTGCTCGGCAGGCGAGGGCCGAAAAGCGGCGCAAGTCGACGCCGTGACCCCGTTTCTACGGGGTTTACTGGGGCGCGCCAGGCGGTCGGCAAGCAAGTAACCACTTGCAACAGACCACTGGCCCAATTAGCCTTCGCGGCCATGGACATCAGACAACGCATCCTCGACGCGGCCCAGCGGGTCTACGCCGCGCACGGATTTCGCGGCGCGACGACGCGCCTCATCGCCATCGAAGCCGACGTCAACGAGGTCACGATCTTCCGGACCTTTGGCTCCAAGGCGGCGCTGTTCGAGTCGCTCATGCAGTCTCATGTCGCCAACTCTCCCATCCCGGAGCTCCCCGACAACCCCGTCGACCCGCACGCCGAAATAACTGTCTGGTGCGCGTCCATCCTCGCCTACATGCGCGAGCATCGGTCCATGCTCCGCACCTCGTTCGGGGAGCTCGAAGATCGGCCCGAGGCCGCCGTCTCCATGTGCGAAGGCCCCAACTGCGCAGGCATGATCCTCACGGACTACGTCCTGCGGCTCCAATCGCGCGGCATCGCCGACGCCGAAGGCGACATCCCCACCGCCGTGGCGATGCTCATGAGCTCCATGTTCGGCGACGCGATCTCGCGCGACGTGATGCCGAACGCATTCCCCCAGCCGGCCGACGAAGCACCGGCACGGTACGTACGGGTTTTCCTGCGGGCGCTGGGGGTAGCGCCCGCAAAGCGGCTCCCCGCTGTCGTGCGGACCGCGACTGGTGACTGATGCGATGCCGCTTCTCCCGATGCTCCGACTTTTTGAACTGACCACCATGACACGAGCTCTCCTCCGCGACGCACCGCTCCGCCACCGTCGGCTGTTGCCGCGCGCCGCGCTCGCCCCCTTCGTCGCGCTCGTCCTGTCGGCCTCCGGGCCGGCGTCCGCCTGGGCACTACAGCCGCAGCGCCCGGCGACTTCCGGGGCGCCGCGGCGCATCTCGCTCGACGAGGCGCTGCGCATCGCCGACGCACAGAGCGAGGCGGTAGACGTTGCGCGCGCCGGCGTGACGCGCGCCACAGGCCAACGTTTTCAATCGCGTAGCCAGTCCTTGCCGCAGGTCGGCGCCGTCGCGGGCTACACGCGCCTGCTTCAGTCGCAGTTCTCGGACCTCGTCGCCACGCCGGTCGACACCGGTCCCCCGGCGCCGCCTTCACTCTGCGCGCCACGAATTCCGGTCAATGCCACGCCCGGCGAGCGGAGCGCGGCACTGGCTCAGGCCACGACGTGTCCATCGGGCAGCGGGGGCTTCGACTTCACGCAGACCGGTTTCGGCGCTGCGAACCAGTGGACGCTCGGACTGCAGGTGTCGCAGAACGTCTATACAGGCGGCCGTATTCAAGGGCAGAACGCCGCCTCGGACGCCCAGCTCCGGTCGGCCAACATCGAGGTGTCGGCCCAACGCGCGCAGACGGCGCTCGACGTGACCCAGGCGTACTACGACGCGGTTCTCGCCGACCAGTTGGTGGCGATCGCGGACTCCAGCGTCGCGCAAACCGCCGAAACGCTGCGTCAAACCAAGTTGGGCCGCGAGCTCGGGACGCAATCCGAGTTCGAGCTCCTCCGCGCGCAGGTGACACACGACAACCAACAGCCGGATCTCATCCGCAGCCGCAGGAACCGGGACATCGCGTACTACCGGCTCAAGCAACTCCTCAACGTTCCGCTCGACGAGCAACTGGCCCTCACCACACAGATCGAGGGGGCGAGCGGGCCACTGGTTCCGACGATCGTGACGACGTCGCAGCCTGATACCGCTGTCTCGTCGCGCGCGCCCGTGCGCGAGCTCGAGGAGGCCGTACAGACGCAGCAGGGTCTGCTCAAAGTCGCCAAGTCCGAGAAACTGCCGTCCGTGAGCATTACGTCGGGCTACCAGCGGTTGTACTTCCCGCTCAACGCGTTCCCGAACATCACCGACGCGCGCCAGAACTGGAACGTCGGGATCACCGCCTCGATTCCTGTCTTCACCGGTGGGCGCACCAAAGGATCGGAGATGGCGGCGCAGGCGTCGCTCGACGAGACGCGCGCACGTCTTCGCCAGACGCGTGAGTTTGCGGCGCTCGATGCACGCGTTGCACTCAGCCTGCTTGCGGAGGCGGAAGCCACGTGGCGAGCCAGCGCGGGCACGGCGGGGCAAGCACAGCGCGCATACAGCATCGATCAGGTGCGCTATCGCGAAGGCATCTCGACGCAAACGGAGCTGACGCAATCGCGTCTCCTGCTCGAACAGGCATCGGCGAACCGCGCGCTCGCGGCGCGCAATCTCGCGGTTGCGCGGGTTCGACTGGCGCTTCTCCGCGATCTGCCGCTGCAACCGCTGTCGACGCCGGATGCGGCGGCGGGCGGTGCGGCGGCGGGGCAGGGATTGACGCGGCAACAACCACAACAACAACGAGCTGCACAACAAACCGCCGGCGGTCAGGCGAATCCACTTGGGGGCATAACACCATGAACTGGTTGTCCACTCGCTCTCGCGGTGCGGCCGCGACGGCGATGCTCGCGATTGCGCTGGCGGGATCGGCGTGCAACGACAAAGAGAAGGAACCGGGCACCGATTCGAAGACACAGGCCGAGGCCGGCGAGGCGGTGCCCTCGGGGATGCTGGTGGGGCCGGAAAACATTACCGTCGTGAAGACGACGGAAATCCGCACGGGCCCGTCGATTTCCGGAACGCTCGAGCCCGAAGAGCAAGCCACCGTGCGCGCCGAAATGGGTGGCGCGGTGTTGTCGACGTCAGTCGAACAAGGTGATCGCGTGAGCCGCGGGCAGACGATTGCGCGCATCGATGATTCCGCGGTTCGCGATCAGGTACTGAGCGCGCGTTCTGGTGTCACGACGGCGCAGAACAGCGTCGAGGTGGCGCAGCGGCAGGTGACGCGCAGCGAAGCGCTCCTCAAAGCCGGCGCAATCGCCGAGCGCGATGTCGAGCTGGCGCACAACCAGCTCACGGCGGCGCAGGCGCAGCTGGCCGACGCGAACGCGCGCTTGGCCAACGCGCAGAAGCAGCAGGATAAGACGACTATCAAGGCGCCGTTCTCCGGGGTCGTCAGTGCCCGGCAGGTAAGCGCGGGTGACGTCGTCCAGCCGGGAGGCGCGGTGTACACGATCGTGAATCCGGCGACGATGCGTCTCGAGGCATCCGTGCCGGCCGATCAGCTGGCGTCGGTCCGCCAGGGCGCCGTCGTCAACTTCTCGGTCAACGGATATCCCGGCCGCCGCTTCACCGGCCGCGTCACGCGGATCAACCCCATTGCCGATCCGACGACGCGGCAGGTGCGACTCATCATCTCCCTCCCCAATCAGGGCGGCGTGCTGGTGGGCGGCCTATTCGCCGACGGCCAGGTGTCGAGTGAAACGCACATCTCGTCCGTCGTGCCCGCCGCGGCGGTGGACGAGCGCGGCGTCCGTCCTTTCGTGATGCGCATCAAGGGCGGGAGGGTGCAGAAGGCGGAGGTCGAGCTGGGCATCCGCGACGCCGCGTCGGAGACTGTAGAAATTCGCTCCGGCCTCATGCCCGGCGACACGATCCTCCTGGGCGCCGCCCGCGGCATTTCCGCCGGCACACCGGTGAAGGTGAGCGCGCCGGCCGATTCGAAGGCACCCTGAACACGCGCTCCTGAAGCACCGACCCCGCACCCCGCACCCCGCACGCTGCACCCCTCTCTCTTATGCTCATTTCCGATTTTGCCATCAAGCGGCCGCTGATCACCGTCGTCGCGATGGTTTCGCTGGTGATCTTCGGGCTGTTCGCGCTCCTGAAGCTCAAGACCGACGAATTTCCCGACGTCGCGCCGCCGTGGCTGACCGTCGGTGTCGTCTATCCGGGCGCATCACCTGAAATCGTCGAGAAGGAAGTGCTCGATCCGGTCGAAGAGCAGATCGGATCGATCGCCGGCGTCAAGCGCATCATGAGCAAGGCATACGACGGCTACGCCATGCTCATGATCGAGTTCCTCTACGAAAAGGATCTCAACGAGGCGTCGCAGGACGTGCGCGACGCGATCTCATCGATTCGCGGCGATCTGCCGATCGAGATGAAGGAGCCGATCATCCGGAAGTTCAACGACACCGACCGGCCCATCGTGTCGATCGCGCTCTCGTCGTCCACGCTGAGCCCCGCCGAGCTGACCCGCCTCGCCGATCCCGGCATCACGCGTGAGATCCGCGCGATCCCCGGCGTCTCCGACGTGCAGATCTTCGGCAAGGTCGAGCGCGAGCTTACGATCGAGCTTGATCCGCAGCGCCTTCAGTCGTCGAACGTAGCCGTCAGCCAAGTGGTGCAGGCGCTCCAACTCCAAAACCTCGCCGCCCCGGTCGGGCGCGTAACGGGCGCGCTCGACGAGCGCTCGATTCGCCTCAAGGGGCGGCTCGAGAGCCCGGGCGAGTTCGCCAACCTCGTCGTCGCCGAGCACAACGGACAGCTCATCAGGCTCGGTCAGGTGGCGACGATTCGCGACGGTACCGAGGAGCCGCGGACCCTGGCGCTCTACAACGGCAAGGAAGCGGTCGGCATCGACATCAAGAAGTCCAAGGGATACAGCACGACCGACGTCGCCGCCCGCGTCGTCAAGCGCCTCGGCGAGCTCGAGCCGGGAATGCCCAAGGGCACGAAGATCGACATCGTGAAGAACTCGGGCGTGCGCGTCGCCAACGCGGTGAAAGGCGTGGAGGAGGCGTTGTTCCTCGGCGCGGTGCTCACCGTGCTCGTCGTCTTCCTCTTCCTCAACTCGTGGCGCTCGACGGTCATCACCGGCGTCGCGCTGCCGATCTCCGTCCTCGCGAGCTTCATCGCCGTGTGGGCGCTCGGCTTCAACCTCGAGACGATGTCGTTGCTCGGCCTCTCGCTGGCGATCGGTATTCTGATCGACGACGCCATCGTGGTGCGCGAGAACATCGTCCGTCACGTGGAGATGGGGAAAGACCACTTCCGCGCCGCGCACGACGGCACCGACGAGATCGGGCTTGCCGTGGCCGCGACGACGTTCTCGATCCTCTGCGTGTTCATTCCGATCGGCTTCATGCCTGGCGTCGGAGGGCAGTGGTTCAAGCCGTTCGCATTGACGATCGCGTCATCCGTTGCGGTGTCGCTGTTCGTCTCGTTCTCCCTCGATCCGATGCTGTCGGCGTACTGGCCGGACCCGCACAAACCGCCGCACGAGCGCGCATGGATCACGCGCAAGCTCGATGTCTTCAACGCCTGGTTCGCGCGGCAGGCGGAGAACTACAAAGGCGTCATTGCCTGGGCGCTCGACCACCGGACGTCCATGATCGTGCTCGCCGCCGGAATGTTTTTCGCGTCCTTCACGTTGCCGGTCAAGGGATTGCTCGGCTTCGGCGGCGCGCTGGCGGGCATCGCGCTCGCCATCTGGCTGTTGAACTGGGGCGCGCATTTGCTCCTACACATCCTCGGGATTGTGGTGTTCGCCGGCGCAACAGTGGGCGCTGGCGCGCGCGCGGCAAAGGTCGCCATGCAAGGCGGTCCGGCCGGAGCGATAGTCATGCTGCTGGTGGCTGCCGTAGCCATGGCGTTTCTGGGATACCGGGCGATGCGCGCGAATTCCGTGCGCCCGCGGCCGGAATGGCCATCGATGGTTGCCAGCGTCGTCCTCGGCGTCGTCCTCGCCGGCGGTCTCGTTCGAGTCGCTCCGGAATTCCGGAAAGTCGGCACGGCATTCTTCCCCGAAGACGACCGCTCGGAGTTCATCATCGCGCTCGAGACGCCACCGGGCTCGAAC
>Ga0137427_10000579_pt1 | contig 18551 bp, 14 predicted proteins | sample EasRivERMZT700_2_FD_102309 | JGI IMG/M metagenome (GOLD analysis project Ga0137427, IMG submission 102309) | Soil microbial communities from meander-bound floodplain in the East River, Colorado, USA - East River MetaG ERMZT700_2 | ecosystem: Environmental > Terrestrial > Soil > Floodplain ...
AGGTTTCGAGCGCGACGTGCGTAGGCCAGCGAAGGCTGGCCGAATAGCACTCGCGCGATTGGAATTCTCGAAACCTGAGCGGATGAAGCGATCGGTTTCGAGCGCGAGCTTCGTGAGGCGTGCTCCACTCTTCCAAATCGGCCCAGTGCCGACCTTCGCCCATCGCGCCGCTCCACGTCGGAGCTATTTCATCCCCACTTGCCGTGCGGCAAATGCCCACAGGTCCGCGCGCTCGGCGATGAGCTTGTCGGTGGGCCGGAAGCCGTGCGATCCCATCACCTCCACGCGAATGAGGATCGGGTGGTCGCAGCTCTGCGCGGCTTGCATCGCGGCCGTGAACTTGAACGAGTGACTCGGCACCACGCGGTCGTCGTGGTCGGCCGTCGTCACGAGCGTCGCGGCATAGCAGGTGCCCGCCTTCGCGTTCTGCACCGGTGAGTACTTGATCAAGTACGCGAACTGCGCCGGATCCGTCGCCGTGCCGTACTCGGTGACCCACGCGCGGCCGCCGGTGAACTCGTCGTACCGCAGCATGTCCATCACGCCGACCGCGGGGAGCGCGACCGCGAACAGCTCCGGACGCTGCTGCTGTACCACGCCGACGAGGAGACCCCCGTTCGATCCGCCCATGATGCCGAGCTGCTTCGGCGAGGTGTACTTCTCCGCGACGAGCGCTTCCGCGACCGCGATGAAGTCGTCGAACACGTTCTGCTTCCGCTCGAGGTGGCCGGCCTTGTGCCACGTCTCGCCGTACTCGGCGCCGCCGCGCATGCTTGCCGTGACCCAGATGCCGCCGCGCTCGAGCCACGCGGGCACGTCCGCCCGGTAGGTCGGGAGCGTGCTCACGGAAAACCCGCCGTAGCCGTAGAGCATCACGGGATTCGAGCCATCGCGCGGCAGGCCCTTTTCCGCGGTGAGGAAGTACGGCACGCGCGTGCCGTCCTTCGAGGTCGCGAAGGCTTGCGTCGTCTCATACAGCCTCACGTCGATCGGCGGCTTCGGCGCTTCGAACGGCGTCTGCGTCTTCGCGACCGGGTCGTACGCGAACACGGTCGCCGGGTAGAGCGGCGAGCTGAACTGGTAGTAGATCGTGGGCTCGTTTTCGCGTCCGCCGAGCTGCGTCACCGTGCCGGGGCCCGGCAGCGTGATGTCCGGCTGCGCGCGGCCGTCGAGCCCGAAGACGGCGAGCCGGCTCCGCACGTCCACGAGGTACTGCGCGACGACACGTCCGCCGACCACGCGCACGCCTTCCAATGGCTCCGGACGCTCGGGCACGATCGTCTTCCACGCCGCCGGCGCCGGGTGACGCAGATCGACCGCGATCACTTTCCGGTTCGGCGCGCCGCGGTCGGTGCGGAGGTAGAGCGTGGCGCCGGTGTTGCCGAGCAGCGAGAACTCCGCGTCATCGGCTTCAATCACCGGCTTCACGGGCGCACCGATGCGCGGCTGCTGCGGATCGCCCAGCTCCGCGACGTACACGCGGTTGTTGTTATCCGACCCCTTCGCCATCGAGATGACGAGGTAGCGGCCGTCTTCGGTGACCGTGCCGCTGATGAACCAGGTCGGCAGATCCTTGCGCGCGTAGATCAACGGGTCCTCGGACTGCGGCGTGCCGACGCGGTGGTAGTACACCGCCTGGCCCGACAACGCGGCCTCGAGCACCTTGCCCTTCGGCGGCTCGGGATAGCGCGAATAGAAAAAGCCCTTCGAGTCCTTCGTCCACGACAGATCCGAGAACCGCATCCAGCGCACTTCGTCGGACATGTCCTGCTGCGCTTCGAGATCACGCACGTGCAGCGTGCGCCAGTCCGCGCCGCCTTCCGCCAATCCGTACACCATCAGCCGCCCGTTCGGCGACGGCGCCCACACGGCGAGCGACGTCGTGCCGTCGGGCGAGATGATGTTGGGATCGATCGCGAGCGTCGGCTTCGCCGTGAGGCTCTCCCGGTAGTAGACGGGCGCTTGTTTCTCGAGGCCGCTGTTCTTCGCGTAGAAGTACCGGCCGCCTTCGCGCCACGGCACGGACACCTTCGGGTAGTTCCACAGCTCGGTGATGCGCTTGCGGAACGGCTCGCGCAGCGTCAGCGTCGCGAAGTAGGCGTTCGTGACCTCGTTCTGCGCCCGGATCCAGTCGGCCACATCCTTCGCGTCGAGGCTTTCCATCCATCGATACGGGTCGGCGACTTTCGTCCCGCCGTAGTCGGTGACAACGTCGCCTTTGGCCGTCGCGGGATAGACGATCTTGGGTGAGGACGACGACCCGCCGCAGGCGGCGAGCAGCACCGCCACCGCCGACGCCGCGGCGGCCCGGACGAGGACCTTCGAAGACGACACGCGCATGAACCCTCCCGAAGCTGAGAGGCTATAATGCCGCCCCCATGACTCGCCAGGACATCGTCAGCTTTTTCGAGTCGCGCAAGTCGGCGTGGGCCTCGCGCAATCCGGACGACCTGACGGTGGGACATGCGGAGGACGGCACCGTCGTCAGCCCGATGTTCGGCACGCTGCGAGGACGCAAGGCGATCGGCGACGCCTACCGCCAGCTCTACATCGTGTTTCCGGACTGGGACTTCACGTCGCAGGAGCTGCTCGTTGACGACCAGCGCGCGGCGGAGCTCTTCACCGTCACGGCCACCCACGTCGGCGAGTTCATGGGCCTGTCAGGCACGAACCGCCGCTTCCAGGTTCAGGGCGTGCGCCTCTTCGATATGGCCGGCGGCTTGATTCAGCAGGAGCGGCGGGTCTACGACTTCACGGGTCTCCTGATCCAGGTCGGCGTGCTGCGCGGCAAACCCGCCAAGTGAAGAGATTTGGGGACTTGAGGACTGGGAGATTGGTGGATTAAGGGGTTTCGCAATCTCCCAATCCCCCAATCTCCAAATCGCAAATTCGAGGCGGACCCCCGGGTCCGCCTTACTTCAGGTGCTTGCCGACGAGCTTCGTCATCTCGAACATGTTGACGGACTCGCGGCCGTCGAACACCGCCTTGAGGGCCTCGTCCGCCACGATCGTGCGCTTGTTCGCCGGATCCTGCAGGTTGTGCTTCTTGATGTACTCCCAGAGCTTCTTGGTGACTTCCGTGCGCGGGATGGGATCGCTGCCCACAACCTTGGCGAGCGTCTCGCTGGGCGTAACGGGCTTCATGAACTCGGCGCTGGCGGTTCGCTTCGTGGCCATCTGACCTGTTCCCTTCTGGAAGGTGTAGGCGTGCGTGACAAGCTTGCCAGAAGACGAGGCTATCGCCTACCTCAATCTCACGAGCACTTCACGCCAGTTCCGCCAATCCCGCAGTACCCATTGGGATTCTTCGCGAGGTACTGCTGGTGGTAATCCTCAGCGTAGTAGAAGGGCGGATCGCCCTGAATCTCGGTCGTGATCGGCGTGAAGCCGCGCTGCTTCAGGTCGGCCTCGTACCGGGCACGTGAACGCTCGGCCGCATCGCGCTGTGCGTCGGAAGAGGTGTAGATCGCCGAGCGATACTGCGTCCCGATATCGTTGCCCTGCCGCATGCCCTGCGTCGGATCGTGGTTCTCCCAGAACGTCGTGAGCAGGTCGTCGAACGTCACACGCTTCGGATCGAATACGACCAGCACGACTTCGTTGTGACCCGTCCGCCCGGAGCAGACTTCTTCGTACGTCGGGTTCTTCGTGTAGCCGCCGGCGTAGCCGGCGGCCGTCGTGTAGACGCCGGGCTTCTGCCAGAACTTGCGCTCCGCGCCCCAGAAACATCCCATCCCGAACATCGCCTGCTCGAGGCCCGCCGGAAACGGCGCCTGCAGCGGCGTGCCATGCACCGCATGGCGGTCGGCGACTGGCAACGCCGCCTCGCGACCCTTCAGGGCTGTAGCAGGTTCGGGCATCATGGTCTTAATGGACATTGGTACCTTTCGAATTTGACGATTTGGAGATTGGAGGATTGGGAGATTAAGAACCTCTTAATCACCCAGTCTCCCAATCCCCCAATCCCCAAATTTCTGATTCATTTGTTCTCTTCAAATTTCATCGCCACCCCGTTCATGCAATATCGCTGTCCCGTCGGGGCCGGGCCATCGTCGAACACGTGGCCGAGATGGCCGCCGCAGCGCTTGCAGTGCGCTTCCGTGCGCGTCATGGAGTGGCTGCGGTCGACGGTGGTCTCCACCGCGCCGTCCATCGCCGAGTGGAAGCTCGGCCAGCCGGTGCCGCTATCGAACTTTGTCTCGGACGCGAACAGCGCCTGGCCACACCCCGCGCAGACGAACGTTCCAGCGCGATGCTCCTTGTTCAACGGACTGCTGCCGCGCATCTCGGTGCCATGACAGCGCAAGACCTCGTACTGCTTCGGCGACAGGGTCTCCTGCCACTCCGAGTCGGCCTTCGCTATCTTCTCAATGTCGAGCTTGTCGGTCGGCTTCATGACTCTTACGCTCCCTGCGCTATCAGATGCTCGAGGCGTCGGCAAAGTTTCAAGTCTAGAATACCGTCATGAGACGCGCGCTGCTGCTAACGCTCTTCATCTGCGCCGCCACGATTGCCGCCGGCATCGCCTCGCAACGCCTCGGGCCCCGCACCCACCGGCTCGAAGCCACGCCCGAAACCGTGGCGTACGGGCACTACTGGTCCGAGACCAAGCCGGTGCTGCGGATCGCGTCGGGCGACACCATCGACGTCGATACGCTCCTGACGAGCAACCCGCAGCGCCTGGCGCAGGCCGGGATCCCCGACGGCGAGATCCAGGCGTCGCTCAAGGCGATCACGACGCAAGTGACCGGCGAACGGCGCGGCCCCGGCGGACACATCCTCACGGGCCCGGTCTACGTCGAGGGCGCCGAGCCGGGCGACGTGCTCGAAGTGAAGGTGCTGTCGATCGATCTCGCGATCGACTACGGCTACAACGGCTGCTCCGGATTCATTCAAGCCAACTGTGACCGCACCGCCGGCACGAAGATCTTCCGTTTCGACCGAAAGACGATGACGACGGAGTTCATGCCGGGTATCGTGATTCCGTTGAAGCCGTTCTTCGGCAGCATGGGCGTCGCGCCGGCACCGGAGATGGGGCGCGTCAGCAGCAATCCACCGGGCAAACACGCGGGCAACCTGGACAACAAGGAACTGGTCGCCGGCTCGACGCTCTACATCCCGGTGTTCGTGCCCGGCGCGCTCTTCGAGGTCGGCGACGGCCACGCTGCGCAAGGCGATGGCGAGGTCGATCAGACCGGCGTCGAGACGTCATTGCGCGGCAAGCTGCAGCTCACGGTCCGCAAGGACATGAAGCTCGTGTGGCCGCGCGCTGAAACGGAAACCGACTACATCTCGATGGCGACCGATCCCGACCTCACGGTGGCGACGACCGGCGCGATTCAGGAGATGGTGGACTTTCTGGCCGCGCACAAGGGACTCACGAAACATCAGGCGTATCAGCTGGTCAGCATCGCCGGCAATGTGGCCGTCACACAGCTCGTCGATCGGCCGAACCTCGGCGTGCACGTGCGAATGCCGAAGAACATCTTTAAGTGATCAGGGCATTCTGAGATTTGGGGATTGGGAGATTGGGAGATTGAGCCCTGAATCTCCAAATCCCCCAATCTCCAAATCCCCAAATCCCTAATTCCTTTGTCTTCTATCGTTGCCATTCTGAAAGCCCGTGCCGCTCGGCACAGCCGCCCGCCCCATCCTGACGGCGCCCGCGTGGCGCTCGTCGTCGAAGGCGGCGCCATGCGCGGCGTGATCTCGGCCGGCATGGTCTCCGGCCTCGAGTCGCTCGGCCTCACGACGGCCTTCGATGTGGTGTACGGATCGTCGGCCGGCGCGATCAGCGCCGCCTACTTTCTTGCCGGGCAGGCCGCGCTCGGCACGACGATTTATTACGAGGACATCAACACGCGGCAGTTCATCAGCTGCGCTCGCCTTGCGTCTGGCGGGTCCATCGTCGACCTCGGCTTTCTGGTCGATGACGTCATTCGACGCCGCAAGCCACTGGATCTCGAGCGGGTGCTGGCGTCGCCGAGCCCGCTCGCCGTGCTCGCCACCGACGTGGCGTCGGCACAGAGTGCAGTGCTCCGCGGCTTCTCGACGCCGGCCGAGCTCTTGTCCGCCCTCCGTGCCGGGGCGACGATGCCGGCGATCGCGGGATCGCCGTGGCCGCATCAGGGGCGCCGCTACCTGGATGCGGCGCTCTCCGAGCCCATTCCCGTCCGCGCGGCCGAGGCAGACGGCGCGACGCACGTGCTCGCATTGCTCACGCGCCCGGGACCGATGCCGTGGCGGACCTCCGTGCTCGATCGCTGGTACGTCGGGCCTCGCTTGCGCCGGTGGTCACCGATCCTGGCGGACCGGTACTTGAATCGCGGCGATTCCTACGCGGAGATTCTCGCGAACATCGATGCCGGCACGGGCCCACTCGGTCGCGCCGCAGTGCTCGGTCTCAGAGTGCCGGGCCTGCTGGTGGACAACCTCGAGCGCGACGCCGACACCCTGCGCCACGCCGCCGCCAGCGGTCGCGATGCCGTCCTCGACGCGTTCAAGTAGGACTCAGAAGCGCCAGCCGAAGCCGATGCGCATCGGCAGCCCGTAGATTTTCGGACTGTCCTCCACGTGACCGGTCGCGCCGAACAGCCCCTCGAGCCTCGGCGTGAACGCCAGCGTTTCACCGATGTCGAGGCGCAGCACCGTGCGGCCCGGCCAGTACGTCTCGACGACGCCGCCGAGATCCAACACGGGAATCGTCAGTGAGCGAAACCCAGGATCGGCATCGAGGCGGAACACCTTCGAGTCGCGGTTCACGCCGCCGCGCACCTTGAAGAACACGCCGATCCGCCGCTCGCGCACGCCGATCTTCACGCCCCCGACGGCTTGCACCACTCGACCGCCCTCGTAGGGCGACGGCTGCAGCGTGTCGCGCAGGAAGCTGCTCGCGCTCCCCTCCACATCGCACCACTGGGTCAGGCGGTACGACGCGAACGCGCCCACAGCACTGTTCACGGCGGCGCTCGTGGACACCGTGAAACCGACCTGCGGTCCTACGGTCCACCGGCCCGCGGGTAGCCCCGGACGCTCTTCGGCTGCGGCGAGGATCGAGCCCAACCGGTACGACACGCCGGCGTGCACATTCCAGGCCCCGCCGATCGGCTCGGGAAACCGCACCTGCACTGGGGAGCCGCTCGGGCTGAGCAAGGTCGCTGCGGCGCCCCGCCGTGCATGGAGATCGCGGTTGATCTCGATCCGGGCGAGCCAGCGTGACGTCGAGGCCAGCTGCACGCCCAGCCCCATGTCGAGCACGAAGTTCGTCGACGGCCGCCTCGTCTGGACGGTCACGAACTGGATGGCGCCCGGTGGATCGGTGGGCAGGAGCAGGACTTCAGGCCCAGGCAGGCCCAGCCTGGGCCGGCGAAACCATCCCATCTGCGCCAACCCGTACAGACTGACGCGCCGGCCGCGCACCAGCGTGGCGCGAACACCGCTCGTGACGTGGAGGCCAGACCCGGCACCGAACGGCCACCGAAACCAGCTCGCCCGCGATTCGATCGCGAGCGCGGGCGTGAGGTTGACGTTGAATCGTCCACTGAGGCCGGCCGCGCTCGGCGTATACGGCACATTGAACATCATCGCGTCAGCGCCGACCTCCACACGCGAGGTGGTGGCCTGCGCCGAGACCAATCGAGGCAGGAGCAGGCACCAGAGGATGACGAAGGCGGAGCACGCGAAGCGCACGCCCGATGATGGTATCTCGCATATACAATTTCCTGCGTGCGCAGGTTTCTCATGATCGGTATCGCCGCGGCGCTCGCGATTGGCGCGGTCATCTTCGTCGTCTTGCGGCGCGAGCCGCCGGCCCCGGACGCCGGCGTGCCGCGCGCGCTTGCCGAAGAGCGCGCCGCGCGCGTGTCGGCGCTCGCGTACGACGTCAATTTCAAGGTGCCGGTCGAGCGCGACCAGCCGGTGCGAGGTCGCGTGTCCGCGTCGTTCGATCTCACGGACGCCGGGCGGCCACTCGCCTTCGACTTCGCGCAGCCGTCCAGCCGCGTGCTGAGCGTCAACGCCAACGGCACGGACCTCGACGCGCGCACTCAGAACGGACACCTCGTCATCCCGGCGCGCGCGCTCGTCGCCGGCGCCAACGTCGTCGACATCGAGTTTCTCGCCGGTGACGCGCCGCTCAACCGCAACGACGACTTCCTGTACACGCTGTTCGTGCCGGCGCGGGCGTCGCTGGCCATGCCGTGCTTCGATCAACCCGATCTCAAAGCGCGCTGGAAGCTCTCGGTCGAGGTGCCGCCGGACTGGACGGCCGTCTCGAACGGTCGCGAAACCGGTCACACGAGCGGGCCGGAACGGTCCGGGTTCATCTTCGACGAGACGCTGCCGCTGCCGACGTATCTCTTCGCATTTGCCGCCGGCAAGTTTCAGATCGAGACGGCCACGCGGGGCGGGCGCACGTTCCGCATGTTGCACCGTGAAACGGACGCCGCCAAGGTCGCGCGCAACAAGGACGCGATCTTCGACCTGCACGCGCGCGCCCTCGGCTGGCTCGAGACCTACACGGGCATCCCCTACGCCTTCGGCAAGTTCGACTTCGTGCTGATCCCCTCGTTCCAGTTCGGCGGGATGGAGCATGCGGGCGCGATCTACTACAACGCGAACAGCCTGTTCCTCGACGAGTCGGCGACGCAGAATCAGTACCTCGGCCGCGCCAACCTCATCTCCCACGAGACCGCGCACATGTGGTTCGGCGATCTCGTGACGATGAAGTGGTTCAACGACGTGTGGATGAAGGAGGTCTTCGCCAACTTCATGGCGGCGAAGATCGTGAACCCGTCCTTCCCCACCGTGAACCACGAGCTGCGCTTTCTCTTTCAGAACTACCCCACGGCGTACGACGTCGACCGGACCGACGGCGCGAATCCCGTGCGGCAGGACCTCGTGAATCTCAACGAGGCGGGCTCGCTCTACGGCGCCATCATCTACCAGAAGGCGCCCATCGTCATGCGCCAGCTCGAGCTGCTCATGGGCGAGACGCCGTTCCGCGACGGGCTGCGCGAGTACCTCAAGGCCCACGCCCTCGGCAACGCGACGTGGACGGATCTGGTGAGCGTGCTGGACGTGCGCACGCCCGAAGATCTCGCCGCGTGGAGCCGCGCGTGGGTCGAAGAGCGCGGGCGTCCCGTCATCCACACGCAGCTGGAGATCGCCAAGGGCAAGATCGAGCGCCTCTCGTTCGACCAGGAGGATACGCACGGCCGTTCGCTGACGTGGCCGGAACGGCTGCAGGTGATCGTCGGGGTGCCCGGCCGGCCGCGCACCTTCGACGTGACCCTCAGCGGGGGCGAGACCGACGTTCCCGGCGCGGTCGGCTTGCCGGCGCCGGCCTGGGTGCTGCCGATCGGCCGCGGGCTGGGGTACGGCTTCTTCGATCTCGATCCCGCGACGCTCGAATACCTCGCGACGTCGATGCACAAGATCCCCAGCCCGCTCACGCGCGGCGCGGCACTCGTCGCGCTGTGGGAGTCGATGCTCGAAGGCAAGATCGCGCCGTCGCGGGTCACCCAGGAGCTGATGACCGCGCTGCCGGGCGAGTCCGACGAGCTCAACATCCAGCAGATGATCGATTACCTGCGCACCGCCTTCTGGCGATTCACGCCGGCCGACGATCGCGGCGCGCTGGCCGCGCCTCTGGAAGAGCTGTTGCGCGAGGGCCTCGACCAGGCGACCACCACGAGCGCGAAGGCGGCGTGGTTCTCCGGGCTCCGCAGCATTGCGACGACGCCGGAGACGCTCGCGTGGCTCGAGCAGGTCTGGGCGCACGACGTCACGATCGACAAGCTGCCGCTCGCCGAGGCCGACGAAGCCGAGCTCGCGCTGGATCTCGCACTTCGTGAAATCCCGGACGCCGCCACGACGCTCGAGACGCAGCTCGTGCGCTTCCAGAACCCGGACCGCAAGGCGCGATTCCAATTCGTGATGCGCGCGGTTTCGCCCGATCCGGCCGTGCGCGACAAGTTCTTCGAGAGCCTCAAGGACGTGAACAACCGCGCGCGCGAAGCGTGGGTGCTCGACGGCGTGAGGTATCTGAATCATCCGCTCAGGGCGGCGGTGTCCAAGAAATACATCACGCCCGCACTCGGCCTCGTCCACGAGATCCAGCGCACCGGCGACATCTTCTTCCCGAAGCGCTGGGCCGACGCGTCCCTGAGCGGCTACCAGTCGGTGCAGTCCGCCGCCGAAGTCCGCGCGTTCATCAACAATCTCCCGGCCGACTATCCGGCGCGGCTGCGGTGGGTGCTGTTGTCGTCGGCGGATCCGTTGTTTCGGGCCTCGAAAATACTGACGCAGTAGAAGAGTCCGAAGAGTCCGAAGAGTCCGAAGAGTCCGAAGAGTCCGAGGAGTCCGGACCGTTAGGACCCTTTGGACTCCTCGGACTCTCTGGACTCTACGCCCAGCTGCGACATCAGGAAGATTCTTTGATCGACGGCGTCGCGCAGCCGTAAATTGAGTGGCTTACCCTGACCGTGTCCCGCCTCGCGATCGACCCAGAGCAGCACCGGCCGATCCGCGGGCGAGGAGGACGTCGCGGCCTGGAGCCGGGCGGCCATCTTGCGCGCGTGGGAGGCGTGGACGCGCGTATCGTTCTCGCCGGCCGTGAGGAGCACCGCCGGGTACCGGATGCCGTCGACCACGCGGTGATACGGCGAGTAGGCGCGCAGCACGGCGAACGCCGCGGCGTCCTCGGACGACCCGTACTCGGGCACCCAGTAGCGCGCCATCAGGAAGTGCTGGTAGCGCAGCATGTCGAGCAGCGGCACGGCGACGATCGCCGCCCGAAACAGATCGGGCCGCATCGTCAGCGCCGCCCCCGTGAGCAGACCGCCGTTCGAGCCGCCGGCAATCGCCAGGCGGGCCGGCCGCGTGTAGTCCTCGGCGATGAGCCACTCGGCGGCGGCCAGGAAATCATCGAACACGTTCTGCTTGCGGTCGCGCATGCCGGCCTGGTGCCAGGCCTCGCCGTACTCGCCGCCCCCGCGCAGGTTCGGCACCGCGAAGATGCCGCCTCGGTCGAACCACGGAAAGAGCGTCGCGGAAAAGGCCGGCGTATACGAGATGTTGAAGCCGCCGTAGCCCGTGAGCAGCACCGGCGCATCGCCGGTCTTCTCGAGTCCCTGACGGTGGACCAGGAACATGCTGATGCGCGTGCCGTCCTTCGAGTCGTACCACACTTGATGGACCTCCACGGTGGACGGATCGACCGGTACCTCGGGAAGGGCCCACAGCACGGGCGCGGCCGACGGCGCCGCCAGATCGACGCGATAGATCGACGTCGGCTGATTGAAGCTCGTGAACGTCAAGTACGCCTCGGTGCGATCCTCCTCCGCCGCGAGCGCGACCGAGCCCAGGCCGGGCTGGGCCACGCGGCCGATCATCTGGCCATCGACGTCCACGACATCGACCACGCCTGCGGCATTCTCGAGGTAGGTGACGGCGATCCGGCCGCGCCCAAACGTCACGGCCTCGATCACGGCATCGTCGCGCTCGGGCACGACGTCGCGCCATTCGTCGCGCGCCGGCGAGCGGGCGTCGACGGCGACGATACGCCCGCGGGGCGCCCCGACCGTCGTGTGCAGGTACAGGGATCCGTCGATCACGGTCCCGACCGATCGGCCCTCTGCACCAACGGTCACGACGACCTTGTCGACGCTGCCCGTGCGGAGGAAGCGATCGAAGTCGACGAGCCAGATGTCCGTCGACGCGGTGTCCACCCAGTAGCCGAGGAGCAGCCAGCGCCCGTCGCGCGAGAGCGTCGCAAACGGCCCCCACGTCGTGGCCAGCACCGGATCTTCGTCGGCCGTGAGCTGCCGGAACAGCAGCGGGTCGGCGGCGGGATCCGTCCCGATCCGATGGAAGCGGACCTGGCCGCTGTACGGATCGGCCACGTTCGTGAGGTTCCGGTACACGAACCCCGATCCATCCGGCAGCCAATCGGGCGCCTGGGTGCGGCCCGGGATCTCCAGCGGCCGAACCAGTCCGGCGTCGACCTCGAGCAGCCGGAGCGTCGTGTTTTCGTCGCCGGCGCGCGACGTGCCGTACGCGAGGATCGCGCCGTCCGGCGACGGCGAGATCCACTCCACCGTCGTGAGCCCGCTCGCGTCGATCGCGGCCGGATCGATCAGCACGCGATCGGCGCCGCCGGCGCCCACACGCCAGTAGATCACCGGCTGGTTCTGGTCGCCTTCGCGCTTCGAGAAGAAGTACCGGTCGCCGCGCATCGCCGGCGCCGTGACCGCACCGACCTGCATCAGCGGACGCATCACGTCCTCGAGATCGGCGCGGCCGGGCAGGTGATCGAGCACGTCGCGCGTGTGCGCGTTCTGCGCGTCGGTCCAGGCCGCGACCTCCGGCGTGACGCGGCCCATGGCATGAGCATTCGTGAGGTCCCCTTCGAGCCAACGGTACGGATCGACGACCTCGTTGCCGTGGAAAATCTCGGAGACAGGATCGACACGTGTGGAAGGAACCGTCAACGCGCGCGTGGGCACGGCTATCATTGAAGCACACCCGGCCCATCACCCTCGACGCCCATGGCGCATCGCACCATCTCCGACGGCCGGCACACGCTGGACATCACGGCCCCGCAGGAACCACGCGACGGGCTCGATGACATGCGGACGTTCGTCACCGTCTCGCGCAGCCATCCGACGGACGTGAAGCTGCGGCAGGTCGTCGTGCGGCTCGACGATTGGGCGAAGACGACGCTGCTCTACGGCGACTCGATCACCGTCGAAGTGCCGCCCGGCACGCACCGGCTGCGCGCGCACAACACGCTCATCTGGCGGACCGTGAAGTTCACGGTCGAGCCCGGCGAGCATCTGGAATTCGTGGTGATCAACCGCGCGCCGGCCTGGGCGTACGCGATGCTGTCGCTCCTTGGCGCCGCGCCGCTGTTTCTGTCGATCGAACGGCGGAGCGTGCGCTAGTCAAACAAAAGCGAAACATGGAGGGCATGGAGACGTACGGTTTTTCGAAGACCTCCTGCACGCTGTCTTGCCGCTCTGAGCTAGCTTTTCGAAGGCTCGAAGGGGTGAAGGCTGCGTGCTGAAAAACCAAACCGTCCCGTCTCTATGTCCTCTATGGGCTGGGCGATTTTCCTCCATGCCCTCCATGGTGTGCTTTTCTTGACTACCGCACGCGCGTGACTCGGGTGGTCCACTGGCCGTACATCGGGTTGGGCAGCAGATAGCACGTGGCGCCGAAGGCCGCGTCGGTGCCGGTGTTCGGGATCTTCTCCTCGGCGTCCGGAAAATCGCCCATCTGATCGCCGACGAGCGCGATGACCGTCATGGGCCGGCCGGGCCAGGCGCACGCGCCCTGGCCGCTCACCACCTCGGCACGGCGGACGCGCTTCGGTCTCGCGGTCCCCTCCGCCGGGCACAGCCGGTCGTCGTCATGCCAGAGCCGGACGTTCGCGAGGTTCAGCCGCGTGGCGGTGGCCGTCGCGGCGTCGCGGTTGGAGATCCAGGCGATGTGGCCGCCCGCGCGCCGCACCGCGGCCACGAAGTCCACGGCGCCCGGCACTGCCGCAGCCTCGCGCCGGTTGACCCAGGCGTTCCAGGAGGCGTCGTCGTACGGCAGACCGTAGGTGGCGCGCTCGAGTTGATACGTCGAGTTGTCGAGCGCGGTCTCGTCGATATCCAGCACCACGGCCCAGGCCCGCTGCCCCATCGACGTCGGCGTGCGCGTCACCGCGTCCGTGGCTGCGCGATAGACCTGCCGCGCGAGGGTCGCGTACTCATCACTGTCGCGCACGTATTTGATGCCGAGATTCGCCGGAGCAGGTTGCTGACTCTCGACGACAGCCGCGCCCGTGAGGAGCGCGGCGAGGGTCAGGGGACCGATGGAACGCATTCGCATGGAAGGATCCTGCCATGTAAAGAAAGGGCGTGAAGGATTCTTGTCGATCCTCCACGCCCCTTTTACGTCGCGCTTCGCGTCTTGTCTGGTTCTCTTCTTCGCGTCTTGTCTGGTTCTTTCTTGGCCGCGATTAGAAGATGAACTTCACGGCCACCTGTCCCTGCCGCGGGTCGGGCGTACCGGCGTAGCTGTTCGTCACGCCGAAACCCGTCGGACCGGCCAGGTCGGTGAACGTGTAGATGTTGCCTGTCGCGACGTTCACCCGGTACCGGTTCTGGTTCGCCGTGCTGATGAACTCGTTCCGCGTGCCGAGCAAGTTGAAGCCCTCACCGATGAGTTGCACCTGCATCCGGCGGCTTCCGCTCGAGAAGTCGAACGTCTTGGCCAGGCGCAGGTCGAGCGTGTGCCAGGACGGCTGCCGGAAGGTGTTGCGACCGGCGAGACGCGCACCGCGATCGTTGAGGAACGTCGACAGCTGCGCTCGATTCATGCCGTTCGCCTGCGTCATGTCGATGATCGCCCCGGACGAATTGACGAACACCGATACGCTGCCGGTCATCTGGTTGAGGCCATTCAGGCTCGACCCGCTCACGCTGTGCACGATACCGCCGTTGTACGGCAGGCCGCTGCGGATCTGGAAGATCGTCGAGAGCTGGACGCCATACGGCAGCTTGTAGATCGCGTTGCCGACGAACCGATGCCGCACGTCGTTATCGCTCGGGCCCTCGCTCAGCGACGGATTGAGCGGATCCCACAAGAACGACGACGAGGTCGAGCGTTCGTTGGAGTCCTGGTCGATCGAGCTCGCGAGCGTATAGCTCACGTCCCAGGACGGCATCCATCGTGACGACGTCATCTTGCGCGTTTCCAGCGTGAAGGCCTTGTACGACGCCTCCTCGCAGCTGCACAACTCGCGGACGACGCCCATGTCGGTGTATCGCCGCGTGGCGGCGCCCAGATCGTAGAGCGGCAGTCCCGCGAGCGCGATACCTGACGAGACGGCGTTGATGTTCCGGGTGCCCTGCACGTTCGTCATCTTCGAGAGAATCACGCCAGCGGCCGCGCTATAGCCTTTGGCGAACTGACGCTCGTACTGCAGATTCGACCGCCACGATTCCTGCGCCCCATAATTCGGGCTGATCGTCACGATATCGATGCCGGCGGTGGCGCCGAGTTGCGCGAACTGTGCCGCGGTCAGAATGCTCGGATACGTCGGACACGGCACCGCGAGCCCGACGGTCATGCAGTTGCCGATCGAGCCCTGCAGAAAGTTGCCGCTGATTTGCGTCAGGGGATTCGACAGCAGGATCGCCGGCATGTGGCCGAAGAACCGGCCGCCGCCGCCGCGGATGACCTGCTTGCCGTCGCCGGACAGGTCGTAGGCAAATCCGAAACGCGGCGCGACGTTGTTCATGTCCGCCTTGATGTTCGCCACGAATTCGGAATGCTGCGGAAACACGTTGGCTTCCGGCCGCGGCATCGTCTGCCAGTCGTACCGCAGGCCCCAGTCCATGGTGAGCCGCGCGTTCACGCGGACGTTGTCCTGGAGGAAGAACGCGAACGTGTTCTGCGTCCATGACGTCAGGCCGCCGCCCGGGCCGTACCCCTGGCGGTAGCTGTTGGGCGTGTTCGCGAGATAGTTGGCCACGTTGCTGAACACGTAGACCCCGTTCACGTTCCGTGGAAACAGGTTGTCGATGTGAATGGACACCAGCTCGCCGCCGATCTTGAACGAGTGGCTGCCTCGCGAGAACCGCAGCGTGTTCTTCGCCTGCAGCTTCCGCTCTTTGGTGTTGTTTGGCAGGAAGTCGTTCTGACCCAGAAACACGCTGGTCGTCCCGACGCTCAATTGGACCTCGGGACTGGTCGACACGGGCGCGATGGGACGCTGGTCGACCGAAAACTCAACAAGCGCCTCGTTCACCATGCGCGGGCTCAGGATACTCGTGACCTGGCCGACGAGCTGATTGAACTTATCGTTCTCCGTCCCCTGGTTGGACAACTGGCCGGTCGACTGATTGTTGCCGTTTTCGAAGTTGGTGAAGTTGTTCCGCACCGACAGCCGTGTGTTCGTATTGAGGTTCACGTCCACCTTGCCGAGGTAGGTGTTCTGGTCGAAGGTCGTCGCGTACACGAGCTCCTGCTCGTACGGATGACCGACGAGGCCCGCGATCTTCGTCAACAGGGCCTGCTGGTCCCCGGGAGTCAGGGCCGCAAACCCCGAGAGGTCGCGAATATCGGTCGGCTTGATGGGGAGCCGCTGGCGCTGGCTGTCGAAGTTGCCGAAGAAGAACGCCTTGTTTTGCCGAAGAGGCCCGCCGACCGCGAAGCCGCCCTGCGTGGAGTCCTTGGCTCGGAAGCTGTCGACAATCGACCGGCAGGTCGGGTTCGCGGGGTCGTTGAAAATCGGGGCGCCGGTCGTCGTGTTGAACGCGCACGTGCCCAGATAGTTTGGGCGCGAGGTCGCCCACTGGCGGCTGCGCCGGAAGAAGAAGGTCTCGCCGTGGTAGTCGTTGGTGCCGCTCTTGGTGATCGCGTTCACCTGGGCGCCGACGCCACGTCCGAATTCCGCGTCGTACTGCGACCGGATGACCTGGAACTCGCGGATGGCCGCTTGCGAGAACGTGAACGGGGCGCGGGTGCCGCCGGTGTTCTCGCCGAAGAAGTCGTTGTTCGAGGTCGCCCCGTCGATGTTGTAGTCGGTCGCAATGCCACGGGCACCATTCGCCGTGACGCGTCCGCCGAAGGCATCCACGATGCCGGGCGTGAGCGCGGCCAGCGATCGGAAGTCGCGGCCCAGGATCGGCAGGTTGGCGATCTGTTCACTCGTCACCGACGAGGCCGCGCCCGTGCGGCTCGAGTCGACGCTCGTCGCCGTCACCTCGACCGTTTCCGTCAATTGCGGCGCGATCTTCAGATCCGCGCGCGTCGAGTTGCCGAGCAGAACGTCCACACTGACGATCCGCGCCTTGCCCAGTCCGCTCAGCTCCGCGTCCACGCGGTAGCGACCGGGCTGGAGCAAGTTGATGGTGTACTTGCCGTCCTTTTCAGACGTGACGGTGCGCGTCGTCCCGGTGTCGAGGCTCGTCGCCGTCACCGACACACCAGGCAGCACAGCGCCGCTTGAATCCATCACGATCCCGTTGATCGCGCCACTCGTCACGTTGACCGTCTGCGCAGGCACGGCCACCGGAACGAGGCACAGCAGGGCAATGAGACACGACACTCTTGTAACTCGCATGCATCCTCCGAAATTTGCGCGAGCAGCGTATCAGCCGTAAGCACAGCCCGGCAACAGCTAATACACGCGGATTCCCTCGCGTTTTCGCGATCTTTACGCGGGCGTCACGACCACCCTACGCTAGACTCCGCGGATGTTCGTCGGGCATCTCGCCGTCGCGCTCGGCGCCACACGCCTCCGGCCTCGCGTGCCGCTCGCCGCGCTCGCGGCCGCCGCCTTCGGCCTCGACTTGCTCTGGCCCGTCTTCGTGCTCGCTGGGCTCGAGACCGTGCGGGTCGACCCGGGCAACACCGCCTTCACGCCGCTCGACTTCGCGAGCTATCCGTGGAGCCACAGCCTGCTGATGAGCGTCGTCTGGGGCGTCGCCGCCGGCGCCGTGGCCGCGCGCGCCTTGCGCAGCCGCGCCGCGGGCGCAATCGTCGCGGCCGTCGTCGTGAGTCACTGGGCGCTCGACGTCGTCTCACACCGGCCGGACATGCCGCTCTGGCCGGGCGGCCCACTCCTCGGTCTCGGCCTCTGGAACTCGATCCCGGCCACGCTCGCCGTTGAAGGCGCGATGTTGACTATGGCGCTCGCGCTCTATGTTCGCGCCGTCCCCGCACGCGACGCGATCGGACGATGGGCGTTCGTGGCGCTGGTCGGGTTCGTCACCTTCATCTGGGCGACGAGCCCATTCTCACCGCCGCCGCCCAACACCACGGCCATCGCCGCCGTCGGACTCGCGTTCGGCCTGCTGACGATCCCGTGGCTGATGTGGATTGAGCGACACCGATTGAATCGATAATCGGGAATCGCGAATCGGGCAATCGTTTATCGAAGTATCGGGGAGTCAGGAATCGGGAATCGAATCGGAAATCGATAATCGCGATTGCCGATTACCCGATTCGATTTTCGATCCTCGATTCCCCGATAGGTCGATAGGCGATTCCCCGATTACCGATTTTCCGATTGTCGATTCATTTCGCTTCTTTCACGTACAGCGCGACGCGCGGAAACGCGAAGCGGCCCGAGACGTCGTCGATCACGTTCACCTGACAGGTATATAGGCCCGGTTTGAAATCCGCAGCTGTCGCGGGCACGCTGAACTGGAAGATCGCGGCCTTGCGCATCGGGTCGTCGATGCGCGTCTGCTCGACGACCTTCGTCTCGAACACCTTCACGCGGCCGCGATAGAACGCGAGCGACGTCTTGAGCTTCGGCGCGCCGGTGGCGTCGAGTGGCGGATCGTAGACCTCGTAGTAGAAGTAGACAGCCTGTCCCTGCGTCACGACGTGACTCAGGCTCTGCATGATCTCCGTGCCGCCGCGCACGAGCGGGTTTGGGCTCTGGTCGCCGAACATCTGCCCGCCGGGACCGCCACGTTCACTGCCGAAGCCGCGACCGCCGGTCGGATCGAAGCCAGCGCCGCCGCCGCCGCCGCGACCACCGCCGC
>Ga0137427_10000583_pt1 | contig 18499 bp, 17 predicted proteins | sample EasRivERMZT700_2_FD_102309 | JGI IMG/M metagenome (GOLD analysis project Ga0137427, IMG submission 102309) | Soil microbial communities from meander-bound floodplain in the East River, Colorado, USA - East River MetaG ERMZT700_2 | ecosystem: Environmental > Terrestrial > Soil > Floodplain ...
GAACACGAAATCCTCCGCGGTCACCGGAACGCCGTCCGACCAGGTGTGGTCGCGCAAGCGGAACGTCCAGGTCAGTCCGTCGTCGGACGTCTCCCAGGACTCGGCGGCCCCGGGGATCGGTTTGCTCTCGGCGTCCTCGGTCGTGAGCCCCAGGAGCATGTCGCCGGTAATCTGCGCTTCCCAGATGCCGTCGATCACAGCGGGGTCGAGGCTCTTGGGTTCGGCGCCATTGCCCCGATTGAGCACGATCCCGTTCGTTGCGCCCCCCGACTGGGATGCCGACTTGGTCTGTGTCCCATCCCCGCACGCGGCAAGCGCTATCAGAGGTGCGCCGCAGACAGTCGCCAGCAATCCTCGTACAACGCGCCTGCGGTTCATGAGCACTCCGCTACTGACGCGGTGTCGCCGCACGGGCCTGCTCGTCGATCGACACCCAGCGCGTCCGATGCGTGTCGGTGGCATTGGGCTCCCAACCCTTCACATAGGGGCGGGTCAACCCGCCGGACACCCAGAACAGAGTCGGGATCAGCGCGTAGTCGTCGAGCGCGATCTGCTCGGCTTGCGCCAGCTTCTCGCCGCGCTTGGCGAGGTCGATCTCGCGGTTCGCTTCGTCGAGCAGGGCGTCGAATTTGGGATTCTCGTAGCGGCCATAGTTGCTGGCATTTCCCTTGCGCAGAAGATCCAGGAAGTTCGTGGAATCGTTGAAGTCCGCACCCCAAGCCGCTCCACCGATTTCGAAATCGCCCTGTTGGATTTTGGAATAGAACACCTGCGTGTCGTTTTGACGTATGTCCGCATCGACATAGATCTCGCGCCACATGGACTGTATCGCGGCTGGATCGCGCAACTGGTCGGGTGCGGATGAACGGATGTCGTACGTCGCCTTCAGCCGGTTGTTCGGTCCGTACCCCGCTTGGCGCATCAGCTCCTGGGCGCGCTTCACGCGCTCGGCTTGCGGCATGGACTTGAACGAGAACCCAGCGACTCCGGGATAGTTGGCGATCGCCGGCGGTACGAAGCTGTAGGCGGGCCTCTCGTCCATCTTCCGTATTCTCTGAGTGAGGGCTTCGCGATCGAGCGCAAGATTAAGAGCCTCGCGCACGCGCTTGTCGTCGAACGGTTTTTTCGTCTGGTTGACCGTGAGGAATTCGGTCGTGAGGACCGGGGCGATGCTGAGCACGTCCGCCATGTTTTCGCGCAGCCAGTCGATCTCGCGCGGCGGCAGGCGGCTTTGCGTATCCAGCTCGCCGGCGCGCAGACGCCGGAGCGCGGCCGTGTAGTCCATCGTCGGGTAGAACACGATGCGGTCGACCTTCACGTTCGCGGCGTCGTAGAAGCGCGGGTTCTTCTCCAGCGTGACGTGATCGTTGGGTATCCACTCGACCAGCGTATAGGCGCCGTTGCCGACATAGGCTCCGGCCCTCGCCCACGCGGCACCCTTTGCCTCGACCACGTGGCGCGGCACCGGGAAAGTCGACACATGAGCCATGTACTCGACGAGATAGGGTGCGGGATGTTCCAGCGTCACCACCAGCGTCCTGGCGTCGGGTGCGGTAACGCCGAGTTCCGTACCCGGCAACTTGCCGGTGTTCACGGCTTCCGCGTTCTTGATCAGGTTGAGGTAGTAGGCATAAGCGGACGCGGTCTTCGGATCGAGGATGCGGCGCCAAGCGAACACGAAATCACCTGCCGTCACGCGCTGCCCGTCCGACCATTGGTGATCGCGGAGATGGAACGTCCAGGTGAGGCCGTCGGGCGACGTCTCCCAGCTCTCGGCCGCGCCCGGGGTCGGTTCGCCCTTGGCGTTCTCCGTCGTCAGCCCCATGATCATGTCGCCGACGATGTTGTTCTCCCAGTTCGCATAGACAAGGTGCGGATCGAGCGTTCCCGGCTCCGCCCCGTTGCCGCGGTTCAGCACGACTTGGCCCGGCTGTCCGCCGGACCCCGTCCCCTTGTTCGCTTGCTTGCCGTCGCCGCATGCCGCGAGCGCGCCCAATGTCGCTGCGCAAACCGCGAAGCAGAACGACCGCAGGATTGTACTTCGATGCATACGCTTACCTTTCGATCGACAGCCAACGCGTGCGGTTGGTGTTGGTCACATTGGTGACCCACCCCTTCACGTAGGGCTGCACGAGATTGAGCGTGACCTGAAAGCGGTTGGGGATCACGGGCACGTCCTTGAGCAGGAGCGCCTCCGCCTGCGCCAGCAACTGACCCCGCTTGGCCAAATCCTGCTCCTGATCCGCCTGATGGATCAATGCGTCGAACGCCGGATTGTTGTAGCCGGAATCGTTGAGGTCGTTGTCGCTCAGGAACAGGAACAGGAAGTTGCGGGGATCATTGAAGTCCGCGACCCAACCCGCTCCCGCGACATCGAAATTCCCGCCCCGCATGTTGGCATAGTGGACCTGCGCGTCACTCGTCACGATCTCGGCGTCGATATAGATGTTGCGCCAGATCTCCTGGACCGCCGCCGTGATCCGCCTTGCGTCAGGGCTTGTTCCGGTCGCCATCGTCGTCTTCAGCCGCTTGTCCGGACCGAAGCCGGCATCGCGCATCAGCTCCTGCGCCCGTTTCAAGCGTTCCGGATAGGGCATGGATTTGAAGTCGAACTCGACCGGGCCGGGATAGTTGGCGATGCCGGGCGGCACGATGGAGTACGCCGGCGGCTGACCGATATTCACCACCTTGTTGGCCATCGTTTCGCGGTCATAGGCGAGGTTCATCGCCTGACGCACGCGGATATCGTCGAACGGTTTGCGCCGCGTGTTCAGCGTAAGCCAGCCGTTCGCCAGGTAGATCTCCTTATGGAACATCGAGCCCATGGTGGATTCGACAAATCCGATCTGGGTGGTCGGTATCGTGTCCTGGACATCGAGCTCGCCCGCCCTGAACCGCCTCAACGCCACGTCCGGATCAGTGATCGGAAAGAACACGACGCGGTCGATCTTCACATTCGCCGCATCGTAGAAGCGCGCGTTCTTGACCAGCGTGATGTGGTCGTTCGGTATCCACTCGGTGAGCAGATAGGGACCGTTGCCCACATAGGTGCCGGGGTTCGTCCAGTCCCGCCCCCTCGGCTCGACGACATGGGAAGGAACTGGCAGCGTCGTCATATGCGCCAGCAGCTCCGGCAGGTAAGGCGCCGGATTCTCAAGCTGCACTTCGAGCGTCTTGTCGTCCACGGCCCGGACGCCGAGTTGATCGGTCGCCATCCTGCCGGCGTTGATCGGCTGCGCGTTCTTGAAAACGTAGAGCATCGACGCGTAGTTGGCGGCGGTCTTGGGATCGAGGATCCTGCGCCAGGAATAGACAAAGTCGTTCGCCGTGACCGGCTTGCCGTCCGACCACTGATGGTCGCGCAGATGGAAGGTCCAGGTCCTGCCGTCCGGCGAGGTGTCCCACCGTTCTGCCGCGCCCGGAATCGCGCGTCCCCGCGCGTCGTTGGTCGTCAGTCCCATCAGCATGTCGCTGACGACGGCGTCTTCCCAGGTTCCCGTCGTGAAATGCGGGTCGAGGCTGCCGGGTTCTGCCCCGTTGCCGCGACGCAGAACCACTTCGCCCGGGCCACCTTGTGACGCCCCATTCGCACCCTCTGTCTGCGATCCCTCACCGCAGGCCGCAAGCGTCAGCAGGGCTGCACCGCAAAGCCCGAGCCAGACGGCGCGCGAGAGCGGGCGTGTTCCCATGAGTTGTCCTCTGTCCTCTCTGTACTGGCGAATGGACGTTACAATATCTGGGGGTCTCCCCGGTTCAAATAAGCGTTCTGGCGGGGCACGCGTTCTTGGCTTGACCTTCGCCAACGCCGGACCGATGCTCGAAGCACAGGGGTGCGATTTTGTGCGGGCGGGTTGCCGTTGCGGGGCGGCGAGCCGGCTGTTCACGACAACCATCAGGTTGCCGCGTGAGTCGTCTATTGATCGGCAGCGTCTATTTCTTGCGCCTTGATCCTCGGCGCTGGGAAGAGATGCAGCCCTTTCCACCGTTGGCAACGCTCTGTGCGGCTGCCTACATGCGTGCGCGCGGGCATGACGTCGATTTCTTCGACGCGATGCTGGCCGACTCCGCGGCCGCGTGGGCGGCGATGGCCGAGCGCATTCGCCCCAATATCGCAGTCCTCTACGACGACAACTTCAACTATCTCTCGAAGATGTGCCTCACCAACATGCGCGAGGCCGCGGTCGCGATGATCGGCGCCGCCAAGGCCGTGGGCGCCAAGGTGATCGTATGCTGTTCGGACGCCGTCGATCACCCCGAGCTTTATCTCGGTGCCGGCGCGGATGCGGTCATCCTCGGTGAGGGCGAGGCCGTTCTGGCCGACATCGTGGACCGCATCGGCAGTGGCAGCTTGGACGACATCCAGGGCGTCGCCGTCCGCAATCGCGATGGCACCATCGTCCGCACCAACCGGCGTCCGCCTCTGCGCGACCTCGATGCGCTTCCTTTTCCGGCATGGGACCTGGTCGATTTCGATCGCTACCGCCGGATCTGGCGCGAGCGCCACGGCATGTTCGCGCTCAACATGGCGACCACGCGCGGCTGTCCCTACTCGTGCAACTGGTGCGCCAAGCCGATCTGGGGTCAGAGCTATGCCGTGCGCAGTCCGGCCAATGTCGTCACCGAGCTGAAGGCGCTGATCGAGGCCGCTGCACCCGATTATGTCTGGTTCATGGACGACATCATGGGGCTCAAGCCCAAATGGTGGGGCGCCTTTGCCGACGAGCTCGAGCGCAATGCGATCAGGATCCGCTTCAAGTGCCTGAGCCGAGCTGACCTGGTGTTGCGGGAGGGCGCCGTCGCCGATCTTGCGCGTGCCGGTTGCGACATCGTCTGGCTCGGGGCCGAATCCGGCAGCCAGAGGATTCTCGACGCCATGGACAAGGGTCTGACCGTCGAGGAGATCGAGGAGGCGACACGCCGGCTCAAGGCGGCAGGCGTCCGGGTCGGCCATTTCATCCAATTCGGCTATTCCGGCGAGGGCGTCGACGACATCGCGCGTACCATCGGGATGATCCGGAAGACCCAGCCCGACGAAATCGGCGTCTCCGTGTCCTATCCGTTGCCCGGCACGGCGTTCTACGACCGCGTAAAGGCGGAGCTTCAGGGGAAGCACAACTGGAGCGATTCCAGCGATCTTGCGATGCTCTATCGTGGGCCGTTCCATACCGGTTTCTATCGCCGCCTGCACGCCTATGTGCACCGCGATTTCAGGATGCGCCGGGCCGTGCGGGCCTTTGCCCGCGTGCTCAAGGGGCACGAGGCATTGCGCTATCGCCATGTGCGCAGTCTTGTCTATGCCATGCTATGCCTGGGCCTGATGCCGTTCTCGCTCCTCTCCTTGCGTCTCCTGCGATCGTGAGGTCCCGTTGGATATCCTGCTGACACACGGGTATTTCCTCGCCGAGGACGAGGTCGAGCGCAGGGTGATGAAGCCCTATCCGCCGCTCGGGCTGCTCTACATCTCCTCGCACTTGAAGGCGCTCGGCTTCTCGGTGGAGGTTCTCGACACCACCTTCCGCACGGTCGACTCCGCGCTCGCCGCGCTCGAAGCCCTGCGGCCCGGATTGGTCGGCGTCTATGTCAATCTGATGACACGGCGCAACGCGCTCAAGCTGATCGCCAAGGCGAAGGAGGTGGGCGCGACCGTCGTGCTCGGGGGCCCTGAGCCCGTCAACTATGCCGAGGAATACCTCACCCGCGGCGCCGACCTCATCGTCTCGGGCGAGGGGGAGAAGGCGCTCGAAGCCCTCATCCCCCATCTCCGCCGCTTCGGCCTGTCGGCCCTCGACACCATCCCGGGCATCCTCTTCAAGAGCGACGACGGCATTGTGGTTTCGACGCCCTCCCGGCCCCAGATCGGCGACCTCGACGCCCAGCCTTTCCCCGACCGCCCCGCCATCGATCTCGAGCAGTACCTCTCGACGTGGCAGACCCATCACCGCGTCCGCTCGATTTCGCTCATCACCGCCCGCGGCTGCCCTTACACCTGCAGCTGGTGCAGCCATTCGGTCTATGGCCGCTCGCATCGCCGTCGCTCGCCGGAGAACGTCGCCGACGAGATCGAGCTTGTCCGCGACCGGTACCGCCCCGACCAGCTCTGGTACGCCGACGACGTGTTCACGATAAATCCAAAGTGGCTGGAGCGCTTCGCGGCGGAGCTCAAGCGCCGCGGACTCCACTATCCGTTCGAGACCATCACGCGCGAGGACCGGCTGAATGAGCAGGTCGTGCGCACGCTCGCGGCGATGGGATGCTACCGCCTGTGGATCGGGGCGGAGAGCGGCTCGCAGTCAATCCTGGACGCCATGGACCGGCGCACGAATGCGCTTCGCATGCGCGACATGATCCGCCTCGTCAAATCCCACGGCATCCGGGCCGGCACTTTCATCATGGTGGGATACGAAGGCGAGACCTGGAACGACATCACATTGACGGCTGATCACCTGCGCGATGCCGCCCCCGACGACGTGCTCACGACCCTGAGCTATCCGATCAAGGGAACGCCCTACTACAATTCGGTGGCGGACCGGATCGTCGCCCGGCGGGGCTGGGAGGAGGGCTCGGACCGCGATCTCACCATAAGCGGCCGGAATTCGCGCCGCTTCTACGCGCACGCGCAGCGCTGGCTTCAGGCCGAAGCCGAGCTCGGCCGTATCGGCCAGATGGGGGCGCCAAGCTGGCGACGACTCGTCCGGGCCAAGGCGGCGTCCGCCGCGAGCCGCGTCGGCATGTACGTCTCGCGCAACGAGGTCGAGCATGGCTGACGGACTCGGCACGCGAGCGCCAGCGGCGGCATTCGACGAGGCCGCCTCCACCTATGATTCCGACTTTGCCGACACCACGGCGGGCGTGTGGCTGCGCGAATCTGTCTGGTCCCGGCTCACCCCGTTCGTGAAACCCGGGATGCACGCCCTCGATCTTGGCTGTGGCACCGGTGAAGATTCGCTGTGGCTGGCGCGGCGCGCGTGCCGGGTGACGGCAGCGGATGGTTCGCCGGCGATGCTCGAAAAGCTTGCCGCGAAGGCGGTACGGCTGAACCTTGCATACCGGATACGGACCGTTCGCCTGGATCTCAACGCGTCTGCGGCCGCCGAGCCGCCGGCTGGGCAACCCTTCGATCTGGTGCTCTCGAATTTCGGCGCCATCAATTGCGTCGATGATCTGGCTGCTCTCGGGCGCAAGCTTCAAGATTGGCTGAAACCCGGCGGCGTGGTCGCGCTCGTCTTCATGGGCCGCTTCTGCGCTTGGGAATCCGCCTACTACCTGACGCGCTTCGATGCGAGGGCCGCGCGGCGCTGGCGGGGCAGGGCGCGCGCGACCGTCGGAAATCAGAGCGTGGATGTCAGGTACTGGCGGGCACGCGAGGTGTTAAGCGGGCTCGGTCCCTCGTTTCGCTCCCTTTCCGTTCACGGCATCGGAACGTTCGTACCGCCGTCTTATCTGTTCCATTGGGTGGAGCAACATCCGCGATCGTTCCGCGCGCTCGCGGATTGCGAACGGCGCACCGCTCACCTATGGCCCCTCTCGCGCGTGGGTGACCATACGCTCATCATCGCGCGGCGGGTTGACACCATTGGTCCCGCGGGGAGCCCACGATGATCGTCCTTTACAATCCCGTGAGCAATCCGCCGAAGAAGCCGGTCTTGCCGATGTCGCTGCTGTCGCTCGGCGCGGTGCTCGAAGGCGAGGTGGACTATCGCATCGTCGACGGCAATCTCGTCGCGGATGGCTTGACCGCGCTGAGGCAGGCGCTGCGGGAAACCGGGGCCACAATTCTCGGCATGACGGTGATGCCGGGTCCGCAGCTGTCTGACGCGGTGCCGATCTGCAAGGCGCTGAAGGCGGAATTCCCCGGTCTCACCATCGTCTGGGGCGGCTACTTCCCCTCGCTCCATTGCGGCGTCGTGATGAAGGCGCCCTACGTCGATTACGTATTTCGCGGGCACTGCGAGCGGGAATTCGTGACCTTCCTGCGCCGGTTCCAGCGCGGCGAGGATGTGACGGACCTCGCGGGCCTCGCGTGGCGCACGCCCGAGGGCGAAGTCAAGATGAACGCGAAGGCGCCGCTTCCCAACATCAACGAGCTGCCGGACTTTCCCTATGCGCGCGTGCCGATGGAACGCTACATGCGCAACTCCTTCATGGGCTCGCGCACGGTCGCGCATCATTCGAGTTATGGTTGTCCGTTCACCTGCAATTTCTGCGGCGTGGTGTACAAGGTGAACGGCCGTTATTCGGCGCAGACCGCGGAACGCACGGCCTCCGTCGTCCAACGTCTGGTGAAGGATTATCGCGTCAACGCGGTCGAGTTCTACGACAGCAATTTCTTCGTCCAGGAGTCCCGCATCGCGGAGTTCAGCGAGCGCATCACGCCGCTCGAGATCGGCTGGTGGGGATTCGGGCGTCCCGACACGATGCTGAAGTTCAGCGACAAGACCTGGGCCGCCATGGCCAAGAGCGGGCTGAAGATGGCGTTCATGGGCGCGGAAGCGGGCGATCCGGAGATGCTCCGCCAGATGAACAAGGGCGGCAAGCAGACGCCAGACACCGTGCTCGCTGTCGCCGAGAAAATGGGACGCTTCGGAGTCGTGCCCGAGATGTCGTTCATCGTCGGCAACCCGCCCGAGCCCGAGGCCGATCTGCAAAAGACGCTGCGCTTCATCCGCAAGCTAAAGAAGGTCAACCCGAAGACGGAGATCGTCTTCTATGTCTTCACCCCGGTTCCGGTGGCGGGCGACATGCTGACCGAGGCCACGGCTGCGGGCTTCAAATATCCCGAGAGCCTCGAAGTGTGGACCGAAGCGCCCTGGGAGAAATTCCAGCAGCATCTGTCGTCCAGCCTTCCCTGGATGACCAACCGCATCCGCCGGAAGGTTTCAAATTTCCAGCAGGTGCTGCACGCGACCTATCCGACGATCACCGACCCCAAGCTCACGGGGCTCGGCCGCATTGCTTTGCAGAGCGTCGCGTCCTGGCGCTACGCCACGGAGTTCTATTCTTTTCCGGTCGAACTGAAAGTCGTCAACAAGCTCTTCCCGTACAACCGGCCGGAAATTTCCGGCTTTTGATGCCGTGAACATCGCGCGCTCCGTCGATTTGAAGTTGAACGCGCTGACGCACCGCCTTCGCCGCGTGCCGGTCATGGCGCTGATGCCGCACAGCCGCTGCAATTGCCGCTGCATCATGTGCGACATCTGGAAAGCCAATCGCAACGGGACGTCGATTTCGGACGCGGATCTGTCCGGGCTCCTGGGCGACTTCCGTAAGCTCGGCGTCGAATGGGTGCTGTTGACGGGGGGCGAGCCCCTGATGCATCCAAACCTCTGGACGCTCTGCGCCGCGGTGAAGGCGCTGCCCGCGCGCATCACGCTCCTGAGCACGGGGCTTCTGCTGTCGCGCCACGCCGCGGACATCGTGAAGCACTGCGATGAGGTGATCGTCTCGCTCGACGGAAGCAGAGAGGTCCATGACCGCATCCGCGGCATTCCCAATGCATACGGGCAACTCGCCGAGGGCGTCGCCGCCCTGCGGCAGCAGAGTTCGCATTTTCCGGTTTCGGCACGCTGCGTCTTGCAGCGCCTGAACTTCGAGGATCTGCCGAACATCATCGCGTCGTCGCGCGAGCTCGGGCTCGATCGCATCTCCTTCCTGACCGCGGATGTGTCATCTGCGGCGTTCAATCGCGCCCAAGCCTGGTCGGAGGAACGCACAAACGAGGTGTGCTTGAGCGGCGAGGAAGCCGAGCGGTTTGCGGTTATCGTCGAGGAAACGCTCGTGCGCCATGCTGCCGAATTCGCCTCCGGCTTCGTCGCCGAGACGCCGGCGAGAATGCGCGATCTCGCGGCCTATTATCGCGCCGCGAACGGCAAGGGCGCGTTCCCGCGAGTCGCCTGCAATGCGCCGTGGGTTTCGAGCGTGATCGAGGCGGACGGCACGGTGCGGCCGTGCTTCTTCCATCGCTCGCTGGGCAATATCCACGAGCGCGGCATCGCCGACATTCTCAATTCTCCGGACGCGATCCGGTTCAGGCGCGGTCTCGACGTGCGAAGCGACCCCGTCTGTCGGCGCTGCGTCTGCACCTTCAGCATGAACTGATGAGCGCGCACGGGATCCAACAACCGGTCGATGTGGCGGCGCCCCCGTCGGTCTCCCGTGTGGTGCGGGCGCTGTGCGCGCCGTGGATGCGGTACAAGCGCGCCGTTCATTTGCCGCGGCAGTCCAGAGCCGTGTTCGAACGCGTTCTTGGTCGCGACTTCGTGGTCTGGCCCGGCGTCCTCAATCCGGTGACGTTTCGTGCTGGCCGCTACTTGGCCGAATTCATCGCCACGACGCCGCGCCTGACGCTGGGGAACGGCGGAGCCGGCGCAACGGCGCTCGATCTTGGAACCGGATGCGGAATCCTCGCCGTCTTCGCCGCAGCGCGCGGTTACACCGTCACAGCGACCGATGTCGAAGCCGGCGCCGTCTCGTGCGCCCGCGCCAACGCGATCCTGAACCGCGTCGAGGACCGGATGCGTGTGCTGCAAGGCGACCTGTTTGCACCGGTCGAGGGGCAGTCCTTCGACATCGTCGTGTTCAATCTGCCGTTCTTTCGCGGCAGCGCGCGCACCCCTTTGGAGCGTGCCTGGATGAGCCCGGACATCATCGAGCGCTGTGCCTCCGGCCTGCCTGCGATGCTGAGCCCCGGCGGCTCGGCGTATTTCGTCTTGTCAAGTCACGGAGATGCGAAAGGCCTGCTGGCGGCGTTGTCGCACGCGGGACTGTCGCTCGAACGCCTCACCTGGCGACATTTCGGCGTCGAGACCTTGGCGATCTATAGTGCGCGTTACGGTTCCCTGCGTTCCTAGTTGACACCCTTCGGCGGACGCGAGAACCTTTTGGCTTGGGGATGCTAACGAGCGACTTCGATCGAGGTCGCAAGGGGGTTCCGCGTGCATTGGCGCTTCGGGGGAAGGCCGTCACGGATGTTCGTTGGGCTCGGAGGCGCTGCGGCGTTTCTGCTTGGCGGGCTGGTGACGGCTGCGCAGGAATTGCCGTCCGGGGGCGTTCACGCCGGCGCTCTCGCATCCCACCGGATCGAAGCCCATGAACGTGGCGGCTACAATTCTCGCGCCGCGGAGTTCGGACTTGCTCGCGAGATCGCCGACTATCTCAGCGGAAACAACTCGACACCCTCTCGGTCGCAGCCGCCTGTGCAGCGGGTTGCCCAGCTGGCGTCCCCTGCGGGCGCTCAGCAGTCGGGCTATGTCGGGCAACAGACCTGCGTCACGTGTCATGCCCAGGAAAACGCGAACTGGGCGCATACGGCGCATGCGAAGGTCTTTGACCTCAATCCTCGCAACCAGCTGGAGATGCAGGGCTGCGAAGCCTGCCACGGTCCGGGCTCGGTCCATGTCGCGAACCCGGCCGAGCAGACCGGCATCTTGCGCTTCTCGCGTCGCAGCCAGCTTCCCATCGCCGAACAGAACGGCGTGTGCCTCAACTGCCATCGCGGCGGGCAGCGCATTTTCTGGGCCAGCTCGACGCACGAGAGTCACGATCTCGCGTGCAGCGACTGCCACAACCCGATGGCGAACTTCTCGCTGAAGGGCCTTCAGGCCCGCACGTCGGTCAACGAAACCTGCTTCCAGTGCCACAAGACCCAACGCGCGGAATTCTCCCGCCGCTCGCATATGCCTCTGCTCGAGGGGCGGGTCGGCTGCGTCGATTGTCACAATCCGCACGGCAGCACGACCGCGCCTCTGCTCAAGGCCGACAGCGTGAACGAGACCTGCTACGCCTGCCACGCCGAGAAGCGGGGGCCCTTCCTTTTCGAGCATGCACCGGTGCGGGACAGCTGCGTCAACTGCCACACGCCGCACGGTTCCAACCATGAGAAGCTCCTGGTCACCGCGCGTCCGCTGCTCTGCCAGCAATGCCACGCGCAGAACGGACACCCCGCGCAGCTCATGACGCGGGGAAACATGGCCAACGGACCGGCGCCGGACGTTCGCCTGCTCTCGCGCAGCTGCTCGAATTGCCACAGCCAGATCCACGGCTCCAATCATCCTTCCGGATCGCGATTTGAGAGGTGATCGTGAGACGGCCGGAAGAGAAACGCCCGAACGGATATTTGCGCTCGCGGTTTCTCGTCGGGACGGCGCTGGCTGCGCTCGCCGCCGCTCCGAAAGCGCACGCCGACTCGGCGATCGGCACGTCGACACCGCTTGGGACTCAGCTGAACCCGGCGGGGAATAGTTTCTTTCTGCCCGATGATCCGATGGGGGTGTCCTCGTTCTTTCAGAACTCGCGGTCACCGAGCGGTCTCCTCTATCCGCGGCCATACCTCTATCCGCGAATGGTTCAGAGCCAGTCCAATCCCGATTGGTGGAGCTCTGGCTGGGCCGAGATCGGCTATCTCGGGACCGCGGGCAATACGGGCGCGGCTTCGTTCCGCGAGTACGGCGATCTCAGCGCCGGACCGATCATCAACAGCGCGGGCTTTCTCGCGGAGAACCGCGACAGTGCCTTCTACATGTCCGCCAATGTGGGCAGCGTCGGCCGCTCCGATCAGACCTATCAGTTGACGCTCGGCAGATACGGCGCGTTCAGCGGGACGCTGTTCTTCGATTCCATTCCACACGTCTTCTCGACCAACGCGCGGATCTTGTGGGACGGGGCTGGAACCGGACGTCTGACGCTTCCGCCCGGCCTCACGCCGGGCGCTTCCACGCCCACTCAGGTCCAATCGGTGCTCGCCTCTTTGTTTCCGGGCGAAGTCAGCCTGACCCGCGAGAAAGCGGGCATGTCGTTCACCTACACGCCGCACGAACTGTCCGAAGTGTTCTTCCGCTTCGGCTACGAAGACCGCGAGGGCACACGGCCGCTCGGCGCCACGTTCGGCTATCCCTTCCAGAACGGTGCGACCGAGCTTGTCGAGCCGATCGAGTATCGGACCTTCGACGTCAACGCAGGCGCCCGCTTCAAGGGCGAAACGCTCCAGGCGAATTTGACCTATGCCGGGTCGTTCTTCCGCAACGATATTCCCGCGCTCGTCTGGGACAATCCCGGGCTCACCGGCTTGGCGCCCGGCGGCTATATCCCGACCCAGGGGCAAATGGCGCTGCCGCCCGACAACGACTACCACACGGTCAAGGGCGATCTGGCGTGGGCGTTCACCCGCGGCCGGTTCGCAGCGAGCGCGTCCTACGCCTCGATGAAGCAGAATTCATCGCTTCTGCCGCCGACGGTCGGCACGGGTGTGATCAATGGGGTCACCGGTCCCATCAACCTGGCCAACTGGAATACGGTCGGTGCACTGAGCCAGGACACCGCGCTTGCCGAGATCAGCACCTTCAACGGGTTTGCCCAGCTGCAATTCAATCCGACGCCGCAGCTGCGCCTCGACTTCGAAGTGCGCAACCGCAATGAAGACAACAAGACCAATTACGTCGCCCTCAATCCGCTGACCGGGCAATACGGCTACATCGCTCTCGACGGCGGGCTCGCACCCTTCATTCCGAGCTTGAGCGGCGTGTATGAGCCGACCGTCGCCGGGCAGCGGGTCCAAATCCGCAACATCCCGTTTGCGACGGATACGCTCACACTTACCGCCAAGGCGAGCTATCGCTTCGCCAATCGCAACCGGTTGGAGCTTTCCTATGCCAACAAGTCCGTCGACCACAGCGTCCGCGAGGTCGGCGACTCCGATGACCATCGCTTCTCGGCGCAGTTCGTCACGCGTGCGCGGGAATGGGCCACCACGCGTGTGTCCTATGAGTTCGCAACGCTGAATGGCGACACCTATGCCTCCTATCCTTACGGTCCGTACAATTCGACGTCGTTGTCCGGATACATCCCGAGATACCCGACGGGCGACGCGCCGTTCACTTTGGGCCCGTTGCGCAAGTACGATATCGCCGACAGGACGGAGCAGGCGCTCAAGAGCCAGACGAACTTCATTCTGGCCGACAACGTCGATCTCCAGCTCGGCGGGAATTTCCGGATCTACGATTATGACGCCGACTATGGTCTCAAGAGCGCGCGGAATTTCAATATCAACGCCGAACTGACCTATCAGGTCTCGCTCGCCACGAACTTCAATGTTTTCTACAGCTTCCAGGGGCACAAGCGTGAAGCGGCCAACATCAATCCGCTAGGGGGCAGCCCTGACGATTCCGCCGGCAGCCCGACCTATCCGCTGGCGAACGCCTGGACCGAGGAAGCCGACGACAAGAACCATGTGTTCGGCGCCGGCATCCGGCACCGGATCGGTTCGGTCACGATCGATCTGGACTACACGTTCACCTATGGCGACAGCGGGATGAGTTACACCTATGCCAGCCCGGGTGCCTTCTTCAATATTCTCACGCCCGCGCAAGCCGGCAACGCGTTCCCGGAGAACACTTTCCGCCATCACCTCGTGCAGACCAGCGTGCTGTGGAAATACACGGAGAAGCTCGGCGTGCGCGGCTATTACCGGTTCGAGCACGAGGAGATGGAGGATTTCCACTACACCGGGCTGACCCAGGTGATCGACAACAACATCTACCTCGCCGCGATTCCGGAAAGCTACACCGCGCACGTCTTCGGCATTTTCTTCCAATATTCGTACTGACGGGCTGTGGCCGGCTACGAACGGTAGTAGGCTTCGACGGTGCCGGTGAGCTTGATCGTGATCGGTCTGCCGTGCCGGTCGAGCGCCTTGCCGGCGGCGACACGGATCCATCCTTCGCTGACAGAATATTCCTCGACGTCGTTGCGCTCGCGTCCGTTGAAACGGATACCCACGCCGCGCTCCATCGACTCGGCGTTGAAGTGCTGGCTTCTTGGGTCGGCGCTCAACCGGTCTGGCGGCGTGTCGGTCATGGTGTCTGATGGATGCTCTTCGATAGCGTTCAATAGCAACAGGTCACAGGCTCGTCCATGCACTCATTGCGGCATCGACGCCCAGGCGATGGGTCGCGGCCGTGGTCATGTCCGGTTCGTAGCAGATGCGCAAATTTTCCTCGAACTTTAACTGTTAACTACCAGGCCGTTTGCTCCGGAACGACGCGGTCGCGGGACAGTTATCTGCTCAGATCACGAGGTCTCCGATGAATGAAACCGACTATCAAGCGCGTCGTTACGTTCTGTTATCGATCGAGGCGGAGCTGTCGGCCGAGCAGGCGGCGTCTCCCTATATCCGCGAGGCCTGTCTCAGGCTGTCGAAATTCTGGCTCGCGCGCGCGGCGGACTCCGAAAGAAACGGCAGCGCGCCGGAGAAATTCCACGCCCCGAGCCGATCGCTGAATTGAGCGAGGTTTGCGCAGGTAGGCCCTTCTTTGTACCTTCCCGGCCAGTGGTATCGGGAAACATCATCGGATGAAGCTTGCCAATCAAGTCGCCATCATAACGGGCGCGGGCCGCAATATCGGCGAGGAGGCCGCGAAGCTGTTCGCCGGCGAGGGCGCCGCCATCGCGGTCGTCGACATGGACCGCGGCCGCGCCGCGAAGGTGGCTGGCGCGATCGAATCCGCAGGCGGGCGGGCCAAGCCTTATGTCTGCGACGTGTCCCAGGAAGACCAGATCCTCGATACGGTGAAGGCCGTGGCGGCCGACTGGGGACGGCTGGACATCCTCGTCAACAACGTCGCCATCTCCGACAACAAGCACATTTTGGAAATTACCAAAGCGGAGTGGGATCGCGTGCTGGCGGTGTGCCTGACCGCCCCGATGCTGTTCAGCAAATACGCGGCCAAGGAAATGATCGCGGGCGGGCGCGGCGGCAAGATCGTCAATGTCAGCTCCACGTCCGGCCATTATGGCCGCACGCGCGCCATCGCCTACACCTCGGCCAAAGCGGGCGTGATCAATCTATCGCGTTCGCTCGCCATCCAGCTCGCGGCCCACAACATCCGCGTGAATTGCGTCGTACCCAACAAGATCGGGTCGCCGGTCGGCAAGGACGAGTTCAACCCGGACCGCAAGGTGGTGAATCTGCGCAACCGCCCCGGCGAGCCGATCGATCTCGCCCGCGCCATGCTGTTCCTGGTCTCGGACGATTCCGATTTCATCGCGGGCGCCGAATTGTTCGTCGACGGCGGCTGTGCCGTGATGATGCCTGGCGACGGTTAAGGGATGACGAGAGTCGCCGTCCTGCTTGCCGCCTTTGCCGTTCTTGCGGTTTCTCAAGACGCGAGCGCGCAGCCGGCGCAGGATTTCTACAAGGGCAAGCAGATCCAGCATGCTGGTGTCGACCGCGGCGGGCGGCGGTTACGGGCGGCTCCAGATGGAGATCGACCCCCTCGACGGCGCCGCCATCGAAGCCCTGCTGGCCAAGGCCTACAGCGCTCCCAAGGACATCATCGCGGCGGCGGCGCTCCTGGTGCCCTGAGGGTAGCCGCCACCGGTGCTTTTGCGCATAATGCAGCCAACCGAACCGCTTTCCGGAGATCGTCGATGAGATTTCGTGCCCTCTTTGCCTTGTGTCTGTCTCTCGTCGCGTCGGCGGCGGTCGCGCAGACGAGCTGGCCCAACCAGCAGGAGGGCGACTACACCATCAAGGACTTCCGCTTCGGCAGCGGCGAGACCCTTCCCGAGCTGCGCCTGCATTACCGCACGCTCGGCACCGCGAAGCGGAACGCGGCAGGCGAGATCGTCAACGGCGTCGTGCTGCTGCACGGCACCAGCGGCTCGGGCAATTCCTGGCTTTTGCCGTCGCTCGCCGATGAGCTGTTCGCCAAGGGGCAGCCGCTCGATGCGGCCGAGCACTTCATCATCATTCCCGACTCGATCGGCGTCGGCGGTTCATCCAAGCCGAGCGATGGCTTGCGCGCCAAGTTCCCCCATTACCGCTACATCGACATCGTGCGCGCCGAGCACCGTCTCGTGACCGAGCACTTGAACATGCGCCATTTGCGTCTCGTGCTCGGCAGCTCGATGGGCGGCATGCACACCTGGATGTGGGGCGAGATGTACCCCGACCTGATGGACGGATTGGTGCCGATCGCGAGCCAGCCCATCGGCATCAGCGGCCGCAATTGGATGTTGCGGCGCGTCCGCATCGAAGCGATCAAGAACGATCCCGAATACAACGGCGGCAACTACACGAAGAATCCCTCGACCTATGTCTACACGCTGCCGATGGCGGCGATGAACACCGAAAGCGTCGTGCGGCTGCAGGAGATGGCGCCGACGCGCGAAGCCGGAGACGCGATGTACAAGAAGCTGGTCGAGGAAGCGAAGAAGGGCGACGCCAACAACACGCTCTATGGCATCGAAGCGGTGATGGATTACGATCCCTCCAAGGATCTCGAGAAGATCAAGGCGCGGCTGCTTGCGATCAATTTCGAGGACGACGAAGGCAATCCGCCGCAGCTCAATGTGCTCGATCCGGCAATCAAGCGCATCCCCAACGCGCGCTACGTCGTGATCCCGGCGGGTCCGGAGACGCACGGCCACTACACCCATCTGCGGGCCAAGGTCTGGAAGTCTCATCTCGTCGAGTTCATGAAAAGTTTGCCGAAGCCCTGAACAGCCGGAGAGTTGCAATGCGCTTTGCCGTCGGCCTTCTGGCAGCCCTGGTCGTGCTCGCGTCCGCTCCGGCATTGGCGCAAGGATGGTCGGAATACCGCAACACCGAAGAGGGCTTCCTGGTCAACCTGCCGACCGAGCCGAAGATGGAACCGATCACCTACAGGACGCAGAGCGGCGCATCGGTGCCGGCGCGGGTGTTTTCCTCGACCGAAGACATGAACCACTATTCGATGACGGTGGTCGACCTGACCAGCAGCGCGGTCGATGATGACGGCGCGAAGGCCATGGCGCACGAAGCGTCAGTGCATCGCGTAAGAGGCCGGATCCGTTTCGACGAGTCCTCCGAACTGGACGGCATCCATGGACATCAGCTCAGCATCCTCCAACCCGACGGACGCCGAGTGCTGATCCAGCTCTATTACTACAACCACAAACTTTATGTCGCGGAGGGCAATACCGCCCCTGGCGCGTTCGAGGCGGCGCTGTTCCAGACCTCGGTCGCCATGATCCATCCCGACGGCCGGGTGGTGAATCTCACCCGCGAAGCCCGGGAACGCGAGGCGGCGCAGGGGAAGAGCCAGCCTCAGTAGGGCTATGAGGCGTAAGCCTTGAGATACATCAACTGAGGCGGAAGCTGCCCGCGCAGCAGATGTTTCGAAAGAAATCTCAGGCCGAACTCGGGCGACTTCATCCAAACGACTTCAGCCTCGTAGGCGATGGAATTTCGGACATCGAGCAGTACGACGCGGGCCGGGATGATCGAGCTGGCTGACAGAACAACACGTGCGCCGGTGTCCGACATGTCGCGAATCCGGCAGTCCAGCGAATACGTGCCGTCATTGTAGATGATCTTGGCGCCGAGAATGACGCGCTTTCGCGGCGCCCTTCGTCCTTCGATCGGAGGCAGTTCCGGCGGGTTCGAGTCGGACATGAAGGGACTCTGGACTTCGGCCCACTATAGCGAAACCCGCTGCGCGGCCGCTATGGCTTGGGCATGCGCTCC
>Ga0137427_10000584_pt1 | contig 18492 bp, 14 predicted proteins | sample EasRivERMZT700_2_FD_102309 | JGI IMG/M metagenome (GOLD analysis project Ga0137427, IMG submission 102309) | Soil microbial communities from meander-bound floodplain in the East River, Colorado, USA - East River MetaG ERMZT700_2 | ecosystem: Environmental > Terrestrial > Soil > Floodplain ...
CCGGCGCCGGCGAACATCTCCTCCAGGTAGCCCGCCGTGGCGCGGCCGTACACCTCCCGGCCCAACTTGAAGTAGTAGCTGGTTTGCAGGGAATCGAATCCGTAGCGGCCTTCCTTCAGGTAATGCGCAACGTCGGAGCGGACATGGGGGAGCACGCTGTCGGATTCCCGGTCGATGTCCCCGAATGTGTCGAACACCAAGATCGATGCCGAAGCACCGAGCCACCAGCCGCGTCCGATTTCGAGGGATGCATCAGCGCCGATGCCGAGTCCGACAAAGAAGGGATTGTCCGGATCGAAGACGCTTTGGCGCATGAAGGGGCGGAGGTTCCACAAAAAACGCCGGTAATTGGGGTCGCTGAACTCGGCGATGGATGCGGGCGGTGGCGCAAGCTCGGAGGACAGCAGCAGCTCGGCAGGCGAGCTGGCCTGGTTCGCGAGCTGTTCGAGCGCATCGCGTCGAATGAGGACGTCGCCGACCGCCACGCCGTTCGCGATCGTGACGATGTGGAATTCCTCGATCTCCGGCGGCGCGCTCGCCGACAGGGCGCGCGCTGCGCGCGAGACCGCCTCCACATCGCGCAGATACGCCTCGTTGACGATCCCAAGCCTCACACGGCTTCCTTCAACCGTCAGTCCACGGACGATCAGCAATTGGCCGGCGAGGGCCTGCCTCATCTGCGCGAGACTGTCGTCCGCAGCCGGCGGCTGGGAGGGAGGCGGGGGCTGTGCGCCGGACGGGGGTGCTGCCTGTGGCGCGTTTTCTTCCCTCGGCCGGATGGCTGGTATGGGGTCGACCCGGTTGAGCGAGGTGTCGGCGGCGAGATCGGTGAACAGCGACAGCCGCACCGCGACCTCGTTCCCGTGCATCAGCGACAGCCCGAAATCCACTCCGGGCCAGGGCCGGTAGCTCAGCCCGACATTGACCGGGAAGCTGTAGTCCTTTCCGCTCCTCTGCAATTCCAGCTCGTACGCGTCACTGCTGTATTCCACCTGTATTTTCAGATTGTGGATGCGCGGCTGGTACTCAATTCCGCCGAACACGCCCAGGTCAGGCCCCTGAAAATAATCTCCCGTGAACTTCCCTCCGAGGCCGAAATCATTCTCCCTGGTCCCCCCGATTGGATTTTTCAGTGTGCCGCGGGTGGAGAGCCGGCCCCAGCCGAGGCCGAGGGAAACGTCGAATCGCCCGAACCGCTTCGAGCCCACCAGATACTCGGCGCTATAAATCCCGGTTCCGAGGAAGTCCTGCATCCCGATGGCGAACTCGGGAATCACGGCGCCCTCTTGGATCAGCCGAACCTTGAAATCGAAGCTACGGTCCGGGCCGAAGGCCGCGTAGTTGTGGGACCAGCGAAAGCTTGTTTCGAGCCAAGGGAAAGCCTGGAAGGTAAAACCGACGCGATCGTCCGGATTCTTGATCGACACCGTCGTCGCTAGATAGCCGTCGGGAAGGACGCGCGCCGTCCGGGTGTCGAGCAGGCCAACACCGCCATAGTGTGACAAAGTTGGGACGTCGGTGTTGTTGTCGAGGAGGTGGAACAGATCCTCGGCCGCCGTCGCGGTACGCATCCAGGCGAAAGTCAAGAGCGCGGCCGCTGAGCACCGCAGCAGTTGCCGGTTGCGGTGTCGACAAGCCACGCCGAAACTACCCCCCATTCTTGTGCCCTATTCATTGTATCTGGCGAGCGTTCTGTAAAGGGTTGAAAAAACCGTGGGCTGACGGTCGGCCAAGAGGGTAGGAACGCAAATTTTCTTGCAGGGCCGAGAACGATAACGGCATGGTCTGTTCCGATGTCGCCTGCCGGAACCCGCGGCTGATGTGCATACGCAAGGCCTCGCGCAAATGACCATTCTTCTCACGGGCGCAGCCGGATTCATCGGCTTTCACACCGCAGCGGCGCTCCTTGACCGCGGCAAGCAAGTCGTTGGCATCGACAATCTCAATGCCTACTACGATGTGAAGCTTAAACATGCGCGGCTGGCTTTGCTCGAGAGCCGCCTGGGTTTCTCGTTCCACAAACTCGACGTCAGTAACCGCGACGGCATCCCGGCGCTATTTCTGCGCCATCCGGATATTTCCGCGGTTGTTCATCTGGCTGCCCAGGCTGGGGTCCGCCACTCTCTCGTCGATCCGTTCGCCTACATCACGTCGAATGTCGAGGGCCACGTGGTGCTGCTCGAAGCCGCGCGAAAGCTTCCCGCGCTGAACCACTTTGTCTATGCGAGCTCGTCCTCGGTCTATGGATTGAACGAGCGCGTGCCCTTTGCGGTGAGCGACCGCGTGGATTGCCCAAACTCGCTTTACGCTGCCACCAAGCGCGCCGATGAGTTGATTTCTCACGCCTACGCGCATCTTTACAAGGTTCCGCAGACCGGCCTGCGCTTCTTCACCGTCTATGGCCCGTGGGGCCGGCCCGATATGGCCGCCTATATCTTTGCGAAGAATATCGCAGCGGGGGAGCCGATTTCGGTATTCAACTCCGGCGAGATGTGGCGCGATTTCACCTACATCGACGACGTTGTTCAGGGCGTCCTCGCGGCCATCGATCGTCCTCCAACCGGGGGCATGACGCACCGCCTGTACAATCTCGGCAACAGTCGCAGCGAAAAGCTCACGGATTTCATTGCGGAAATTGAACGCGCCCTGAACAAGCGCGCGATCGTGCGCCTTGAACCCATTCAGAAAGGCGACGTCATACGCACATACGCGGATATCGAGGACAGCCGGCGCGATCTCGGATTCGAACCCAAAACGGCAATCGAAGACGGCATTCCGCGCTTCATCGATTGGTTCCGCGCCTACCACAATATCGCCTAGCGGGCGCGCTGCTTCGATTGGACGGGGAGCTTAGGCCCTCTTGAGTTCGCGCGCCCCCAGGGGCTCGGACGCCGAGACGGATCGGTGGCGAACGACCGAAACCGTCACCACGGAAAAGCTCAACAGCAGCGGTACCGCGACATTGCTGAGATAGAAAAGCCCCATCGTCAGACCTTCGATCAGCAGGAAGAGTGTGAGCCGAAGCGCAAGAACGCGGTCGCGGCGGTACACCGGCAGCAAGAGCGCCGCAATCGCGGCCACCGTCGCGAGGAGACCCCAGGTCATGACGCTGCGCAGCCAGAATCCGTGAAAGTGAAACGGGAAAACGCTGCCGGACGCGTCTGCTTTCAGAAGCCCCTCCCAGATCCATTGGATCGGTGCGGGGATCTGTCCGACCGGAAGCGCATGCCCGATCGGGAATCCGAACAGCAGCTCGACAGGGTGGTCGGCCAATAACTCGATCCCGACGATCCACATCCAAACCCGATCGAGCGTCGAAATATCACCGAGCGATTGGCCGCGGGACGTGAACGAAAAGGCCGCGGAGGCCAAGCCGAAGACCAACGCCATGAACTTGACCGGGACGGACAAGCGCGACGTAAAGAGAACGATGAGAAGCGCGGCCGCAAGACTCGTGCGCGACATCGTGGCGAGCAGGCCGACGAAGATCCCCAGGATATGCCAGCGCCACCGCCGTGGCTGGCTCAGCGCAAAGCAAAGACTGAGCACGAGCAGGGCTGCGTCGTAATTGACCTCTGCGGTGCCAACGGCCCTGGTGAGCACGCCGGTGGTGACCGAACGCACGATGCACTCCGCGGCAAGCAGCATACCGAGCCAACTCCCGCAACGGACGAACACCTCCGGCGTCGGCGGGCCGAAGGCCAGCAAGCACAGCAGGGCGACGACCACGTAGAATAGCGGCTTGATCTCCAGCGCTGCGAAGCCAAGTTCCACGTCGCCCGTCGCATAGGCGGCCACCACTCGCGCCGCAAACGTAGCGAGGGCAAGCCCGCCGAGAATCACGGCGAGGTCGGCCGACTCGAAGAGGCGCAGGCGCCCGCTCGCTGCGATCGCCAACAGCGCGATCGCAGCGACCCCGGCAAGCGCAACGTCGAAGGCGATGCGCAGCGGCGGCACGCCCGCGACCAGCGTCAGGATCATCGGTGCCGGTACGAGCAGATAGCAAACGACAAGCGGCAGCGCCGACCAGCCTAGGCGTTCGGATGTGTTCGAAGCGAGTGCGATGGTGGTCATAGGGACAATCGCGCCCGCATGCGACGATCGAGGAAGAATGTGTTGATGAGCTGGCCTTCATGGGCCTGCTCGAGTGCGCGAAGGCGGCCGCCGATCAGGACGAACGCCCTATAATCGTACGCTGCCAATCGCGCGACAAGCGCTTCGATCGTGGTGCCGAAGCGGGCAAGATGGCTCGGCACAAGCTCGACCATCATGAACTCCGGCCGGCGCTGTGGGTCGGCGAGCAGCCCGCCGGCGCCGGCGAGCACGATGTTCTCGGCGCCTTCTACATCGATCTTCAGGAACTTTATCCGGTCCAGCCTGCGTGCGTCGACCATCTCGTCGAGGGTGACGCCCGAGACCACAACGCCTTCGAGCACTGCGTTCGCCGCCGCGACGTGCGTATAGGCGCTATCCGCGTCCGATACGTCCATCTTCAGGCTCCGCGAGGTCTCGACAACCGCCGCTTCGACGACCTCAAGGTTGGAAAGGTGGTTGATCTCCGCGGCAAGGCGGATAGTAAGGACGTTGCGGCGGACGGGCTCGAAGCACAGCACCGAACCGGCGGTGCCGCACGCGCGCGCCAGGGGCAGCGCGAAATAACCGATATTGGCTCCGACATCGATGCAGGTGTCGCCCGAGCCGACAAAGCCCAGCACGAAATCCAGCTCGGCGTCCTCAAAGCGCTTGAGCAGGATAAGCCGGCGGCCAATATCCTCATTTTGCCAGACCAGAAGCTGCAAGCCCCTGTTCTCGACTTGACGAAGCTTGACCCGGTTGGGATCGAGCAGGCGGCGCGACACCGCCCGGTACGCACGACGCGCGATCGCCACCGGCCATTTCAGCGTGCGTTCGTGCCGCGGTTCGGTCACGGCAAGTTCCGAGCCGCGGTTGCCTGCTTCATCCGCAACTCGCGCATCTTCATGCCAATCTGCCAATAGTACCAGAAGCGCGATGCAGCGAACGCAAAGCCGGCTCGCCCGTCAAGGAAACCGAGCTTGTAGACGTAGGAGTAGAGAAATACCGCCAGCGGCTTTCCGGGCATGTGATGGAAGATGCGCTTGAGCAGCGCCCGTGAAGCGAATTGAGACTCGCCGGTTGCGATGTATCCTTTGGACCGAACAACCGCCTCCCAATCCGAGTAGCGGTTGAGGCGGTCGAGAAAGTGATGGAGGTCCTTGAAATCCGCGTGCAACGCGCGGTTGCGCAGAGCCGCAATCGGCCCCTCGACAATGGGCTGAAAATGAAGCTCGATCTCCATCTTCGTCGGAAGGTCGAGGTCATCGTAATCAGGCCACCGGCTCTTACGACGGTCGAACATGACGAGCTTGAAGTTCTCGATGCCGTGCCGAAGACGTTTGCCGAGGAACGAATTATCCAAGCGCAGGAAGTAGCCGGTCGCCTTTGGTCCTTCCTGCATGATGGTCGCGATTTCAGCGACCACTTCTGGCGAGAGTTGCTCGTCTGCGTCAACCCACAGCACCCAATCATGTCCGAACGGCAGGTTTTCGAGGCTCCACTGCTTTTTCTTCGGATATCGTCCGTTCCAGGTGAAGGGGACGACGCGCGCACCCATGCTCGCCGCAATGGCAGGTGTCGCATCGCTGCTGTTGGAATCCACGACGAAGACTTCGGCAAAACGATCAAGCTCCGCCAGACAGGTGCGGATATTCGCCTCTTCGTTCTTCGTAATTATTACGACGGAAACCGGGATACGGCTGCTTCCAAGCGGAACCGCATGATCGGACATATTCCTAGCGACAGGCGCGCTCATCTTGTCTCCCGATGCGCCGAGGATGAGGGTTCCGAAATCCCCGCGGAGCTCAGAACCTGTGCGGTGAAGGGCAATCCGTGCCGAAGGAAACGTCCAAGCATTCAGGCTGCCGCGGGCACGCGCCTGCGCCCGAACGTTGCGGCGGCGAAGCCGATGACCAACCACAGCGTGAAGGCGATCAGGCCGGACACGCCCAGCGTCATCAGCGGGCGCGGCCAGATCGGGAGCCGCGGCACCAATGGCGGATCGACGACCCGAGCCGCGTAAGGCTGGTCTATCTGAAGCAGCATCAGACGTTTTTCCTGCTCGGACAGCAGCTCGGTCAGCGCGGCGCGGTGTTCGGCGACAGCCAGCGTGCGCAGGCGGGAGTCGAGGAAGGCGATCTGCTGAGAGGTGCGCTGCAGGGCCGCCTGACGGATCGAAAGATCGGCGGCGCCATAGAGCCTGAGCAGCAGCTCGCGTGCGGTCGCCGGATCCTCGCCACTCAGCTCGAGGTAACGCACGGCGCCGTTGTCCGATGGGGTGATCTCAAGATTGGCTCGAAGGAAGAGCCGCACATCGTCGCCTGCGGGCTCGCCGGCCTGGGGCAGGCCAAACGCATCGCGCAGGCCGCGTGAAAGCCCTGCAACCATGCCGGTCGGGGGTCTCCAGCGCTGCGCCTCGGCATCCCAGCGGCGGGGGAAGAGGCGGATCATCATCTGGGGGTCTTCGGCGACGACATCGGCGAGCCGCTGCGACGTGAGCAGGTCGAGCAACTCGTCGAAAGGCGTGCCGGTGCTGCCAGTCGGCAGCGACACGCCAACCAGCGAGGCGAGCCCCGACAGCCGGTTCATCGTGCCCGACAGTCCCTCTTCGCTGTCGCTGACCGGCGTGATCGCCATCTCGACGACATAAAGCGGCCTCGATCCTGCGATCGTAGCAACCGCAAGTCCGACGAAGACGCCGAGCAGCACGGGAAGCAACCACCAGAGGCGCCACAGCGCGGTAGCGATGTCACGGGTGGTGACCGACCCAAGGGGGTCGACGGTATCAAAGCCAGTATTTGTCTGTAGCATCAGTCCGCTCCCGATCGGCAGACAGCGTCGAAACGAGTCGTTGGCGACGGTGGATAATCCGCCGGGCGGCGGACGAGCTGGGCGGTCTTCACGAGATAGCGGCTCCACAGCAGAGCCCGGCTCGTGCGCAGGCCCCATCGACGGCAGGAGCGTAGCGCCTCCCGGTTGATTAAGATACGGCTGGGCAGGCCGCGGTTGCTGATCCCCCCTTCGCGCATGGCCGCGAACGTGCGGTCGGTAAAGGTGCAGCATCGGCGATTGACGTGAAAGAATCGGATCATCCACTCCAGGTCCGCGCCGATGCGATAGTCGGGATCGAACGGCCCGATTCTCTCGAACGCCGCGCGACGGACGTAGAAAGCCGGATGGGGAGGCATGTGGCCAAACCGCAGCATCCAAGGACGGAATCCTTTGGAGGGGTAGAACCGCGTGATGCGGGCCGGGTTGTCCGCCGCGACGAGCACGGTCGCGCCGCAGACTGCGTCCGCGTGCGGTTCGAGGGCCGCGACATGGGTTGCGACGGCATCGGTGCTCGCAAGGAAGTCGTCACTGTTGAGAAAGCCGATGAGGTCGCCCGTGGCCATGGCCAGGCCCTTGTTCATGGCATCGTACACGCCGCGGTCCGGCTCGCTGATCGCGCGCAGATGGGGGGCGGAATGCGCCTCCACGACCGCCATCGTCGCATCCCGCGATCGGCCGTCAACGACGATGTGCTCGATATCGGCATAACTCTGCGCCGCCACGGAGCCAAGCGTGTCGGCGATCGTATTGGCCGCGTTATAGGCGATCGTGATGATGGAGACCTTCATCGATTCGTTCCTAACGCGATCAAGCGCCTTGGCTGCGGCGGTCGGGCGGCCTGATCCACGCGGTTCCGGTGGCGTTTGCGGGATCGTATCCGATCATGACGATGACCTCCACCGACGACAAATCGTACGGATATCGGCCGGTTTTGAGGATCGACACGGATTGCTCCACTCCCAATAAGAACGCGCTAGCTTCGGTGCAGCGAGCGATAGAGGTCCATCCAGCGCGGAATGACCACCCCCGCAGAATAGCGCCGCTCAATAAGCTGTCTACTCAGCAGACCGCGTTGCATTCGCTCGCTGGTCGACCAGCATGAGGACGCTGACAAGGCGGCTGCAAGAGGTCCTACCGCCGGCTCAGTCAGAACGCCGCCGCCTTCCATCCAATCCGTCAGACCCGTTGCCCTTGTCGTGATCGTCGGCGTGCGGCAGGCCGACGATTCGAGATTGACGAGCGAGATCGCTTCCGTGTGCGAGGGAACGACTGTGACCCAGGCATCCCGCATCAGCCGGTACTTCTCCGGCGCTTCCCACACCGGGCCTCGCAGCTCGATACGATCGGCACGGGGACTGGCTGCAATCAGGCGCCTCAGGCGATCGCTGTAAGACCGATCGACCGCGGGTCCGGCGATGATGAGACGCCAGTCGCGCGGAATTGCCGCCCGGTCGAAGGCCTCGATGAGGACATCGACGCCTTTCGTGGGATGCAGGCGGCCGAAGAACAAAACATAAGGATCGCTGTTCGGCATCTCGGCAGAGCCCAGGTCCTTGTCGACCTTTCGCACATCGACGAAGTTCGGGACGACCTCGATACGTCCGTGCGGAAAGACCGAAAAGAGGGCGTCGCGATCGAGCTGCGTAATCGCGTGTTGAACGGTTATCTTCCGCAGGAGCCGATCCTTCATCAGGGTCATGTAGAGCCGCTTCTTTGCCGCGCCGAGACTCCCCGGCTGCCGCAGGGCCCATTGGATGGCGCCGTGGTTGGTCAGAACCGTTGGAATCGCCTGGCGTTGGGCTGCGCGCGCCGCCGCAAACGACGGATACATCCAAAGCCCATGAATGTGCACAATGGAAACGTCCTCGCGTCTGATGGCCGCTTCGCACATCGGGCCGTAGGAGGATGCGAACCGCCACAGCCGCATCGGGCCTGTGCTTGGCGGCGCCGTCAGGTGGCGCACGCCGGGCGGGATGGAGATGTCCGTCTCTCCGATGCTCAGGAGATTGACGGAGCCGCCTGGCGCAAGTCCCACCTGCGCCTGGCCCGCCAACTCGTTCACCGCGAACGTGATGCCGCTGTTGGCCCGATTGTGGAAGTCGGTTGCGTAGAGAATGTTCATCGCCAGCGATGAAGACCCCGGAAGCGCCGGCTGCCGACAGCACCCTTTACCGGCGCATCGAAAGTTCGAATCACCTGCCGATCACGGAGACTGACGCTGCCGTCACGGCGAGTTGCGACGTGATCTGCGTGGCGTCGCGCAGGAACAGACCCAAGTCGAACGGACTAAGGTCGCGCGGAACGACAACCGTCGATCCGGGCGGAATCAGGCTGACATTGCTGTACGAGAACCAGCCGCTCTGCACGGGCTGCGCCGTACCGTCGGGCAGGATGATGAACGTGCGCCGACGATCGGCACTCTGCGTGATCCCGCCCGCCGAATTGAGATAGTCCGCCAGCTGCAATCCGTTCTGGTACTGGAACGATCCGGAATTGAGAACCTCGCCGGTAACCGTGACAGTTGCCGGGCGGACCGGAATATAAAGCGTGTCGCCGGGCTCCAGGACGATGTCGAGCTCCGGTCTCGAGCGCAGGACCGCGAGGTCCGCCGTCATGGTGATCCGGCCCAGCACCGGCTCGTTGCGCACCTGTTGGCCGAGCGAGGTCAGGAACGTCAGCGTGTCCCTGTTGGCGGCCTGGGCTGCCTGCGTGGTCGCAAGCGTCGAGAGCTGGGCATCGATCGAGCGCGACTGTCGGATATTTCCTTCGCGCTCCGCGATGGCCGCGCGCTCGCGCGTGAACACCGCGCCATAGGGATAAGCCTGGTCGGTCAGCCCGCCGGCACGCTCCAGCAGCGACGAAAGCCGTTCGCCGCGGGTGATGTTGAACGCACCGGGGTAGCGCACTTGTCCGCTGACGCTGACTTCTCCGCCCTCGCGGTCGGAAAAGATCGAGCGGAGCCTGATGACGTCCTGGGGCTGCAGGGAGACGCGCTGAAAATCGCCGCCCTGGCCGCCATAATTCGTGCGCGCGGTTCGCGACGTTCCGGTCCGCGAATCGATCTGCGTCGACGTCACTTCCACCGCGGTGATGTCGGCTTGACGCAACAGCCCGCCGGCCGTCTGGATCATGTCGGCAAGGGTGGTGCCTTCTGCCGCGATATACGCGCCCGGATCGCGCACCGTTTCCAAAACCCAGACCAGATGGTCGCCGGCGACGCGAACGAGCGCCTGCACGGAAACGCCCAGTCTTGCGGCGATCGCATCGACCGACAATTGTTGATACTGCGCGGCACCCGGCTGGACCGACACCGCCGAGAAACCATTCTGCTGGGACAATTGTGGCGCGCCTTGCGCGAAGGCACCCGTGCCCGGCGTCTGTTGCTGCTGTGGCGCCTGAAATCTTGGATCGACGCCTGGTGCCGCCCCCGGCACAGTCGCGCCGTAGAGATTTCCGAAGGCCGGGTAGGGCGAGGTCGCAATGCTCTGCGGAAGGCCATTGCCGAGCGGCGCGGGCTGAAGTCCCACGCCGGCTCCCGGCGGCGGCACGCCGACACCGGGTCCGTTTTGTGGAACCGTTCCGGGCGGGTTCTGAGGATATTGGTACGGATAGGGGTTCTGATACGGCGGCTGGTACTGGAACTGCTGAACGCCGGGACCGACGCCGCTCTGCGGAAAGCCGCCGGGGCTGTTCTGCAGCTGAGTCTGCGGCTGACCGGGAATGGGGGTCACATTGGGAAACCCGTTGGGGTTTGTTCCCGTCCCGCCGATCTGCTGCGTTTCGGGCGCATTCTGAACGGCGATGCCCGCTTGCGCCTGGAGCGCCAGCAATCCGGCCTGCTCCCTGGTTGCCGCCGCCGCGAGCAGGCGGATTTCGTCGCGGTTGAAAATGTAGACGAAGTCGTCGTTCTGCAAATTGATGTCGCCCGCACCGGACAGCACGCGGGTGAGGGAGAACGGCTCCAGCGTCCGCGTGTTCAGCTTGATGTCGCGCCGGACGACAACGGCAAAAGGCGTGTACGCGTCGAGTGTCAGATCGTCGATGCTGCGGATCAGCCGGCCGGTCGAGGATGCGACAGAGCGCGGATAGGTTCCGACCAGCCGGATCGATCCAGCAAGGGTCACCCGGTCGAGCGCGACATCCGTCATGGGATCGACGAACAGGACTTCGCCGCCGGCAACCGGCGCATTCGCCGAAATCGGAATGAGTCTCGAGGTTCCGTCCGCTTCGAGGCGCGTGGTGGAATAGCGATAGTTCCCGGGAATCTCGATTCCGCCCGCAAGCTCAAGCAGTGTGTCGGCATTGATGCCGGTCTGCTTGTCCTGCAATTCGTAGATTCCCGGCCGTCTCACATAGCCGGTGATCGCGACGGTGTTCTTCAGGGGTGGGACGAGCACCCGGTCGCCGTTGCGCAACGGCGGGATTTTCACGCCGTTGGCCGGGGTGAGGACGGAATAGAGATCCACAGGAATCGTCTGGTCGCCGCGAACGACCAGCGCGTTTCGCAGACTGCCTGTCTTTGCGACTCCGCCCGAAAGGAGGATCGCGTCCAACGGCGTCGCGAAGGCGTTCAGGTTGCGCACGCCCGGCGCGCGCACCTCGCCGCTGACGAACACCGAAATCTGCCGCACGTCACCGAGCGATACGAACGCATCGGTCGACAAATAGCCCTGCGCGACTTGCCGCTCCAGAAGGGCGCGGAATTCCCCGAAGCTCCGGCCCGAGGCCGAAATCGGCGTCAGCCTGGGCAGGATCACCTGGCCGTCTCGATTGACCCGCTGGCGATAGGTTGTGTTCTCCTGCCCGCGCAGAACGACGACGATCTCGTCGCCTTCGTCAATCATGTAGCTGTCCTGAACCGCGCCGGTCTGGACAAGCGAAACCGTCGTCGGCACGCCGAGCACGTCGTAACCGAATTGCGTCAGCGGCCGCCCGGCGCGTGCCGAGTACAGCGCCTCCAGACGGGAAGCGGGCGCAAGTTGCATCCTTGAAGGCTCGCTGGGCTGGTACAGCTGCATCGACGGTCTAAGGTCGGTCGGCGGAAACTGCTGGAACTGCTGAAATTGTTGCTGGAATTGCGGCTGCGACTGGAGCATCCGCTGAACCCCGTCGGCGGACAGATCCAACGTCTGCGCCTGAGCCGAGCCTAAGGCGACGCCGATTGCCCCCGAGAATGCAATTCCGATCCTACAGACGCGATGGAGCACACGCACCATTATCCCCCGATTTCTGTAAGAGTGACAGCGCCTTAGACGGCGGCCTTGGGGGCATCTTCTACCGACTGAAAAAATACCGCAAGAGCCTCACCGCGGGTGCCCCCATCCCGCCACGTGTCACCGGTCAGCCTCGGGCCCGGGGAGGAAAGCATCCGTCCTTCCGGTGAGCCAATAAGCAACCAGACCCAGCCACTCGTGAAACGCGACGTCGGCGCGAACGAGACTGGTCGATGGGTCAAAACTGATCGTCCAATAATCGTCCGGCAGCCCCGAGGTCGTATAGCCGACGGGGTAGGGGATCACAGGAAACCCGGCGCGGCGAAAAGCTCCGGCCGCCCGCGGCATGTGAGAGGCCGATGTCACCAGCAGCCACCGCTGGCCGGGCTGCGGCATGAGGAGGTCGCGTGTGAAGACGGCGTTCTGTGCGGTGCTCCGCGACCGGGGCTCGAGCACAATGCGCGACTCCTCCACGCCAACGTCGACAAAGAAACGCTTGGCGATGGACGCTTCGTTCGTGGCATCGGGAGACTCGGCGAACGATGTTCCGGCAAAGACCAGCATGGCATTGGGATAGCGATGGGCAAGAGCCGCGCCTTCCGTCAAGCGCTCTCCGTCTTGCGTCAGTGCGATGGTACCGCGCGTCACGCTGCTGAAGTTGATGACGCCGCCGAGTACGATAATCCCCGTCGGCTCCGGCATATCCCGCGGCGGACGCGGAAAGCGATCCTCCAGCGGACGCATCAGGATGGGACCCACCGGACCGAAGCCGACAAGAACCAGTCCTATCGCCCCTGCCCACAGGAATGTTGCTCCAAGGCGGCGCCATCGAAACGCATGAGCAATCGCTCCGGCGAGCAAGGCAATCAAAAGAAGATTGCTCGCCGTCAGTAGGACACCAAGCACCTTAGAAACGAAAAGGAACATAAGCACCCCCGGATGCCGCCGGCCGACAATAGCGTGTCGGACAACACCAAAGGAGGTCCTCTTCTGTCGCTCGGGATGAGGGGCCTATCGGCGCTCCGAAAACAAATTGTGTGGCCGTCTTGAGGAGGATACGTTCCCGATGCCGTGGAATTGTGCAGAGGGCCAGTTTGGACATCGAGCGCATTACAAACGCTTCAATCGAGCTCGCTTTGGTCGTCCGGCGATCCTTCCACAAGGAGGGAATCGAATTCTTCACCCCCAGCCACTATTCGCAGCAAGTCGGCTACATGAACCGGCCGGCCGGCCATGTCATCGCGCCTCACCTGCACAATCCGCTCAAACGCGAAGTGCACTACACGAACGAAGTGTTGCTCGTTAAGAGCGGACGCGTGCGGGTCGACCTCTATTCCGAGGAGCGGGTTTTTCTGCAGAGTGTCGTATTGGAGGCAGGCGACCTCATCCTTCTGGCGCGTGGCGGGCATGGTTTTGAGATGCTTGAGCCCACCGAAATGATAGAGATCAAGCAAGGACCTTACGGCGGCGATCACGACAAGACGCGCTTTGATCCTGTTGTGAAGAAATGACGGCGCGCTTCCGACGGCGTTAGCCGACATCTCTGTTGTCGATACCCAAGCCCGCGAGGGACGAGTTCGAATGCCTGAGTGTGAGGGAGACTATGGACGACTTTATCCCGGTCAATCGGCCTGACCTTGCCGGGCGCGAACGAGAGTATCTCCTCGAGTGTATCGAATCCGGCTGGATATCTTCGGAAGGTCCTTTCGTCGAGAAATTTGAAGCGGCGATGTCCGGCGCAGTCGGCCGGCGATACGGGGTCGCCGTAACCAACGGATCGGCGGCCATAGATGTCGCCGTCGCGGCCCTGAATCTTGGATCGGGCGACGAAGTGATCATGCCCACGTTTACGATCATCTCCTGTGCGGCATCCCTCGTGCGCGCAGGCGCGACGCCGGTGCTCGTGGATAGCGACCCCGTGACGTGGAACATGGATGTGGGGCAGGTGGCCCAGCGCATCACGGCCCGGACCCGCGCAATCCTGGTCGTGCACATTTACGGCCTCCCCGTGGACATGGGTCCGCTCCTCGAATTGGCCAAGGACCATGGCTTGCACATCATCGAGGATGCGGCCGAAATGCATGGCCAGACCTGGAACGGCCGGGCCTGCGGCAGCTTCGGCGCGATCAGCACATTCAGCTTTTATTCGAACAAGCATGTTGCGACCGGAGAGGGCGGGATGGTCGTGATGGACGATCCCGATCTCGCGGAACGTTGCCGCTCGTTGCGGAATCTCTGCTTCGTGCCGGAGCGGCGCTTTGTGCATGAGAACCTTGGCTGGAATTTCCGCATGACCAACATGCAGGCTGCCCTTGGTCTCGCACAACTCGAGCGCTTGCAGGACTTCGTGGAGCGGAAGCGCCGGATGGGCGCGCGTTACGATGAGTTGCTGTCCGGCACGCCCGGTCTGGAGCTGCCGCCATCGCGCACGTCGTATGCGCAGAGCGTGTATTGGGTATACGGCTTGCTTCTGTCGGACGCCGTGCCCCATGACGCGAGCACCATGATCCGGCGCCTGTCAAAACTCGGAGTTGGGGCACGCCCCTTCTTTTGGCCGATGCATCAACAGCCCGTGTTCCGGCATCGGGGCCTGTTCGAAGGTGAATCGCATCCCGTAGCGGAGCGTATTGCGCGACGGGGGTTCTATGTGCCGAGCGGTCTCGGGCTTACGGACCGCGAGCTCGAACGGGTCGCAGCCGCGGTGCGCGCCGTTCTCGCTGAGCCGTAGAAGGAGCGCCCGGTGAGCGTCTTCGCAAAATATGCCGGCTACTATGATCTCCTCTATCGCGACAAGGATTATTCGGGCGAAGTGGTTTTTGTTTCTTCGCTATTGAGCCAGTATGCGCCCGCGTGCGCGACAATCTGTGACCTCGGCTGCGGGACGGGCAAGCATGCGGCATTGCTGGCTGAGATGGGTTACACGGTGCACGGCATCGACCTGAGCGTCGAGATGCTTGAAGCGGCCCAGGCGCGCGTCGCTGCCTTACCGGACGAAATCGCCGGGCGGCTGCGTTTTTCAGCCGGAGACGTGCGAACGTGCCGGCTTGAGCCCACCTTCGATGCCGCATTGGCGTTGTTTCATGTCGTCAGTTATCAGGTTACGAATGAAGACCTGATCGGCATGTTCAAAAATGTTGCGGCACATTTGAGATCGGGCGGGGTATTCATCTGCGATTACTGGTACGGCCCGGCCGTGCTTTCCGAGATGCCGGCAGTGCGGGTCAAACATATGGAGTCGGATGCCATCGCCGTGGTCAGAGTGGCTGAGCCAGTGCTGAATGCGGATCAGTCCCTCGTCGAGGTGAACTACCGCATCTCGGTTCGAGACAAAGCCACCGGCGTGACCGACGAGCTGCGGGAAACGCATCGCATGCGATACCTGTTCGATGGCGATATGGAGTGGCTTGCGCGGACGAGCGGCCTCCGTCTCTTGGACAGCTTCGAATGGCTGACCATGAAGAAGCCCGGATCGGACACCTGGAGTGTGTGCAGCATATTCGCGAAGTGAAGAGGCCAGGCTTTCACGCGCCCGCCCGTCAGTACAGCGTGTAGTGCAGCACCTGGGTGCCCTGGATGCCCTTCACCCCGGACGTTGCAAACAGCGTCGTCCCCATCGTGCTCGCCTTGAAGAGCCTGACCTCGCCCGCCTGGGTGACCTGCGCACCGCCGGCATAATTCACGCCGTTATCGACAACATTGAAGCCCGCAACGAACTGGGTCGTGCCAGGTCTCAGAGCCGCCGGCAATCCGGTCAAGATGGCCGCCATGCTGTTGCTCGTTCCTGTAAGGCCAGGGATGAGAAGCGTCACCACCCGGCCATGTCGGGAATATCTAACGGTGCCGGTCGGCGTTGTCGTACAGCCGGCCAGAGTGACGGGGAATTCGCCCTCATCCAGGGACAACTCGATGACCTTGCCGCCGTTTGTTTGGACAAAGCGGCGGGTCGCCGCCATCGGGCCGCTGAAGCTCCCGGGCATGACGTAAACCAGCGTGCCCTCGCCATCGGCGCTCACCAGCGCGTCGAAATAGTCGTACCCCTTGATGCCTTCCACGATGACGATCGCGCCGCCACTTGCCCTGACGACATTCGCCACACGGGCTCCCGGCGCGCCGCCCGAGCAGAAGCCGCCGTTAATCCGAGTGGTCCCGCCCTGGCAGAGAAACACATCGCCGCCCGCACGCTGCCCGGTCGCAGGCTCGAAATAAAAGCTCTCGATCATGACGTCTTGGGAATTGGCGCGAATGCGCACGGATGCGCGCGTGCCGGAATTCGCGATGCCGGAGATGTCGCACCCCTTGAGATGAAGCCCCTGGCCCTGAAAGTCGATGTTGGGGCCTGCGCTCGACGCGATAATGGTCGAGTCTTCGATCGAAATGAGATTGTTGAACCAATCGACATTGTAGGTGCCGGGCTGGGCAGCGAAATGCATCCCCCGTCCGCACGCGCGGATGTAGCAGCGCCTGTACGTATGCTGCTGGGATTTCTCCATGTAGACGCCGACCGCCAGATCCCGAATGACGACGTCGTCGGCCTTGAGAAAGGTAGGGTTCACGCCATAGAGGCCATAGCTGCCTGCGCGATCGGGCGTCACGGGCTTCAGATGCAGATCGTGCAAAACGGCCGTGTGCGTGCCGGAAGCGCCCAGATCGATGATCCGGGCGGCTGAGCTCTCGATCACGGTGGCGCCGGGATTGTTCTGAGAGAAACGATCCTGAGCGTGTCCCCCCAGCGTGCTGTTCGTCACAGGCACAATCGCGGTTGTGCAACGATAGGTTCCGGCTGGCGTCGTTACCTGCTTGCCGGCAGCAATGGCCGCATTGATGGCCGGCGCATCGTTGGCCGTTCCGTCGCCCCTGGCGCCGAACCATCGGCTGTCGACCGGACCGGAATAGATCCGCTTCCACCGGCCCGGTCCGCGCTCATCCGCATCGAACACGAGGCCGCCATCGACGGGCGTGGACGAGTCCGCCTGCCAGACGAAGGTTCCGCCACCACCGTCATCAGCTCGGGTATGACCGCTGACGACGATCTGCTGGCCGTCAGTCAACGAGGCTTTTCTTGACGCTCTCATGGTTGCGATATCGGCCATCGGGTGCTCGCTTTGCTCGAGACGGGGAAACGATAGCCCCGCCTTGCCATTGCGCAAGCATCGGCCACGGCGACGAGTCCACTTTCGGTGGCGAGGGGCCGGCGAAGCTCGATCAACGTACCCGATGAATGGGGCGGTTCCGTAGGGCCTAAGCCCAATCGAAGTGCCAGGTTGGCCCCAGAGCTCCGCCAACGAGATCTGTACTCGCGACAGAGAGGCCGTCCATGAACCAGATCTCAGCCTGGCCGGCGGGGTTCAGCCAGAGGATGTCGGACTTCCCATCGCCATTGTAATCGGCAGCGCCCTTGATCTGTTGCGTCGCGTCCGCGTTGTCGCCCACCACGTCGGCGCCGATGATCTCGACCCCGTCCAGCAGCCAGACGGCCGCAAGCCCGTTGTCGGCCTGCCACAGGATGTCGGACATGCCGTCGCCGTTGAAATCGCCCGAACCTCTGACATGCCAGCCGAGACCGGGATTGCCGCCGACCTGACGGGCGTCAAGCACGTTCCAGCCGTCGACCAGCCACACCGCGGCTTGGCCGTCGTCGTGCTGCCACAGGATGTCGGACTTGCCGTCGCTGTTGAAATCGCCCGAGCCCCTGATGTCCCAGCCCGCGCCGGGCCCGCTGCCGACCACGTTTCCGTTGAGCACGCTGAGATTGTCGATGAACCACACCGCGGCGCGGCCGTCGTCGGCCTGCCACAGGATGTCGGACTTGCCGTCGCCGTTGAAATCGCCCGAGCCTGCGACATGCCAGTCGGCGCCGGGATTGCTGCCGATCTGACCGGCGCTGATCTGGGTCTTGCCGTCGAGCAGCCATATCCGGGCGGTGCCATCGTCGTGTTGCCAGAGAACGTCCCACTTGCCGTCGGCGTTGAAATCGCCCGTGGCTTTGACATGCCATAGCGGATCGTTGTTGGTCGCAACAACACCGCTGTCGAGTATGGTCGTGCCCTTGAGCAGCCAAGCGGATACGTTGCCGTCCGTGTTCTGCCACAGGATGTCCGACCGGCCGTCGCCGTTGAAGTCGCTGCGTTGTTCGGCCAGTGCGCCGACGCCGTAGTTCGCGATCTTCCACGCGGCACCCGGATTGGACAGCGCCCCGGTCCCGACCCAGGTCATCCCGTTCATGAACAAGATCTCGGCTTGGCCGTTCACGTTCTGCCGCAGAATGTCGGCCGAGCCGTCGCCGTTGAAATCGCCTGCACCTTTGACAAACCAGCCGGCGCCGGGATTGCCGTATGCAGGAGCGAAGTTGTCGAGCCTGGCGATCCCGTCCATC
>Ga0137427_10000585_pt1 | contig 18471 bp, 13 predicted proteins | sample EasRivERMZT700_2_FD_102309 | JGI IMG/M metagenome (GOLD analysis project Ga0137427, IMG submission 102309) | Soil microbial communities from meander-bound floodplain in the East River, Colorado, USA - East River MetaG ERMZT700_2 | ecosystem: Environmental > Terrestrial > Soil > Floodplain ...
CCTTGTTCCCGGTCGTTGTGATGAAGATGTCCGCGGTTTCCACGACGTCCTCGATCGTCTTCACTTCATAGCCTTCCATCGCCGCCTGCAGCCCGCAGATGGGATCGATCTCAGTAACAACCACGCGGCAACCCTGGCCGCGTAGCGCCTGAGCGCATCCTTTTCCGACTTCGCCGAAACCAAGCACGACCGCAACCTTGCCGCCCAGCATCACGTCGGTCGCACGCATCAAGCCGTCCGGCAGCGAGTGACGGCAACCATAGATGTTGTCAAACTTACTCTTCGTCACGGAGTCGTTAACGTTGATCGCCGGAAAGAGCAATGTGCCGGCTTCCATCATTTGATATAGCCGGTGAACGCCTGTGGTTGTTTCCTCCGAAACGCCGCGAATGCCCTTGGCAATCTTCGACCAGACGCCCGGCCGTTCCTTCAATTCGCGGTTAAGCGTATCGAGAATCACGCCCCATTCCTCGGGGTCGCTGGCTGGATTGAATGTTGGAATCTTGCCGGCAGTTTCGAACTCGAGGGCTTTGTGAACGTAGAGTGTGGCGTCGCCGCCGTCGTCCACGATCAACGCCGGACCGGAGTTATCGGGCCAGCGAAGCGCTTCAGCGGTGCACCACCAATATTCTTCGAGCGTCTCGCCCTTCCAGGCAAACACCGGAATACCTCGCGGATTGTCAGGAGTGCCGCCCGTTTCGGGCCGCCCCACGGCCACGGCCGCGGCGGCGTGATCCTGAGTCGAGAAAATATTGCAGGACACCCAGCGAACATCCGCGCCCAATTCGGCCAGTGTTTCGATCAAAACCGCAGTCTGAATGGTCATATGCAGGCTGCCCATGACTTGGGCGCCCGCTAACGGCTTCTTACCGGCATATCGGGATCGCAGGGACATCAGCCCTGGCATTTCCTGCTCGGCAAGACGGATTTCCTTGCGACCGAACTCGGCGAGTGACAGATCTTTCACTTTGAACGGCGGGCGTCCTGCTTGCCGAGCCTCGTCAAACGCGTGGATTCGCTCATTCACTACTGACATTCGAAATCTCCTTTAAATTGATTTTACGACCGCCGCGAAGTCGCGACGAATAATGACGGCCCTTTGGCCCTCGTCTCCGGAGGAAGCGCACACCAGCGCAAGTCCGTGAATCCGGCGGCGAGCAGCCATTGATTGATTTGTTTTTCAGCAAAACCCAGCCAAACGTGCCCCATCGTTTGCCTGTAGTCTTCTCGCTCGTGAGAAAGCATATCCATGATCAACAGACGGCCACCACGCTTGAGCGTTCGCGCGGCTTCGAGTAAAACTCTTTGAGGTTCCGGAAGATGATGGAGAACCAGCATCATCAGGGCGACATCCAGTTCTCCATTCTCGATTGGAAGTTTTTCCAGAGACCCGTAGCGAATCTCGACGTGCTTCTGGTCGGCGAGATGGTGCCGTGCCGACTTCAGCATTTCCTTCGAGGCATCGACGGCGATAATTCGCCTGGCGAACGGAGCCAGCCACTCGCTCACCTCGCCGGTACCGCACCCCAGATCGCCGACGACGACATCCGGGTCGAGCAAACCGCCGATCGCGCGAAGATGACTGGTTGATCCGAACAACTCGTCGCGCAGACGGCTCCATTGACCCGCAGCCGAAGAAAAGAACTCTTCAGACTTGGTTCGCCGCGTGGCAAGAACCTGCTTCAGTCTTCGATCATCGTCCGAGGCCGCCGGTGAAGAGGCCACCTGATCGCGAACGACTTGCCACAAACGCCTGGCCGAAGGATCCACGTCCCCCAGCGGCAGCGTATAAAGACGTCGCGTTCCATCCCGACGCGAGCTCACCCAGTCTCCATCCAGTAACGTTTTCAAATGCCGGCTGACGGTCGATTGTGGAAGTTGAACGATCTCGCAAAGTTCGGACACGGTAAGCTCCCGGTCTTCCAGAATGGCAAGCATTCGCACCCGGATCGAGTCGGAAAGCACGGCAAGATGATCGACAACTGCGTACGATTGATTCATCCGTATAACCGGATGAAAGGATATATTGGTGCCGTTCGGGCTGTCAATACATGCTCGTGGCCAGTAAAAGTCCGCATGGTATAACCCTGCGATGATGATCCTCAAAGTTAAGCTTCGTGGGCTCTGGCGATGGACCGTAGTCCTTTTCGTTGCAATAACATTGAGCGACGAATCCGTACGGGCCAGTTCCGCCGGACCGTTTCCCGGATCGAACAATATTCCGGGTGGCACGTCCTGCAACACGGCGGCTGTCACGTCGGCAATCCTGTGGATGAGGGTCAGGGTGGCGTTCGCATTGAAGGGCTGCCACTCACCTGGTCGCCCAACACCGTTTACAATCTCGTGGTTGTTGTGGAACGGCCGACAGCGCTTCGTTTCGGGTTCCAGCTGGCCGCAGTGTTTCCATCAACCGGCACGCAGGCCGGGACACTTGCGTCAGTCGAGCCGATAGTTTCCGTAGTCAATTATTTGGGCGTACAGTTCGTCCAGCACTTTGATGCGCCGGTAGGTCTGGCTCGCCGTGACTTCCGAGTGAGTTGGCGATCGCCTGAATCTACGGCTTTCGGCGACGTTGACTTTTACGTTGCTGGCAACGCGGCCAACAACGACATGGCGCGGACGGGCGACGCCATTTACTTCAACAATGTTCGCGTCTCACCACTGATTCCGATGCTTTCGAGCCGCTCTTACCTGCTGCCCAGTCTCGGCGGCCTTTCGCTGCAAACAACCGGCGACCCGACGGCCGCTCAGGTGGGCTATGCAAAGATCGCTCCCGTCAGTAACAGCATTTCGCCGAATGGAGTGGCCATCTTCGGCTTCAGATCACAGAACATTCTTGTTAGTGAAGCCGGTGTTCCAGCCTCTCCACTGATGATCGCCGGACGCATCTACGCGGAAATCAGCGCCGACGCCACAGTCAACACCGGCATTGCGTTCGCCAATCCAAACGCTCAATCGGCAACCATCCGTTTCTATTTCACCGATGCGGGAGGCACGACCTCACCGACCTTCACAACACTGATCCCGCCCTTCGGGCAGGTTGCGAAATTCCTGACCGAGGCGCCCTTCAGCAGAACCACACTGCAAGGGACATTCTCCTTCTCGTCGGATATTCGCGTTTCGGTAATTGCGTTACGCGGCTTTACGAACCAGCGATCAGAATTCCTGATCACGACGCTTCCGGTGCTGGATCTGTCTTCGCTTCCCGCGGGAACGCAATTGCTTTCCCATTTCGCGGACGGCAATGGCTGGACAACTCAGGTGATTTTGGTTAATCCGTCGGACAGTGTGTTGATCGGGACCGTTCAGTTCGTAGGACAGTCCGGTGACGTCACCAATAACTCGAGCTACGTTATCCCGCCCAGGAGTTCTCGAAAGTTCTCAACCCTGGGTCTCGGTGCAACAACCCTTTCAGGCTCGGTTCGTGTGATGTCTTCGGCCGGCAGTCCGGCGCCTGCAGCCTCAGCGGTCTTTTCCTATAAGCCACCAGCGTCAGGAATCACCGTTTCCGAGGAAGGGATCTCGTCCGTGATCGGCAGGAACTTCCGGCTGTACGTTGAGGCCTTGAACAACATTCAGACTGGAATTGCGCTGGCAAACGCGGGAACTGTTTCCTCCGATGTCACGCTCGAGCTTTATCGCCTTGATGGGTCGGCGGCCGGTCTCACCACAACCCTGAACCTTCAAGCAGCGGGACAGACTGCGAAGTTTCTTGGCGAGATTTTTCCAACAATCCCTTCAGGCTTCCAGGGATTGTTGCGAATCAGTGCGGCTTCAAGCGATATCTCGGTCGTCGGACTGCGCGGACGATCCAACGAACGCTCCGACTTCCTCATAACAACGACGCCGGCAGCCCTGGAGTCAAACGCGCCTGGTCCGGAATTGATGTTCCCTCACATTGTCGATGGAGGCGGATACACAACGCAGTTTGTCTTGTTCGGCTCTACTCCAAACCAAACTAACACGGGCGTCGTTCGGTTCTACGCGCAGAATGGTTCGGCGTTAGGTTTACCGACCGCACCCTGAGTGCGAACCAGGACTTTTCGTCCAAGACAACTCCAATGATAGGATCGCGGCGTGAAGCACCTCCTGACAGCGACTCTATTGCTGCTCATCGCACCCGCATGGAATGAGTCGCGGCAACTCCGAGTCAATGTGGATCTCGTCAACGTCCTCTTTAACGTCACGGACCAGAACGGCCGTCTCGTGTCCGGGTTAACCAGGGACGACTTCACCGTTCATGAAGATGAAAAGAAACAGGAGATCCATCGATTCAGCCACGACAACGAACTGCCGTTGACTGTTGGCCTTCTCATCGACGCCAGTGCCAGCGTGAACACCGTCTTCGCGGACGAAAAGGAAACCGCCATTCAGTTCCTCGAGGCAACGCTGCAATCCGGCGATCTTGCTTTCGTGATTGGTTTCGACAATTCCGTCACGCTCCTCGAGGATTTCAGCGACGATCTTCGGCGTCTCCGTTCAGCTATCCGCAGCCTGACAATCGGCCAAGGCACGGCCGTCTACGATGCGGTTTATCTGGCCTGCAAGGAAATGTTGGAACAGGAAGCCGGAAGGAAAGCGCTGATTCTCATCAGCGACGGTCAGGACACGGTGAGCAAGGTTCGTCTCAATGACGCCGTTGTCGCAGCCTACAACAGCGAAGCGGTTATTTACTCCATCTCGAATCGCATTGGCGGCTTCTTCAATTTACCCGGCACGGGCAACCCTGAAACCTTGAAGCAATTCTCTTCTGCGACCGGTGGCACGGTTTTCTTTGTCGGGGGACGGAGTGATTTGACCCGTGTTTTCGAGCGTATCAGCCAGGAACTGCGAACTCAATACAGCCTGGCATATACATCGACTAACACGACGCGCGACGGGAAGTACCGCAGGATTCGAATCGTTCCGCGCAATCCCACCCATCGCGTCAAGTCGAGAAGCGGATATTACGCGCCCACCGGAGATTAAGAGAGGGTTACTTGGACGCACGATCGATCTCGATCGCGTCGACGTCGTTACCTTTACCTCGCCGGGTTCCTATCAACGAAATCCGCTCGCCGACTTTGAGGCTTGAGAAAGCGATGTTGTAATGTCCTTCCCGAAGGGCTGTTTTGTCGGACGTGAACACTTTGACTTCGATGACCGGCACGAACTCGACGTTTTGCCTGGGCGGCGGTTGCGGAAAGCGTCCTCGCGTTCCTCCCCGGCCTACTCGCCCTCTCATGCCCCGCGGAAAAGCGTCCAACCGGACTTGAAACTGGAAGGTTTTCTTCCTGGCGTCGATCTTCAGGATCTGGCCTGTGGTCACGATCTTTACGTTGTCGAGATCCTCGTTCTGCGCAAGCGCGACCCCGCAAAACAGCAGAACGACAAAAGGGAATATTCTTCTTGTCATAGTTTCACACAGACCGTTTTGGCTTCCGTGAAAAAGTCCAAACTATGAAGACCGCCTTCCCTTCCGATGCCGCTCGACTTGTAGCCTCCGAATGGCACGCGCGGATCGCGGATCGACCAGGCATTGATCCAGACGGTTCCCGAGCGCAGCCGCGCAGCAACACGATGCGCCCGACTGACGTTCCCTGAGCAGATCGTGCAGGCGAGACCGTACTTGGTGCCATTGGCAATCGCAACCGCCTCATCTTCGGATTTGAACGGTGTCACGGTAACCAGAGGACCGAATATTTCTTCCTGGCAAAGTTTGGCGTTTGCATCCGGCTCGGCTATGACTGTGGGTTCGAGGAAATTCGACGACGGCGCACCGGCAGGCGAATTGCCGCCGCACAGGATTCGAACGCCCGTCGATTTGGCGTAATCGAGATAGGTTTGAACGCGCGCCCGGTGTTCCGCATGAACGAGAGCGCCCATTTCCGTTTCAGGATTCAAAGGATCGCCGACCTTGATCGCCTTCGCCTTGGCGACAATCGCTTCGAGAAATTCTTCATAAATCGCCTCTTCGACCAGTATTCGAGATCCGGCTGTACAAACCTGGCCTTGATTCTTGAAGGCGGCCAGCGCAGCCACACCAACGGCATCATCCAAATTCGCGTCGGCAAAAACAAGGGTCGCGCCCTTGCCTCCGAGTTCGAACGACACACGTTTCAGGGTCCTTGACGCGGCGGCCATGATCGCCTGCCCCGTGGAAGTCTCGCCGGTAAATGAAATCGCGTTCACCTCGGGATGTGTCGTAATGGCCTCGCCTGCGGCGCGCGGACCAAATCCATGAACGAGATTGAAAACGCCGTCCGGCAAGCCGGACTCAGCGATGAGCTCCGCTAATCGCGCAGCAGTCATCGGCGTCCATTCCGCCGGCTTCGCAACAACGGTGTTTCCCGCTGCCAGAGCAGGAGCGAGTTTGGAACAAAGAATCATCAGCGGAAAATTCCACGGTGTAATCAAACCCGCAACGCCGAGCGGTTCGCGCAGTACGTAGTTCAACGCCTGACCGTCCATTGGAAAGCATTCGGTGCTGTGAGTCGTCAGGTAGTCGGCGAACAGCCTGAAGTAAAAGATCGCGCGCGGAACGTCTCCATTGAGGGATTCGCTCACCGGCTTCCCGGTATCGATCGATTCGAGCCGGGCAAGTTCCTGTTTGTTGGACTCCATCACATCGGCGAGGCGTCGCAGCACTCTGCTGCGATCCCCTGCGCTCATACGCGGCCACGGTCCGGATTCGAAGGCCTGTCGCCCGGCTTTTGCAGCTCGATCGACGTCGTCCGCGGAAGCTTCGGCGATGTGGGCGATCAATTCATTTGTTGCTGGATTGAAATTCTCGAACGTTTTCCCACTGATCGACTCAACAAATTTCCCCCCAATGAACAGAGGCACGGTTGTAGTGCGGGCTTTGTCTAAGTTAGCGACTGCCATGATTCCCCCTAAGGCACTCTCTCTTATATTACAACCATGGAAGAATTCCTTGTTTTGCGCTGTAGCGGCGGCTTATGACCGCCGGGGATTTGACAAGTTGCTGTATCCGGCGGTCATAGACCGACGCTTACAGTTGCACTTACATTTTGGTATGACGAATGCTTGGAAGCTGTTGGGGTATAATGCGCAACATGACGACAGGCGGAAAGCCTAAAAAGGCGATCAAGGGGTTCCTTTCGAAAGCCTGGTTACGATCGCCGCTTTTCAAGGTCATACTTGCCGTTTTCCTTTTCGGCTTTATTACCGTTTCTGGAACCTTTCTTTACCTCTACGTTCAATACTCACGCATCATCGACCGTAAGCTGACCGGCGAAGTTTTCAAAAACACGGCGAGGATTTATGCGGCGCCGTTTCGCATTTACCCCGGACAAAAGCTGACACTTCAAACCACGGTCGCACGACTTCAGCGCGCAGGTTTTGAAGTTGTAGAAAAGGCTGGAACCTCAGATGGAGTGTACGAGGTCAACGGCAATAAAGTCACGATCCGTCCACACCTCGGCGACGCGCTTCGTCTGGATTTTCAAAAGGGCGGCACGCTCGGAAGAATCATCAAGGTCGGTCAATCGGATGAAGTGAGTGAGGCCTGGTTGCCTGCGGAACTCCTCACCAATCTTTTCGACGAATCCCGCGAGAAACGCCGGTTAGTGGAGTTCAGAGAGATTCCGAAGGTGCTGCAGAACGCGCTGATAGCGTCTGAGGATCGTCGCTTTTACCAGCATTATGGGCTGGATCCGATCCGTCTCGTCGGCGCCGTCGTCGATAGCGTCCGCAGAGCCGATCGGATTGAAGGGACAAGCACTCTTACGCAGCAGGTTGCCCGCAACTTCTTCCTCACTCTCGATCGCAGTTACAGCCGCAAATTTAGCGAGATGTTGATCGCCGTGATGCTCGAGCAACGGCTCACCAAAGAACAGATCCTCACGTTGTATGCAAATGAGGTTTATCTCGGCAATCGAGGATCCTTCAGCATTCACGGTTTTGGTGAAGGAGCTGCCGCGTATTTCGGCAAAGACATCGGAGAGTTGACGTTACCGGAAGCCGCTACGCTGGTTGGAATCGTTCCATCGCCAAACGCCTTCAATCCGAGCAAATATCCCGATCGGGCGAAGACACGCCGCAATATCGTGCTGGGCTCCATGCATACGGTCGGCATGATCAACAGTCAGGAGTTCGAAAAGGCAAAGACATCGGAAGTCGCTGTCGCTCCGATTCGGGTGGATGGGACCGACGCGCCGTTCCTTGTCGATTTCATACGCGAACAGTTGGAAAAGGATTATTCCGAAGAAGCACTCATTAACGACAACCTGAAGGTCTACACCACTCTTGATCCCGCCCTTCAACGCGCGGCGGTCGAGGCCGTGGACAAAGGGTTGAAGGAAACACTCGATCGGATCGAAAAAAGAAATAAGGGCCGCAAGAATCTGCCGCAGCTACCCGATCCACAGGCAGCGTTGATTGCGATCGATCCGCACACTGGCGAAATCAAAGCCATGGTGGGCGGCAGTAATTACGCTGCCAGCCAGTACAACCGTATAACGCAGGCTTTCCGTCAACCGGGATCGATCTTCAAACCGTTTGTTTATGCAGCGGCTTTTGAAGGTGCTTTTAACGGCTATGAGCCCTCGACGAAAATCGATCTGCCGCCATCGGCCGAGGCGGCTTCGGCTTCATCGGACCATCCACAAATTCTTGCGATACACCGTGAGGGTGTTATCACACCGATCACACGCCTCCTCGATGAGCCGACGACGTTCCTCTTCGAAAACAATCCACCGTACGAACCGAACAACTTTCATGAGCAGTATCGCGGTGTCGTCACGGTCCGTGAAGCGTTGCAGCATTCGCTGAACATACCCACGGTCAAGGTCGCGGAACAGATCGGATACGACCGAGTCGCAGAACTGGCGCGGCGCGCCGGACTGAATGCCAAGATCAAGGGATATCCTTCGGTGGCTCTCGGAGCATTTGAAGTTACGCCGTTGGAGATGGCCGGCGCTTATACGATTTTCGCGAACGATGGCCAGCGTATGGAACCACACGCCCTGAATCGCGTCTCGTCGGTTGACGGCAAAGTATCCAAGCGATATACCTACGAAGCGAAACAAGTCATTCGACCCGAGTTGGCCTACTTGATGACTCACTTGATGGAGGGAGTCATGACGAATGGTACCGGTGTCGGCGTACGGGCTCGTGGCTTTACGTTACCGGCGGCGGGTAAAACCGGAACGTCCCGCGACGGGTGGTTTGCCGGATATACGAAGGATCTTCTGGTGATCGCCTGGGTTGGGTATGACGACAACCACGACCTCAACCTTGAAGGCGCGCATTCGGCTTTACCGATCTGGACCGACTTCATGTTGAAGGCCTACCAGGTCCACCCGCCTCAGGATCCGGACGCCATGTACTTCGCAAGGCCAAGCGGCATCGATTTCGTCCGCCTCGACCGTGAAAGTCTCGGGCTGGCGGCGCCAACCTGTCCCGACACCTTCGAAGAAGCGTTTATCGCAGGAACGGCACCCACCACATTCTGTCCTATCCATGGTTTCCGCATCTCTGAGGTTTTAGGCAATGGTGTAGAAGCCGTTGGCGACGGGTTGAAACATACGGGTTCGGCGGTTGGCCGAGCCGTCAAGGGTGTCGGCCGATTCTTCGGTAACGTGTTCGGTAGAGACAACAACGACCGCTCAAAAGAACAGCCTTTAGTCAAGCCCCCCACTCCGTAATTCCCTTTTCGCAAGATCAATACGCTCTTCTCGCCGAAGCTTCCTAAATTGTGTATCCTCTCGGCACTCTGACAGGGACTTGACGAGGTGACCGGGCATGGTTAGCGAAAAAGTCATTGTAATCGGCGCTGGAATCGCGGGTCTGGCAGCCGCCAGGGCGCTCCGCGACAAGGGTTTCGACGTCACGATTCTGGAAGCTCGGAAACGAAGCGGCGGACGAATTCTCACTCAATACTGCGTCGATATGGGTGCTCATTGGATTTACGGCACCGAAGGAAATCCCATCACGAATCTCGCCAGACAGAACGCGCTCGATACGGTCTTCGTCGGCGGCGACAGCACGTACTGCGGCGGATGGGAAGCGCTCGAACTCTTTCGTGCGAAGTTTGGCAGGATGGCGCCTGACGACAAATGGAAGAGCATTTTGGTCGCCGACAAATTGCGCGACGCGATGGAAGAACTTCGGCGCGATGCCGTGCGACAAGGCCGCACCGACTTTTCTGTTGCCCAGGCGGTGAACGAAGTCCTGCCCAAGCTCGGTCTGGAAGGAAACGAATTCAATATCGATCTGGCCTGGCACGTTGCCTTGTTTGTCCGGGATGACTGCGCCGCAACGCCGGATAACTTATCCGCGCTGTTCTGGGATGAAGGCTACGAAGTGTTCGGTTACGGCGACAGCGTCTTCGTTGACGGTTTCGGAGCCCTCATCTCCAAATTGGAGAAGGGGCTCGACATTCGATACGACGAGGCTGTCACGACCATCGAGCATATTGGCGGCGTTTTAGGTCGTGTGCTGGTCAAGACTCAAATGAGTCAGTTCTATTGTCATCGCGTAATTGTCACCTTACCTCTCGGCGTCTTGAAGAGTGGCAAAGTTCGCTTTAGCCCGCCTCTGACAGAGCTCAAGACAAAAGCAATCGAACGGCTCGGCTTTGGCGTCATGGCAAAGATCGCGTTGTTCTTTGAGGAAGTCTTCTGGAAAAAGGACCAGTACGTTTTTGGCTATATCAGCGACAACACGCCCTTTGAGCCGACGCACATCACCAACCTGTGGAAGACTCACCGCATACCCTGTCTGCAAATCCAGGCGGGCGGCGCATTAGGAAAGTGGCTCGAGCAATGTACCCTCAGTGAAGCGCACAACTGGGCAATCCATGTTCTTGAAGATTGCTTCGGACAGAAAGTACCGCACCCCATTCGAGTCCTCAGGTCGGACTGGTCGATCAACGAATTTTCGCAGGGCGCCTACACTTTCATGAAGGTTGGATCGTCACCGGAAGACATTCGGAGACTTTCGGAACCGGTGGGCGACTGGCTCTTCTTCGCGGGTGAAGCAACGAATCCCTATCAATGGGGCTGCGCGCACGGTGCTTATACTTCCGGATTGCGCGAAGCAGCCCGCATCTGCGGAGATTCGTCCATACTGCCCGTCCGTCATTTCAGCGAAAACCGGCGCTGGCGTGAAATGATGCTTCGTGCTTCCCGCTTCTTCAATCAACAGATGCGGCAGCTGGATGAACCGAGTATGCGAAAGCGTCTGACGATTCTGGCCGCTTGCGATGCATTCAAGAGCGTGCCCTCCAACGAACTTCGCTTGCTGGCCTCCATGTTCGAAGAAAAACGATATGCTCCGGGAGAAGTGATCTGCCGGGCCGGCGATAAGGCGGCTGACGTGTTCGTCGTCGCCGATGGCGCAGTAGAGGTATGGTTGCCGGGAGCGCGTCGAGCCCACGAAACCGTCAGTGTCCAGGCCGTGGTCGGAGAATACGGCATGTTTACCGAAGCCAAACGCAATGCGACGCTCATTGCTGTTGGCACCACCGCCCTGCTGACGCTGGATTACCATCGTTTCGAGCGTTTCCTCGTGGCATTCCCGGAAGCCACTCTGAAACTGTTCAAGCAGACTGTCCAGAAGTTCATGGCACAGCAGAACCTGCTGTTGACCAAAGAACAAATCAAAAAGGCGGGGGCGTAGACACAAGGCTCGGAGGAATCCGAAATTGGACGAATCCTGCAGGTCGCTTCTGCCCTATTCACACTTTACGCAGACGAGCTCTCTAAGTGTTTTCCACCGCTTTTCGCTGATTCCAGGAACGGCAAGCAGTTCCTCGACCCGTTTGAATCCGCCCTTTTTCTCGCGAAACTGAACGATCTTCTGTGCAAGGCTCGGACCTATTCCCGGCAGCGACTCCAGTTGCCGAACCGTAGCCGTATTCAGATTTAAAGCTAACAAGACAGCGACGAGCATCCTCATGACGACTTGCTCTTCCCGTAATGCTCGCGGACAAAACTCAAGGCTTGATCGCGCTTACTAAGCCTGCCTTCAAGTTGCTCATCCTCAATGCGCGTGAGAATCTCCCTGAATACCGGACCGGGCACAAAACCCATGCCAATCAGATCTTCACCGGAAATGAGCGCAGGCGGAGCAATCTCACTCTGAGACCAGCTCAGGTATTTCAACCTCGCGAAGTCAAAATCACGCAAGTCATTGTTGGCAGTCGAGTGAATACGAGCCAGTTCCAGATGATCTTCAAAACGCGGCATGCGAAAAAACCGTTTCAGCGTGCTCGTGCTCATGGTGTGAATGTCGGCAAACTGCGGAAGATTTTCGGCAAGAACCACGACGTGGTTGATCTCGGCCCGGGAGAACTTCAAGCGCTCAACGATCTCGATTATTCGATCGATCGGCGTCTCGTGCAAGAGGACGGCGATCGCGAAATCTTCCGGCGCCCCTTTCCTGAGCAGGTTCAGGCATGTTTTCAAGTGGCCCGTCCATTCGAGTTCGGGAAGAAGCTCTTGCCGCAAACCGGAATCGTGAACCATCTGCATGCCGCGCACGGCCTGCCCCTCCGTTAGAATCCGTACCAACTCTTCGCGGATCCGTTCATTGCTGACTTGATGAATGTCCGGGGCCATCTCGAGGATAGCCTTCCATGTCTCCGGTTCAACCGTATACCCCAACCGTGCGCCGAAACGGATCGCGCGCAGCATACGCAGCTTGTCTTCCTTGAATCGTTGATGGGGATCACCGATAGCTCGGACGAGCTTGGCGCTGATGTCATCCCGGCCGGAAATGTAGTCGATGATTGTGTCCGCCACGGGGTCATAAAGGAGACCATTTATAGTAAAGTCACGGCGAAGCACGTCTTGCCTGGCGTCCGTAAACGTCACTCCCGTAGGACGGCGTCCATCGACGTAGGCATCATCCGAGCGAAAGGTTGCGACTTCGAACGGGTGTCCTCGATGGATGACGAGAACCACGCCGAACTGGGCGCCGATCAGTGCAGTTCTTGGGAAGATTCTCACTACTTGTTCGGGATGAGCGCTGGTGGCGATGTCGTAGTCTGCCGGCTCGATTCCAAGGACCATATCGCGAACACATCCGCCGACGAAGTATGCTTCGTGTCCTCGGTCTCGCAGTTTAGTGACGATCTCCACCGCTGAGTCGGGTTTCACTGGGCTATAATAACCGCTTTTGATTGGAGGGTCTCTCATGGCGTTTAAGGGTGTCGACTTCTATCGAATGGATGATCTGCTGACCGACGAAGAGCGCATGGTGCGCGACACGGTTCGCCGGTTCGTGGATGAACGAGTACTGCCGATTATCGACAAACATTTCGAAGAGGCGACATTTCCAACCGACTTGATCCCGCAGTTGGCCGAGCTTGGGCTGTTCGGCGGCACTTTGCCGGAGGAGTACGGATGCGCGAACATGAACAACGTGTCCTATGGACTCGTCATGCAGGAACTTGAACGCGGTGACAGCGGTCTGCGCAGCTTCGTCAGTGTCCAGGGAGCCCTTGTGATGTATCCGATCTTTGCGTTTGGCTCCGAGGAGCAGAAGCGCAAGTGGCTTCCCTTGCTGGCAAAAGGCGAGAAGATCGGCAGCTTCGGTCTCACGGAACCTGACCACGGCTCCGATCCAGGCGGAATGGAAACCAGAGCGCGTCGGACCGACAAGGGCTGGGTGTTGAACGGCACAAAACGGTGGATAACGAACGGCACGATCAGCGATATCGCGGTCGTGTGGGCGAAGGTTGACGATGAGATTCGGGGTTTTATTGTCGAAACCAACCGTCCCGGATTTCAGGCGCCGGAGATCAAGGCAAAGCTTTCACTGCGAGCGTCCGTGACATCCGACCTCATCATGGACGATGTCCTCATACCTGAAGACAACCTCCTTCCCAAGAGCCAGGGTCTGAAGTCGCCATTAATGTGTCTCAACCAGGCTCGATACGGTATCGCCTGGGGAGCGATCGGTGCGGCCATGGCTTGCTTCGATTGCGTTGTCGATTACACCAAGGGTCGTACGCAGTTTGGTAAACCTATCGCCGGATTCCAACTGGTTCAGGAAAAACTTGCACGCATGCTGACGGAGATCACGAAAGGACAACTGCTCGCATGGCGTTTGGGCCGGCTTAAGGATGAAGGCAAGCTGCACTTCGCGCAGACGTCTATGGCGAAGCGGAATAACGTTGGAATCGCGCTGGAAACCGCTCGGCTTGCTCGCGATCTCATGGGCGCCAGCGGAATCACGTTGGAGTATCCCGTCTTCCGACACATGTGCAATCTCGAGTCGGTTTACACGTATGAAGGCACGGACCATATTCACACGCTCATTCTGGGTGAAGCGATAACAGGGATACCCGCTTATAAATAATTGATGACCGCTGAGTAATCAGGTCGGGGAATCGGAGATTGGACGAATCCTGCAACTCAAAACCGAAATCAGAAATCTCAAACTGGACGAAATGGGGTCAGGCGCGTAAAGCTGATAAAACAAGCGCCAGACCCCATTTCGTCCAGTTTGAGATTTCTGATTTCGGTTTTGAGTTGCAGGATTCGTCCAATCTCCGATTCCCCCAACTGTTGTTTGAGTTGGTTCAGTTCTAGGCGGTATTGAACTGTGACAGCGGTCCGTCTGAATGCGTGGACTCTTGCAGTGCAATGATGCGTTCGGCGACACGAAGGCGGGCTTTCAGTTCATCGGGATCAAATGGCTTGGTGACGAAGTCGTCCGCTCCCGCTTCCATAGCTTCCAGGTAATCTTTCTTTCCGATCAATGCCGTCAGCAGGATGATGTACGTGTACTTTCGTTCGTTCGATGCCCGAATCCTGCGGCACAACTCCAATCCATCCACGTCGGGCATCAGTAGATCGGAAATCACGAGTCGAACTCGCTCACGTCGAAAAACTTCCCATGCCTGCCGGCCGTTTTCAGTAGCAACTACCTGGTAACCAAGCTTCTCCAAAAGCCAACTGAGCAGTTCCCGGGAGTCTCGATCATCCTCGGCAATCAAGACTTTCATACCAATACCTTTCACTCTCGAAATATGTCTGATCATGCTTCATGGAGTCCTTAACTTCAACCTTGAGAACAGTGGTACCATCGCGGCCCGCCTCCCGCAAGAACCCATAAACCAAGACCTCTGAACCATTTGTAGTGCCCGATGCCGGTGGCAAAAGCCGTGCACCTTATGCTTCTGCTATGGCTCAATTGCATAACAACGCTTGCCGGAATGATCCCCCGGATCAGGCACCAAATCATACTCAAACTCGCAATCTCCGCCTTGCCTACCGGAGAGAAGACCAACTGTTCAAATCGCTCGAATTCATCGAATCACGTCAAAACGCTGTGTTTGCGAGCGTCGTGCTGCACGCCGTGCTTCTTACGGTGCTGATCGTGATACCGCTCTTCTTCTACGACGCGCTGCGAATAAAACCCTATTCGCTTACCATGCTGGCACCGCCGATACCTCACAAGCAGATCCTGGAGGTAACTCATTGGAAGCGACCTGCACTTCCGCGTCCAAAACCTAAACCCTTGGAGGTTCCTCCTCCCAAACCGATGGTGGAGCCGATCGTCCGCAAACCACCCGAACTGATCCCCAGACCAAAAACCGAGGAATTCAAGGTTCCCGAGGTAAAGGTCGAACCCAAACCGGCGTTGGTGGCCAAGCGAGACGAATGGCGGATCGAACCGCCACGGGCAGTGATTAAGGCGGAGGTCTTCGGAAGTACCGGCAGTTCAGCCAAACCGACCGCGGATCTTCCTCCCAAAATGGTTCAAACCGGAGGCTTCGGAGATCCGAATGGAGTTAAAGGCGAAGGCCGGCCGGACAAAACCATGAACGTCCCGAGCCTGGGATCATTCGATTTGCCCATAGGTGAGGGAGCAGGAAATGGCACAGGCGGCGCCAACGGAGCCCGCGCGGTTGTCGCGAGCAGCGGATTCGGCAACGGCGTCGCCACCGACAGTCCTGGCGCCGGTGGTGGTGGCGGACGTTCGGGCCGTGGAGTCGTTCAAAAAGGATCGTTCGGGGATGGAGCCCCTTCAGCGGCCGCTCCTCAGGCGAGAAAGCGCGAGGCGGAAGCTGCGCAATCGGCGGTCGAGATCACGTTCAAACCGCGTCCCGACTATACGCCGGAAGCGCGCAAGCTGAAGTTGGAAGGCGAGGTTCTTCTCAAGGTGCTCTTTACCGCCTCTGGTCAGGTCAAGGTGCTTGGCGTGACGCGGGGACTCGGGCACGGTCTCGATGAAACCGCGGTGCGTGCCGCGGAACAAATTCGTTTCAAACCGGCTACTCGTGAAGGTACACCCGTCGATTCGACAGCGACGGTTCACATTGTCTTTCAGTTGGCTTACTGAACTCGGGAGAATGTATGGTTTCTAAATATTGGCTTTTGATCATTGCCGTCCTTCTTGTCCCCGTCCTGCAAACCAGCGCGCAGACGCCTGGAACTGCGGCGCCGCAACTCTCAATGGAGCAGATTCTCGACCGTGTGGTCGCCAAAGAAAATGAACTGATCAGCGGGCTCGTCAACTTCAAACCGATGGTGGAGACCTACATCCAGAATCTCGAGGCCGATGCGCAGCTCGGGGCGGTGCCGAAAAGCGATCGCTACTTCCTCGGAAAGCTCGACCTTTCGAATGGCGTCAACCAGCAGTCGTTGTTGCCAGAACCAGGGTTCGCTCAGACGCTCAAGACCGCTGTGTCCCAGCTCTATTCCGTACGTTATCTGCCGAACGGATTTGCGCAGATGATACTCATCGACGGCAAAGCGTTTGATCGGGATACGTATCTCTTCGAATTCATTCGGAGGGAGTTCATTGGTGAAGTGAAATGCCTTGTTTTCGATGTCAAACCTAACCCGGAATCCAACAAAGGCAGCTTCGTGGGACGTATATGGGTCGAAGATCAGGACTACCAGATCGTTCGCTTTAACGGGACTTACGGTGGCTCGTCGATGTCGAAAATGTATTTCCATTTCGATAGCTGGCGCGAGCAAATGACATCCGGAAAGTGGCTGCCCGCCTACGTCTATTCGGAGGAATCCGACATGGAGTACTTTCTCCGAACAAGGAAGCTGAAATTCAAAGGCCAGACTCGTCTTTGGGCTTACAACGTTGGAAAGCCGAACGCCCAAAATGAATTCACTTCGCTGACGGTCGTTGCCGACAAGATCGAGGACAACGGCGACGCGATTGAACATTTGTCGCCTGTGTTGAGTACTCGCGCATGGGAGCGGCAGGCCGAAGACAATACGTTGAACCGCATGCAGAAAGCCGGGCTACTGTCGCCGGAAGGTGAAGTTGACAAGGTGCTGCAGACGGTCGTCACCAATATCGAAGTGACCAACAACTTAACGATCGCTCCGGGAATCCGCTGCCGCGTGCTGTTGACCTCGCCCCTGGAGACGTTCACGGTCGGACATACCATCGTCGTAAGCCGCGGCCTCATCGATGTCCTGCCCGACGAAGCAAGCCTGGCGATGGTTCTGGCGCACGAGCTCGCCCATATCTCGCTCGGTCACAAGCTGGACACCAAGTACGCGTTTAACGACCGCATGATGTTCGAGGACACAGCGACGTTCGCGCGACTCCAGGTAAAGCGCCGTGACAGTGAAGAGAAGGACGCCGATCAAAAGGCGAAAGAGCTTCTGCAGAATTCACCTTATAAGGACAAGCTCGCGAATGCGGGCCTTTTCCTGAGGGCACTGAACGAGCGCTCGCAGCAACTGCCCAATCTCGTGAGGGCGCACATGGGAAACCGCATGATTGAAGGAAGCGAGATTCGACGTATGGCCGACCTCATGGAATCCGCGCCTCAGTTGGAAAACGGAAAAGTCGATCAGATCGCCGCACTGCCTCTCGGCGGCCGCTTAAGAGTGGATCCCTGGAACAATCGGATTGAACTCGTTAAGGCAAAACCGGTCCCGCTGATTTCCGCGCGTGAAAAAATGCCTTTCGAGGTGACTCCAGTCTTCCTCTATCTAACCCGTCAAAAGGACGGAACGGGAGCGGCGGCAGCCTCCCGAAACAACCAGAACTGAAAAGAGGCCTGTAGCGGCGGCATAGACCGCCGCTACAGGTTCATCTTCCGTAGGATGCGGAGGCCTTTAAGAATCCTGGAGACCCGGGACGGACGATCGAGCCGATTCGCAAACGCATCAAAACCCCCGCCGGCTGAAATACTCGACACAATGCTTTGCGCCTGAACGTAGCGCAGGATCCCCTGCTCGGCATGTCGCCGGCCGAGCCCGCTTTGCTTCACACCGCCCATGGGAACGTCGAAGCTGTTATAGATCAGCAACGTCGAATTGATCGCCGCTGATCCCGTGTCGAGCCGTTGGGCGATCCGACGCGAACCCGCGTGGTCCCCGGTCCAAATGGACGCGTTCAGCCCGAACTCCGAGTCATTCGAGCGCTGAACCGCCTCATCGGCATCTCGAACCGGAAACAGCGAAACCACGGGACCAAAAGTTTCTTCCCGAAAGAGCGGCGTCGACTCCGGAACGTTCGTAAGCACCGTTGGAGAGACAA
>Ga0137427_10000589_pt1 | contig 18393 bp, 12 predicted proteins | sample EasRivERMZT700_2_FD_102309 | JGI IMG/M metagenome (GOLD analysis project Ga0137427, IMG submission 102309) | Soil microbial communities from meander-bound floodplain in the East River, Colorado, USA - East River MetaG ERMZT700_2 | ecosystem: Environmental > Terrestrial > Soil > Floodplain ...
AGCGCGCGCTGGATCGCTACCATTGGAATCGACGGAAAGCCGCCCAGTTGCTCGGCGTCAGTTACAAGACCCTGCTCAACAAGATGAAGGAGTGCGGGATCAGCACTCCGCCCGAGCTGCGCGCCGACTGACGCTCACGCCGCGTTGTGCTTGCCGCCCTGACCCGGGTGCCGCATCCACTCCTGCAGGCGCTCAGGGGTTCCGAGATCCGCCCAGCCCATCGACGCCGGCCACACGTGAACGGCCAGTCCACCGGCGCGTGCCAGCAGATCGCGCGAGAAGTCGGCGGGCTCGAGCGTGTCGTACGCCGCGTGTAGAAAAGCTCCGCGCGCGGCGGTCGTCTGGGCGCGGTACTCCGAAAACAACGCGGCCAGATTCGGCAGGTGCGTCTCGTACATCCGTCGCAGCGTGGACGCGCGGGCCACGAGCACCATCGTGCTCCACAGCGCGTGGCGCGCCATCAGATCCGGCACTTCCGTCGCCGGCGGCTTCTCCCTGAAACCGATCACCCGGCGCATCCCCGGCGCGCAGATGGCACCCGGGAGGATCCAACCGTAGTCCGAACAACTCGTGAGCGGCTGGATGCCGAACACGACGACCTCAGCGACACCACCGGTCACCGCCGCAGCGCCGTCGAGCATCGACTGCCTGAACAGCGACGTGTCGAGGATTCCGTGATCGGACGGTGTGATCAGCACCATCTGATCCGGCGCCCGTTCGAGGACGGGCGTCAGCGCGAGTAAGACGCCGGCAGCCGTCCCGCAGTCACGCGGCTGATAGATCCACTGCGCTTCGCGCCATGGCTCTGGCACATCCCTGACGTAGGCCTGGTGGGCCTGATCGACCACGACGGAGACGTGGGCTCGCGGGTCCAGCGGTGCCACGCGGGCCAGCGTGTCCTCGATCAGGGAGCGACCGCCGCGCGGCGGCCGCCAGAATTGCTTGGGCGCGCCGCCCGTGATGGTCGCCAGACGACGGCCAGCCCCGGCAGCGAGGACGACAGGCCACAGCCGTTGTTGCGATCGCGTGCCGCTGACGGTTTCGCGGCGATGTCTTGCGTCGTTGGCCATGGCGTGCACTCCAGCGTTCGCGAGGCGTAGCAAGCGGTATGCCACGAGGGTGCGAGGACGCTGCTTGAGCAGCGCCGCGAGGCCTTGAACGGAACACGCACGAGAACGTCTCGCGTGGGAGAGCGTGGGTTGTCACATGCTCAACATTGGTTTGCCTGCCGCCGCCCTGACGGTCGAGTGGATCTCAACGGTCGGCCGGACGGGACAGGGCTCTGGCGCGGCTATTGCCTGCAGATCCGTGTTCGCGGGCTCTCCTGTCCTGCGCGTCCGGAGCTGGAACAATGCACCAAGCTCACAGCCTGCACGACGTCTTCGTCCACGAACTTCGCGACATCTACACCGCGGAGCAGCAGATCAGCAAGGCGCTGCCGAAGCTCATCAAAGCCGTGGACTCTGACGACCTGCGCGATGCTTTTGAGACGCACCTCGACGAAACGCACCGGCAAATCGGCCGGCTCGAGGCGGCATTCGAACTGCTGGACCAGAAGGTGCGTCGCGCCTCGTGCGATGGCATGAATGGGATTCTCGAGGAAAGCCGCACCGTGATGAGCGACGATCCCCGCGGACCGATTCGCGACGCCGCCCTGATCGCGGCCGCGCAGCGCGTCGAGCATTACGAAACCGCGGTCTACGGGACGCTGGTCGCATGGGCCCGGTCGATGGGACACGACCAGGTCGCGACCCTGCTTCAAAGCAACCTCGATGAAGCCAAGAACGCCGATGAGCAGCTGACTCAGCTCGCGGAGGGTGGTATCAACGAGGCGGCCGTCCGCAGCAATGGCGCGCCCGCTCACGGCCGTAAGACTTCCGGCACCGCCAGAAAGCCAGGTGGCCGATGACGCTCCGGTTCTTCGACGCGCTCATTCTGTGGACGGCCAAGGTCCCAGTGGCGGGCCTTCTGGTCATCGTGGCGCTCGGCTTGGCGATGGACGCTGCCGAAGCCTTCATGCAACGTCCATGGGGACGCCGCACGCGCGACGTCTTGTTGTCGTAGCCCCACCATCCGGCTCACACACGACGCATTCCAGACAGAGGAACGCCCGGCACCGGTGAAGACCGGGCCGGGCGTTTTGAGTTCGGCGCGCATCGCCGGCGGCTTACGCCGACGGTGCGCCTCCGAACGCCGGTGGTTCAGCCATTGAACCTCCTCTGACCTGGGCAGCGCCGCTGTTCACACGCCGGGCACTATGCCGACATGCGCCGTCGCGCGCTCGCCACCCGAATCCGGGTGCGGCGGACCCGCCGCTTCGTGGCTCGACGTGCCACGACGTTCCGGCGTACCCGGCGGCGCACGGCCGCCTTCCGCACCTTACGTCGTACGACCGCACGGCCCACGGCCCGCCGAGCCACCGTCTTTCGAACCTTACGCCGCACCGCCGCTCGAACAACAGCGCGCCTCACCGCTCGCTTGACCCGGCGGCGGCGCCTGGCCGCCCCGACCACCGTCGCGGCCAACAGTCCCTTCCGTATCCCGGCACGCTCGCCGCGCCGGCCTTCGTCTCCGAGTTGCATTTCAGGCATGATCGTTCCTTCCATCAAGTGTCACGGATCGGCTTATTGCACCGCGACGTCATCGCACTTCGCCAACAATCTCCAGGTTCGAATCGCGGGACCGCACGACGTACAGCGGTTGCCGCAGAACGCGGGTCGCCCGGTCGAACACGAGCCGGGTGCCCTTGTGACCGTCGAACTCGGCGTCCAGCAGGGCGCGGCTGCGGTCGCTGGCGGTCGCGCGCCGCAAAGCCGTCTCGGTCAGTGCCTTGACGGCGAAGTACCCGCGCCACGCAGCCTCGGTCATCGAGCGCTGGTGCAGCAGGGCGAAGCGCTCGTTCAGGTCGCCGGCGCCATAGTCCGTGAGGTCGGGGTGCCATTCGACCAGCTGGAACTCGGCGGCGGAGTCCGCGTGCGTCGACCGCCACGCCAGAAGCGCGGCGCGCCGCGCCTCCGCGGTCGGCGCGATCGAGAACACACTCGAACCCGCCCGCTCCGGATCGGGACTGACGGACACCACCGGCACACTCGAGCGCGGCACCCGGCACTCGGGGCCGATCACGATGCCCCACAGGCCTGCCGTATCGACACCGTTGTTGTTGATCTCAACCGACGCGCCCAGCACGCGGGCCTTTTGGTTCGCGTCGGAGGCAGCGAGATCGATGCCTCGCCGCGTGTCGGCATCCACCGATGCGTGTATGGAAAAACGAAACGTGCGGCCGCTCACTCGCGGGAACAAGCCGATCCAGCTTGGGGCGAGCACGAACGCGTCACGAATTTGCCTGCGCGAGAAGAACCCAGCCATGGAGGTCGCAGAAAACATTGCAAGCTGCGTTCCGATGCTCGACGGCGAAAAGCTCGATGTCTCGTTCATGCGGCTGGCGTGTTTGCTCACGATTAGTAGCGACCGTGTGAGTTCCGGCAAATCCCGGACGCGCGGCGCGTGCGATCAACCGCGACATCTCGCGGGCGGCAGCCCGGTGCGCGCACCCGCGCGTCAGGGGCGCGCGCTCAACATCGAGACGCCTGACCGAGGCGACTCAGGGGCACGCGTCAGTGGCCCGCCCGGCGCGCCACCGTCGAGCACGCTGAGCAAGTCGTCGATCTCGAGCGGCTTGACGAGGTGCCGATCGAATCCCGCAGCGGCACTGCGCTCGCGATCCTCGACCTGACCCCACCCGGTCAGCGCGATCAGCAGCGCGTCCGATCCGCCGGAACGTTGCCGGACGCGACGCGCGAGCTCGTACCCGTCCATGCCGGGCAGGCCGATGTCGAGCAACATGATCGTGGGCCGGAAGTCGTTCAGGACGTCGAGCGCGGACGTGGCGTCGTACGCGACGCGCACCTCGGCGCCGAGCATCTGCAGGATCAGCACGAGGCTGTCCGCCCCATCCTTGCTGTCATCGACCACCAGCATCTGGTGACCGGCGAGCTGCCCTCGACGTGTGGCCGGCGTCTCTGCGTAGTCCATGTTGGGAGTACCTGCCAAGACCGGCAGCGTGACCACGAACTCGCTGCCGCGGCGCAGCCCGGCACTGCGGGCCGACACCGTGCCCCCGTGCATCTCGACGAGATGCCTGACGATGGTCAACCCGATGCCGAGGCTGGCGCGGGGCTGCCGTGGCGCGTGGTCGCCCTGAATGAACAGGTCGAAGATCCGCGGCAGCACATCGCTCGAAATCCCGACGCCGGTGTCACGGACGGACACGCGCACCCGATCGCGGTCGCCCCGGGCCGAGACCCAGATCTCACCGCCCGGATCGGTGTACTTCGTAGCGTTGCTGAGCAGGTTCGCGAACACCTGCACCAGACGCACGCCGTCCGCTTCGAGGATCACCGGCTCCTCGGGCATTTCCACGTGCAGCCGGTGCCCGTTCGCGTCGATGAGCGGCTGCGTCGTCTCGATCGCGCCGCGAAGAATCGTCGCGAGCAGCACGCGTTCCCGCCGCAGATCGATGCGGCCGCGGGTGATTCGCGACACTTCCATCAGGTCGTCGACGAGCCGCACGAGATTGTCCAGCTGGCGATCCATCATGGCGTGGATTTCGGCGTGCTCGTCCCGCTCCGCCAGCCGCAGGATCTGCAGCGCGTTGCGCAGCGGCGCGAGCGGGTTGCGCAGCTCGTGGGCGAGCGTCGCCAGGAACTCGTCCTTGCGCCGATCGGCCACGCGGAGCGCCTCCTCGGACGCCTTGATGTCGGTGATATCGACGGAACACCCGATGTAGCCGATGAACCGGCCGCCGGGGGTGAAGCGCGGCGACCCGCTCGAACGCAGCCACCGGTAGACCCCGTCGGCGCGGCGCAAACGCATCTGCGCCTCGAAGCTCTGCTGGCGATCGAACGCGCTCAAATACGCCTCGAGGTATTGCTGCCGATCCTCGGGATGCACGGCGTCGAGCCATCGATCGCCGCGCACGTCCTCGAACGTGCCGCCGATGAAGCGCAAGTACTCGCGATTGACGAACTCGCGTCCGTCGAGACCGTGGACCCAGATGAGGACCGGGGCATGGTCCGCCATTTGCCGGAAGCGGCCGTCGCTCTCCCGCAGGTCCTGCTGGGTCCGCGCCGTCTCAACCGTGCTGGCCGCATAGCGGGCACACATGTCCGCGAACTGTTCCTCCGCGTCGGACGGCTGGCGAGGCTGGTCGAACAGCACGGACAACACGCCGAGGATGTCGCCGTCACGGGTCAGGACCGGCGTGCTGTGGGTCGCCCGGAAGCCGAGGCTCCTGGCCGTCTGGGCGTACTTCTCGTACCGGCTGTCCTGCTCGACGTTCTCGATGATCGTGCGCGTGCGCGTCGCGAACGTCGTCGCTTCCGGTCCACCTTGGGCCTGCGACGCCAACCCGCTCAGCTGGGAGGCTGCCGTCGCGTCGAGGCCCGCCGTCGCGGCGACTTCCAGGCGTCCGCTCGTCGGATTGTGCAAGAGGAGCAATCCGTGATCGCCGCCATGAATCTTCGTCAGCGTTCCGAGAATGGCGTCGAGGCTCGTCGCGAGCTCCAGCGGGTTGGCCAGGTGCATCGACAGGTCATGGATCGCGTCCATGCCGGCCACCCGATGCTTGAGATTCTCACGCAGCACCGCCAGCTCGGACTCGGCGCGGCGCTGCTCCGTGACGTCCACCAGCATGTTGATGGCGCCACTGATGCGGCCCTGGGCGTCGCGGACGGGCTCCGGGCACGGCATCACGTGCCGTCGCGTGCCGTCCGGCCGCTCGATGACGATCTCTTCGCCGCGCACCGCGCGTCCTTCCGACAGCGCAATCGCCATCGGGCACGCCTCCGCCGCGAGCGGTGTGCCGTCGGGTCGGAACATGCGGAGCGAGCCGCACCAACGATCGACACCCAGTTGTGGCGACCGCCCCCACAGGGCTTGCGCCGCTCGATTGAAGAAGGTCAAGCGTCCTTCCGCGTCGCACGTGTAGACGGCGACCGGAAGCGCTTCCAGGAGTTGTTGGCCGCGGACCTCGCGGTCCTCAGCGGCGAGGGGGGTCCTCGTCACTCGTCGAGACGCCCGCGGACGGGCTTGATGGGCGTGGTTCATGGCACCAACCGTCGATTCGTGTGGGCCGGCAACACAGCATCAGTGAGAAGTGCAATCCGTATTCCCGCGCACAAGCGGGAGGCGACCGGGCGGGTGAGGCGGCGGCCCTACAGTCGCGACCCGATGCTTGGCAATTCCGTGCCCACGTGTGGCAGTCAGTCGGTCAGGAACCCCCGGGGAGGGCGCCGTCACTGGATGCCATCGACGGAGTGACGCATCGCGCCGCTCTCGCCCATGACGAGGCGCTCGGCCTCGAGCCAGTCGTCCAGGTCCTGACCGTCTCCGGCGCCGCGCGCCAGGAACAACTCATACGCGCGCGCGGCAATTTCATCGTGCGCGAATGGGTCTTTCCCCCGTGCGGGCGTCTTCGAGCCTGGCGCGGCCATCATGCGATCGGGGCGATCCACCGGCGTCGGGACCGGCGGGGTGAGCGGTGTCGTCGGACGAGCAGTCTGCAGGCGTGCCATAGGAAACCTCCTCGGGCGCACTCGTTGTGCAATTCCGATTCCGCGGCCGCCTGCGCGGTTCGACCGATTCGCCCGGCCTGACGATGGCAGACCGTGACATACGTTGAGGCGTCCACTCCCGAGTTCGCGTCAACCTTCGGAGAGCGTCTTGCAAATTATCGACGCGGAGTCGCACTCATTCGGTCACGCCTCCGCGGTGAGGAGCGCATCGCGCCGTGGCGTGTCGGGTCCGGTGGTATCGGCCTGCCCCATTTAGATACTTGTTTGCCCACTCTCGGTCCCCTGCGGGCATGAGTGCCGCCAGGGAAGCGTCGTTGGCCACTCAGTCGGCGTATGGGACGCAAGTCGTATTCGGCATCAAACCTGCTCAGCCATCTGCCTCGATAGCTCTCCTAGGGAACATCTGGCCCGACATGGCAAGCAGCCGGACACCAATCACCCGGAAGCGCAACGGCAGCATCAATCTCTCGCGACCGGCGGGCAACGGCGAGTCCGGCCGCGCGCCCGCTCGCCGCCCCGCCGCGAATGGCCGCCCGCAGACCGGGCCGGCCGCGGCCAGCCCGGCCAGCAACGGCTTGGCGGAGGCCGGCCTGCTGGAGCTGCCATCCCACCAGCCCACGCTGCTGCTCAACGCGCTGCAGTCGATGCGTGACGGCGACTTCTCGGTCCGGTTGCCCGGCCACTGGACGGGACTCGGCGGCAAGATCGCCGACGCGTTCAATGAGATTGCCGCGGCGAACGCCAAGATCTCGCACGAGTTGAAGCGGGTGGGCGATGTCGTCGGCAAGCGCGGGCAAACGCGACAGCGCGTGCGGTTCGATCATCCGCGCGGCGCCTGGGGCCAGATGGAAACGTCGGTCAACACGTTGATCGACGACATGCTCTTCCCCACCACGGAAGTGACGCGTGCGCTGGCCGCCGTCGCCCAGGGCGACCTGCTTCAGACCGTGCGTCTCGACGTGGACGGCCGTCCGCTCGAGGGCGAGTTCCTCCGATCCGCGACCATCGTCAACACGATGATCCAGCAGCTCGGCGTGTTCACGTCCGAAGTCACGCGCGTGGCGCGCGAAGTCGGCACGGACGGCAAGCTGGGGGGGCAGGCCCAGGTCCTCGACGTCAGCGGGGTCTGGAAGGATCTGACGGACTCGGTCAACCAGATGGCGAGCAACTTGACGGCCCAGGTCCGCAGCATCGCCGACGTGACCATCGCCGTGGCGAACGGCGACCTGTCCAAGAAGATCACGGTCGACGTCCGCGGCGAGATCCTGCAGTTGAAGGAAGCCATCAACACGATGGTCGACCAGCTGCGGTCGTTCGCGTCGGAAGTGACGCGCGTCGCCCGCGAGGTCGGCACGGACGGCAAGCTCGGCGGCCAGGCGATCGTGCCGGGCGTCGCCGGCACGTGGAAGGACCTCACCGACTCGGTCAACGCGATGTGCGGCAACCTGACGGGTCAGGTGCGCAACATCGCACACGTCACGACGGCCGTCGCGCGCGGCGACCTGTCGCGCAAGATCACGGTCGACGTCCGTGGCGAAATCCTCGAGCTCAAGGACACCATCAACACGATGGTGGACCAGCTCAACGCGTTTGCCTCCGAAGTCACGCGCGTGGCGCGCGAAGTCGGCACGGAAGGCAAGCTGGGCGGCCAGGCGAGCGTGCCCGGCGTCGCCGGGACCTGGAAGGACCTGACGGACAACGTCAACTTCATGGCGAGCAACCTGACCGGTCAGGTGCGCAACATCGCCGAGGTCTCCACCGCCATCGCGCGCGGCGACTTGTCGAAGAAGATCACGGTGAGCGTCTCCGGCGAGATCCTGCTGCTGAAAGACACCATCAACGGGATGGTCGATCAGCTCAACGCCTTCGCGTCGGAAGTCACGCGCGTGGCCCGCGAAGTCGGCACCGACGGCAAGCTGGGTGGTCAGGCGCTGGTGCCCGGCGTGGACGGCACGTGGAAGGACCTGACCGAGAACGTCAACCTGCTCGCGGCGAACCTGACGACGCAGGTCCGCAACATCGCTGAGGTCACGACCGCCGTCGCGCGCGGCGATCTCTCCCGCAAGATCACCGTCGACGTCAAGGGCGAGATTCTCGAGCTGAAGGACACCATCAACACGATGGTGGACCAGCTGAACGCGTTCGCCGCCGAAGTCACGCGCGTCGCCCGCGAGGTCGGCACCGAAGGCCGGCTCGGCGGCCAGGCCGATGTGCCCGGCGTGGCCGGCACGTGGAAGGACCTCACCGACAACGTCAACTTCATGGCGAGCAACCTGACCGCGCAGGTGCGCAACATCGCCGAGGTCGCGACCGCCATCGCGCGCGGTGACCTGTCGAAGACGATCACGGTCGACGTGCGCGGCGAGATCCTGCTCCTCAAGGACACGCTCAACACCATGGTCGGCCAGCTGCGCTCGTTCGCCGCTGAAGTCACGCGCGTCGCGCGCGAAGTCGGCACCGAAGGCCGGCTGGGCGGCCAGGCCGTCGTGCCCGGCGTCGACGGCACCTGGAAGGACCTCACCGACAACGTCAACCTGCTCGCAGCGAACCTCACGACGCAGGTCCGCAACATCGCCGAGGTCACGACCGCCGTGGCGAGAGGCGACTTGTCGCGAAAGATCACGGTGCCCGTCAAGGGCGAGATCCTCGAGCTGAAGAACACGATCAACACGATGGTGGACCAGCTCAACGCGTTTGCCGCCGAAGTCACGCGCGTCGCCCGCGAGGTCGGCACCGACGGCCGCCTCGGCGGCCAGGCCGACGTGCCCGGCGTCGCCGGCACGTGGAAGGACCTCACCGACAACGTCAACGTCATGGCCGCGAACCTCACCGAACAGGTCCGCGGCATCGTCAAGGTCGTGACCGCCGTCGCGAACGGCGACTTGAAGCAGGGCCTGACCGTCAAGGCGAAGGGCGAAGTCGCGGCCCTCGCCGAGACAATCAACAACATGACGGAGACGCTGGAGACCTTCGCCGACCAGGTCACGACGGTCGCGCGCGAGGTCGGCGTCGAAGGCCGGCTCGGCGGCCAGGCCAACGTGCCGGGCGCCGCCGGCACGTGGAAGGACCTCACCGGCAACGTCAACCTGCTGGCCGCGAACCTCACGACGCAGGTCCGCGCGATCGCCGAAGTCGCGACCGCCGTCACCAAGGGCGACCTCACGCGCTCGATTCAGGTCGATGCGCGCGGCGAAGTCGCCGAGCTGAAGGACAACATCAACACGATGATTGACAACCTTCGGCTCACGACCGATCACAACACCGAGCAGGACTGGCTCAAGACGAACCTCGCGCGTCTCACCAACCTGCTACAGGGCCAGCGCGATCTCACGACGGTCGGCCGCATGCTGCTCACCGAGCTCACGCCGCTCGTCGGCGCGCATCTCGGCGTGATGTACCAACGCCTCGCCGATCCGCGGGGCCGCCTCAAGCTCCTGGCGGCATTCGCGGACGACGGATTGAGCGGACATCCCGAGCACGTGGAAGCGGGCACCGGACTCATCGGGCAGTGCGCGCGCGATGCCCGCCGGATGCTCGTCACGAACGTGCCGGACTCGGCGGTTCGCATCGGCTCCGGGCTGTTCAAGACCACGCCCCGCAGCATCGTCGTGCTGCCCGTGCTCTTCGAAGGCCAGGTGAAGGCCGTCATCGAGCTGGCGTCCCTCGAGACATTCTCGCGGTCGCATCTGGTCTTCCTGGACCAGATCACGGCCGGCATCGGCATCGTGCTGAACTCGATCGAGGCCACGATGCAGACCGAGGGTCTGCTCCAGCAATCGCAGCAGCTCGCGAGCGAGTTGCAGACGCAGCAGGTCGAGCTGCAGCAGACCAACGAACAGCTCGCGCAGAAGGCGCAGCAGCTCGTCGAGCAGAACGTCGAGGTCGAGCGGAAAAACCAGGAGATCGAACAGGCGCGACGCGCCGTGGAAGAAAAGGCCGCCGAGCTCGCGCTCACGTCGAAGTACAAGTCGGAGTTCCTCGCGAACATGTCGCACGAGCTGCGCACGCCGCTGAACAGCATCCTGATCCTCGGCCAGCAGCTCGCCGACAACCCCGAGCACAACCTGTCGGTGCGGCAGGTGGAGTTCGCCCGCACGATCCATGGCGCCGGCACCGACCTGCTCAACCTCATCACCGACATCCTCGATCTCTCCAAGATCGAATCGGGCACGGTCAGCGTGGAGGTCGGCGACGTGTTCTTCGCCAACCTGATGGACGTGTTGAGCCGCACGTTCCGCCACGAAGCCGAGCACCGCGGCCTGACGTTCGGCGTCTCGGTTCACCCGCGCCTCGAGCGCAGCCTGCAGACGGACGCGAAGCGGCTGCAGCAGGTGCTCACCAACCTGTTGTCGAACGCCTTCAAGTTCACGGCGCAAGGCGGCGTGCGCCTCAGCGTGTCAGTGGCTGACGGCGGCTGGAGCCCGGATCACCCCGTGTTGAGCCAGTTGGATAGCGTGGTGGCCTTTGAGGTGTCGGACACCGGCATCGGCATCCCGCACGACAAGCAGAAGATCATCTTCGAGGCGTTTCAGCAGGCCGACGCCAGCACGAGCCGGAAGTACGGTGGGACCGGCCTGGGCCTGGCGATCAGTCGCGAGCTGGCCACGTTGCTCGGCGGTGAAATTCAACTGCGAAGCACGCCCGGCGTCGGCAGCGCGTTCACCCTCTATCTGCCTACGCACTACGCCGGCTCCGCCGCCGAACACGTGTCGACCCTCGCCGTGCCGCCGGCCGCGGCGCTCCGCGTGACCGATCACCCGGTCGAGCATATTCCCGACGACCGGGAACTCATCCAGCCCGGCGATCACACGTTGCTCGTCGTCGAGGACGACCCGCACTACGCGCGCGTCCTCCTGGCGCTGGCGCGCGACCAGGGGTTCCGCGTCCTGCTCGCCATGCGCGGCGACGAGGCCTTGACGCTCGCCCGCGAGTTCGTCCCGACCGCGATCTCGCTCGACGTCTTCCTGCCCGACATGCTCGGCTGGAGCGTCTTGAGCCATCTGAAGCAGGACCCGCTGCTCCGCCACATTCCCGTGCAGATGGTCACGCTCGACGAGGATCGGCAGCACGGGCTCGCCCGCGGCGCGTTCTCGTTCGTCACGAAGCCCAGCTCGCGCGAAGCGCTGGTCGAGGCGCTCGATCGCCTGAAGCGCTACGCGTCGCCGCGGCGGAAGCGGCTGCTCGTCGTCGAGGACAACCAGGCCGAGCAGTTCAGCATCCGGGAGCTGCTGGGCGACAACGACGTCGACATCGTCGCCGTCGACACCGGCCAGCAGGCGCTCGACGCGCTCTCTGAGCGTGACGCGTTCGACTGCGTCGTCCTCGACCTCCGGCTGCCGGACATGACCGGGTTTGAAGTGCTCGAGCAGATCGCCGCGCGTGAGGCGCTGCGCGATCTGCCCGTCGTGGTCTTTACCGGCCGCGAGCTTGCGCCCGGCGAAGACGCGCGCCTCCACGAGCTCGCGCGCAGCATCGTCGTCAAGGGCATCGAGTCGCCGGAGCGCCTGTTCGACGAGACCGCCCTGTTCCTGCACCGCGTCGTCGCCGATCTGTCGGAGCCGAAGCAGCGGATGATCGACCGGCTGCACCGGTCCGACGAGGATCTCGTCAACAAGTCCGTGCTGGTGGTCGACGACGATGTGCGCAACATCTTCGCGCTGAGCAGCGTGCTCGAGCGTCGCGGGATGCGGGTGCTCACCGCCACCACCGGCCGTGAGGCGGTCGCGACGCTGGAATCCACGCCGGACCTGGCGATCGCCTTGATGGACATCATGATGCCGGAGATGGACGGCTACGAGACGATTCGGGCGATTCGCGACAACCCGGCGTTTCGGCGGCTGCCGATTCTCGCACTGACCGCGAAGGCGATGAAGGGCGACCGTGAGAAGTGTCTCGAGGCCGGCGCGTCCGACTACCTGGCGAAGCCCGTCAACACGGAACAGCTCCTCTCGACCCTGAGACAATGGTTGCACCGATAACCGGGATCAACGCGAGCGGGGCCTTGCCCCACGACGTCAGCGTGCTGATCGTGGACGACCAGCCCGGGAAGCTGCTCACCTACAGCGCAATCCTCGAAGGCATCGACGCGAATCTCGTCGTCGCCGAGTCCGCCCGCGCGGCGCTCGACCTGCTCCTCCGCATGGAGTTCGCGCTCGTGCTGGTCGACGTCTGCATGCCGGAGCTCGACGGGTTCGAGCTGGCCGCCATGATTCGGGATCATCCGCGGTTCCAGCGCACCGCCATCATCTTCGTGTCCGCCATGCCCCAGACCGAGGTCGATCGCGTCCGCGGGTATCGGTACGGCGCCGTCGATTTCTTGCAGGTCCCGATCGTGCCCGAGATCCTGCGGTCGAAGGTCGGCGTGTTCGTCGATCTCTATCGCAAGACGCGTGAGCTGGAGGAGCTGAACCATGCGCTCGAGCGCCGCGTGGCCCAGCGGACGGCCGAGCTCGAGGAGGCCAGCCGCAACAAAGACGAGTTCCTGGCGGTGCTGGCCCACGAGCTGCGCAACCCGCTGGCCGCGATTCGATCGGCCACCCAGGTCATCGCGTTCCCGCAAGTGCCACCGGCCGTCTCGGCCAAGTCCATCGGCGTCATCCAGCGCCAGATCGAGCAGCTCGTGAGGCTGATCGACGACCTCGTGGACGTCTCGCGGATTACCCGCGGCATCGTCGAGCTCAGACGGCAGCCGCAGAAGATGCACGACATCGTCCACCGCGCCGTCGAAGCGAGCCGGCCGTTCATCGACGCCCGGGGACACGCGCTCGCGATCAACCTGCCGCCGGACCAATTGGCGGTGAACGCGGATGCGACGCGGGTCACCCAGGTGCTGACCAACGTCCTGCACAATGCCGCCAAGTTCACGGACCCCGGTGGCCACATCACCTTGACGATGGCGCGTGAGGGTGCCGAGGTGCTGCTGCGCGTCACGGACACCGGCATCGGCGTCGCGCCGGAGATCCTGCCGACCGTCTTTGATTTGTTCACCCAGGTGAAGCGCCCGCTCGATCGCGGGTCCAGCGGTTTGGGCATCGGGTTGGCGCTGGTCCACCGTCTGGTCGCGATGCACGGCGGTACGGTCAAGATCGGCAGCGAGGGCCCGGGTCGCGGCACGGAGGTCTGCATCCGGCTGCCTTTGATCGATCCAGCGGCCGCAACTATTCCGGCGGCTTCCGCGACCTCGTCCAGGCGGGCCGACGGTCACATCCATCCGTGCCGCGTGCTGGTCGTCGACGACAACACCGACGCCGCCGACTCGCTCGCGGCGCTGCTGCGGCATGAGGGCCACGACGTGCTCACCGCCGAGGATGGCGTCGAGGCGCTCCGCGTCGGCGGCAGCTTCACACCGCACGTCGCCTTGCTCGATCTCGGCATGCCGCGGCTCAACGGATACGACACGGCGAAGCGCATTCGTGAGCAGTCGTGGGGCCGGCAGGTCGGACTCGTCGCGATCACGGGCTGGGGACAGCCGAAGGATCGCGATCGCACGCTGCAAGCGGGATTCGACGCGCACCTCGTGAAGCCGGTCGACAACGCCGAGCTGTTCGACGTGCTGTCGCGATTCGGGCCACGGCGTGCGCCCCGGCTGTCACCGTAGCGGCGCGCCTACTCGGGGGGCGTGGGCGTGGGTTCGGTCGACGGCTCCACCGTCGACTGATTGATGAGATCTTTCAGCTCTTTGCCGGGCTTGAAGTACGGCACTTTCTTCGGCGGGACGTCCACCTTGTCGCCGGTCTTGGGATTCCGGCCCTTGCGAGGCTCGCGCTGCCGCAGCCGAAAGCTCCCGAACCCGCGAAGCTCGATCTTCTCCCCGCGGTGGAGGGCATCGACGATGCTCTTGAAGACGGTGTCGACAATGACCTCGGAGTGTTTCTTGGTGAGGTCAGAGACCCGCGACACTTCTTCGACGAGCTCTGCTTTCGTCATAAGGACACTGACATTTGTGGATCTAAGGACTGGGAGATTGGGTGATTAAGGCGCGCCCGTAATCTCCAAGTCTCCCAATCCCCAATCTCCAAATTCAGCCCTACTTCAAGTTCTTGAAGTGATCACCGAGCGTCACTTCCGGCCGCCCGGTCGACTCCGTGTACGCTTCCCAATCCGCGCGGTATTCCGCGTCCTTGAGCGCCCGGATGCTCAGGCCGATCTTCCGCTCTTCCGGAACCAGCCGGATGATCTTCATCTGGTAGTTCTGGCCCGCCTGCAGCTCGAGCTTCTCGCCGCCCTGCGCGGAGTCGAACTCCGAGACGTGAATCAACCCTTCGATGCCGTCCGCCAACTCGACGAACGCGCCGAAGTTGGTGAGGCGCACCACCTTGCCCTCGACGATGTCGCCGACCTTGTTCTTCTCGAAGAACTCGCGCCAGATGCCAGTCTGCAGCTGTTTCAGGCCGAGCGACAGACGCTGGTTCTCCGCGTCGATGCTGAGCACCTGGGCCTCGACCGTGTCGCCCTTCTTCAGCACTTCGGACGGGTGCTTGATCTTGCTCCAGGCCATGTCCGAGATGTGGATCAAGCCGTCGATGCCCTCTTCAACTTCAACGAACGCGCCGAACTCGGTGAGATTGCGGACCTTGCCGGTGATCGTTGTGCCGATCGGGTACTTGCCGGCCAGCTCGTGCCACGGGTTCGTCTCGACCTGCTTCAGGCCGAGTGAAATGCGGCGCGCGCCGGGATCCACGCCGAGCACCATCGCCTCGACGGCGTCGCCGACGTTGAGGATCTTCGACGGGTGCTTGACGCGCTTGCTCCACGACATCTCGCTGACGTGGATGAGGCCTTCGACGCCCGGCTCGAGCTCGATGAACGCGCCGTAGTCGGTGAGGCTCACGACCTTGCCGGTCACGCGGACGCCGACCGGGTAGCGCTCGATCGAAGCGCTCCACGGATCGGCCACGAGCTGCTTGTGGCCGAGCGAGACGCGCTCGGTGCCCGGATCGTACTTCAGCACGACGACGTCGATGTCGTCGCCCACGCGCACGACTTCCGACGGGTGCGTCACGCGGCCCCACGACATGTCCGTGATGTGCAGCAGGCCGTCGATGCCGCCGAGATCCACGAACGCGCCGTAGTCGGTGAGGTTCTTCACCGTGCCGCGGAGCTGCTTGCCCTCGGCGAGCGTGTCGAGCGTCGTCTTCTTCTTTTCCGCGTTTTCTTCTTCGAGGAGGACCTTGCGGGAGAGCACGATGTTGCCGCGCTTCTTGTTGACCTTGATGACGCGCATGCGGAGCTCTTGTCCGCGCAGCGCATCAAGGTTGCGCACGGGGCGCACGTCGATCTGCGATCCCGGCAGGAACGCGCGAACGCCGATGTCCACGGCGAGCCCGCCCTTGATCCGCTCGATGACGCGGCCGATGACGACCTTCCGATCCTGGAAGGCCTTCTCGACCTCGTCCCAGATCTTCATCTTCTCGGCCTTCTCGCGCGAGAGCACCACGTAGCCCTCGCGGTCTTCGGTGCGCTCGAGGAGCACGTCGACGGTGTCTCCCGGCTGCGCCGTGACCTGGCCGCTTTCGTCCACAAATTCTTCGAGGGGGATGATCCCTTCGGACTTGAAGCCGACGTCGACGATCACTTCGGTGGGTGTGACCTTGACGACGGTTCCCTTGACCACTTCGCCTTCCGCGATGTTGCGGAAGCTGTTATCGTAAAAGTCCAGCAGGCGCGCGTATTCCTGCGGATCCATGTCTTCGCCGTTCTGCTGTGAGGAGAACGTCACGATCCCGGACTGACCTTTCGCACCTCCTTGAACGGATGATGGCTTTCTGGTGTCTGCATTACTCATTGCGTTGCGAGTCCTCCTCAGTGTCGAGCATCGGGCGTCACGATCTTGTTCACGGTCTCCTCGCTTCCACGACCGGGGGTCGCGTCGGTTGGACTAGATGGCGCGGCAAAGAACGTGATAAGCAGTGAATTATCCGCCACTTAGCGGATGTAGGTCAACCTGCCGCAAGGAGCGACCGCGATGGCCAGGAAAGCACGCCGTGCAAGCTCGAGTCGAAAACGACGACCGAAGGGGGCCCGGCCAAAGGCCCGCGTAAGGCGAGTGGCCCGGCGAGCGGTTCGGCGCGGCCGGAGGGGCGCCTCGAAGGCCAAAACGGCCCGAAAAGTGAGGCCTCGCCCCAAGCGCAGGCCAGTCCAACGACGCCGGATTCCGGCTATGGTCGCCGCTCCCGCCGCGGCCACCCGGCCCGCCTTGCTCGAACGGTCACGCCGGCAGCTTCCGGAATCCGAACGCCTCGGCTCCGCACCGCCCGTCGATGAGCGGCTGCTCTCCTCAGCCCGCTCAGGGCACGACGACCTGAGGGCGGAGCTCGCGCGACACACCGAGGGTGGCCCCATGCTCACGGCGGGCGACGTCGACGCCAAGTGGCAAGACGCTTACGCGATCGGCGACGAGGCGCCAGGCGGCGACAACCCGACGCCCGATCAAGATCGCGTCGACGACATCGGCAAAGCGTTGGGCATTCAATACAACGACGACCAGGAACTGCAGGGCGGCGACGAAGTCACCGAACGTGACCGGCACCGCTGGGAACTCGACCCGGCATCGTCGGACGACTGGCCCCACAAGGACTGACGATTGTTAATGGGTGAATGGGTGAATGAGTGAATGAGTGAATGGGTTTTGGTTTCCATTCACGCATTCACCCACTCTCACATTCACCCATTTTCACGGCAACTGACCTATCACGTTCGAGACAATCGCCAGTGCTTTCTGGACAACGTCACTGACAGGAATGGCGGTTGTGTCGATGTAGATCGCATCTGACGCAATCGTGAGCGGCGAGACGGGACGCGTGCGGTCGGAGTGATCGCGCGCTTCGAGGGCCTGCGCCACGGCATCGACGCCGGAATTGCCGCGACTGACCGCGTGGGCCATGTCGGTCTTGCGACGCCGCGCGCGCTCGTCCGGCGACGCGTCCAGATAGAGCTTCACGTCGGCGCGCGGAAACACCACCGTACCGATGTCGCGTCCTTCCATGACCAGGCCGCCGGTGTCGCCGTAGCGGCGCTGGTGCTCGACCAGAGCGGCGCGCACCGCCGGGTGACGGGCCACGATGGCCGCCGCCTCGTCGATCTCCGGCGTCCGGATGATCGAGGTCACGTCGTCGTCATCGATGACGACCCTGCCGTTGAGGAGCTTGAAAACTCCCTGCCGCGCGATTGCTGCCAGGGCGTCAGCGTCCGCCAAGTCCAGCCGCCGGCTAAGCGCCTTCCACGCCACCGCGCGGTACATGGCACCGGTGTCGATGTGCCGGTAGTGCAGGTGCTCGGCAAGTGCCCGCGCCACCGTGCCCTTACCGGCACCCGACGGGCCATCGATCGCGATGATGAGTGGGCGCATAGTCGTCGACCCGCGAAATCGATCGATTATACCGGCCCGATGTGCGCGGGCCGGTGAGGAGTCGCGAACGCGACACCAGACGCTGCTCGTAGAATGGGCCCGATGCGATCGCGACGCCGTCGATTGTGGGTGGCCTCCGTGGCGGTCGCGTGCGTCGGGGCCGCGTGGTTGGTGGTCGCGCCCTACGTCGAGAGCGCGGCATTCATGCTGGACCTGGCGGGATCGAAGCACTGGGTGCGTCGCGTGCTGCCGGCATCGTCGATGCCGGTGACCACGACCGACCTTCAGGTGCCCGGGCGGCACGGCGCCGTCGCGGCGCGACTGACCGAACCCCGGGCGGTGCGGTCCGATCTGCCGAGTGTGATCGTGTTTCCCGGCGTTCATGCCGGCGGTGTGGACGAGCCGCGGCTGTCCACGTTCTCCACGCGACTCGCCGCCACGGGTATCCGTGTCGTCAGCGTCCCGATTCCCGAC
>Ga0137427_10000591_pt1 | contig 18365 bp, 14 predicted proteins | sample EasRivERMZT700_2_FD_102309 | JGI IMG/M metagenome (GOLD analysis project Ga0137427, IMG submission 102309) | Soil microbial communities from meander-bound floodplain in the East River, Colorado, USA - East River MetaG ERMZT700_2 | ecosystem: Environmental > Terrestrial > Soil > Floodplain ...
CTCACGCCGTTCTTCTTCGATTGCCTCTATGTCGACGGCGCCTCCCTCATCGACGAGCCGCTGGAGCGTCGCGTCGCCGCGCTCGGCGACGCCGCGCCGGCCCTGGGCGTCCCGCGGCTCATCCGGCCCACCGCAGACGCCGCGCAAGCATTCGCCGCCGAAGCCCTCGTGGGCGGCCACGAAGGCGTGATGGCCAAGGCGCTCGGCGCCGCGTACTCTGCCGGCCGCCGCGGCAGCGCCTGGCTGAAGATCAAGCGGGCGCGCACGCTCGATCTCGTGATCCTCGCCGCCGAATGGGGACACGGCCGCCGGCGCGGGTGGCTCAGCAATCTGCACCTCGGGGCGCGGGATCCCGATCACCACGCGTTCGTCATGCTCGGCAAGACGTTCAAGGGCCTGACGGACGAGATGCTCGCGTGGCAGACCGACAAGCTCCTGTCGCTCGAGATTGGGCGGGACGACTACACCGTGCACGTTCGCCCGGAGCTGGTCGCGGAGATTGCGTTCAACGAGATCCAGGCGAGCCCGACCTATCCAGGCGGCCTCGCGCTGCGGTTTGCGCGCGTGAAGCGCTATCGCACGGACAAGACGGCGGCCGAGGCGGATACGATTGCGACCGTCAGACAGCTCGCGGGCTCATAGCACGTCGCAGCCGCACCTCGCACATCGCATGCCGCACATCGCACGTATCAATGTTGGTCGCGGTACGCCTCGGCCATCGCGACGCGCTCCGACACCGAGGGATGTCGCTGGAACAGCCAGCGTGTCAGGAGCGACGGCCGCTCCTCGGCAAGATGCTGCGCGCCGAGGCGGCGTACGGCGGTGCTGAACGCGTCCGCGCCACCCGTCGTCCGAAGCGCGAACCCATCAGCGCGGCGCTCCTGCCAGCGCGAGACAGCCAGGCGGATCGGCGTCGTCGTCACCCAGACGCCGCCGGCCACGAGTATCAAGAACGGCAGCGCGGCGAGATCGGTCGCGCCGGTGAGACCCAGCGCCGACGCCGCGCGCGCGAGCGCGAGGTGCGCGACCCACCCGGCGAGCGCGGCGACGCCGGCGTCGATCACCAGCGTGACGTGCAGATCGTGATGCCGGTGATGCGCCAGTTCGTGCGCGACGACGACCGAGATCTCGTCGTCCGTCCAGTCGCGCAGAACGGGCGAGGCAATGAGAATGCGCCGCGTGCCGCCGGCACCGGTGACGAGCGCGCTGGCGTCCGCGCCGTCCGGCACACGCCATTCATGCACGCCGGCGACCTCGACGCGGGCGCCACGCGCCAGGGCCTCGAGACGTGCGATGAGCTCGGGCCGCGCGACCGCGCGTACCTCCCCCAGCCGGGAAAACACCGCTGGCGCGACCCGTAACGCGATGACGACCAGGCCCGCGAGCAGCGCCGACGCCAGCGCCCACCAGAGGTCGCCGCCCAGCCGAACCGACATCGACCAGACGAGCGCGCATGCGATCGCCAGCGCCAACGTGACCAGCGCCGCCTGGCCGTGCGCGGCCAGCATCTCCCCCGCCGACGCCCGCGCGCGGCGCGACCGGCCCACACCCCGGCCCTCGAGGTAGACGAGCGCCGGAACCGCCGCAAGCTCGAGCAGTAGAACGAGACCGGCGACGAACGCAACGGCCGCGACCGCCGGCGAGGACACCCGGGCGCCGAGCCAGTCAACGGCCAGGCGCGAGAGCGGTGTGAAAGCCACGACGGAGAGAACGACGGCGGCGGACAAGAGCCCGGCCACACGCACGCGGCGGCGCAGTCGCTGGTAGCGAGTAGCGGTCGTCTCGTTCATTCGGGCACTCGGCGATGGGCACGAGGCCTAGGCGCTTGGCACTGGCTCGTGAATCAGCAAAGCACTAGTGCCCAGGGCCTACTGCCCAGGGCCCGATCCAATCAATTCAATTGGACCGAAATCAACTTCGACACGCCCGGCTCTTCCATCGTCACGCCGTACAGACGATCGGCGATCTCCATCGTCTTGCGGTTGTGCGTAATGAGGATGAACTGCGTGTGCTCCTGCATGCCCATGAGCATCTCGACGAAGCGGCCGATGTTGGCGTCATCGAGCGGCGCGTCGATTTCGTCGAGCAGGCAGAAGGGACTCGGACGGTGCTTGAAGATCGCGAACATGAGCGCCATCGCGGTGAGCGCCTTCTCACCGCCGGAGAGCAGCTGCACGTTCTGGAGCCGCTTGCCGGGCGGCTGCGCGATGATGTCAATGCCGCTCTCGGGATCGTTTTCCTGATCGATGAGGACGAGCCCAGCGCGACCGCCGCCGAACAGCGTCGTGAAGGTCGTCTCGAAGTACCGATTGATCTCCTGGAACGCCGCAGCAAACCGCTCGCGCGTCGTCTTGTCGATCTTCCGAATCGCCTCGCCGGTCTGCGCGATCGAGTCGAGCAGGTCCTTGCGCTGCTTCGTGAGGAACGCGTGACGCGTCTCGAGCTCGTCGAACTGCTCGATCGCCATCATGTTCACCGGCCCCAGACGCTCGAGCTTGCGCCTGAGATTGGCGATGACGTCTTCCGGGCTGAGCACACGTCCGGGGTCCAGCGACGCCGCCTCGGCCGGCGCGTCCGGCGCCGCCAACGCCTCCGAGGTCAATCCGTCCGCGGCGGCCTCTGCGCCCTCGGCGTCTTCGTCGGCGTCCGGCTCGGACACCGCGGCCAGGCGCTTCGCGGGGGCCACCAGCTCGCCCGCCTCTTCCATCCGCGCCACCGCAGTCACGACGTCCTCGAGCGGGAGATTGACGGCTTCCATGCATGCCGTCGCAAGATGCGTGAGGTCCGCCGCCGCGGTCGCGCGCGCGACCTCGGACTGCAACACCTCCGATCGCACCTCCTCGAACGAATGCCGCGCCGTACGAATGTCGTGCTCTTTGGCGCTGAAGGCCGCGCGCAAGCCTGCGACCTGCTCGTCAAGCGTCCGGACGTGCAGCTTGATGCCGTCCAACAGACGCACGTTCTCGTCGAGCCCGCGCTCGGTGTCGACGATTGACTGCTTGAGCTCATCCCGCCGCGCGCCGTGACGCTCGATCTCCCCCCGACGGCCCGCTATCCGCTCTTCCAGCTCCCGCGCCGCATCGTCGAGACGGACCATGTCGGTGTCGAGCGCCGAGGTCCGCTCCATCAGCCCGGCCTGCTCGGACCGCGCCTCGGTCAGTCGCCGCGTGCGGCCCTCGGCCTCTTCGCGTGCCGCCTGCAGCTGCGCCATGACGTCGCCCAGCTTGTGTTCGGCGCCGCGCTGATGGGTTTCGTGCAACGTGATCGCCGCGGCAGCCTCTTCGCGCCGGTGCTCGGCGGTCGTTTCTTCTTCGGTGGCGCGCCGCCGCTCGGTGACGACGACGTCGAGGCGGCGATTGAGGCGCGAGAACTCGTCCTCGGACCGGCCGACATGCGCCTCGAGGCCGACGATCGCCTTCTCCTCGCCGTGCTGACCGGCGACGTGCGCCGCGACCGTGGCTTCGGTCGCAGCAATCGCGGCCTCTTCGGTGGCGAGCTGGGCGGTCAGTCGCTGGTTATCCACCCGGCGCGACGCCACCTGATCGCGCAGCGCGAGCACTTCGCCGCGCGTCTCGAGAATGCCGCGCGCGTCCAGGCGCGATCCACCCTCCACGACGCCGGCGGCGCGAACGACCTCACCGGCGAGGGTGGCGACGGCCCGGCCGGTCTGCCGGGCCACCCGCTGCGCCTCGGCCAAATCGACCGCGATCAACGAGTCGTCGATGAGCCGCGAGAGTGCCGAGGCGTGCGGACCCGTCGCGCGCACCACGCTCCGCAGCGTGCGGGCGCCCTCGGGCACGGACGTCGCCACCGACGGCAGCGCGTGCGAAAGCTCTTCGAGCACGACGAGGCCACAGCGTCCGGCCTTCTGATCGGCGGCCAGCTCGAGTGCCGCCGCGAGATCGCTCGATCGCTCGACGACCACGTACTGGAGCAGATCGCCGAGCAGCGCATCGACCGCGCGCTCGAACGAGCGCTCGACTTCGAGGAAGTCTGCGACGGCGCCACGCCGCCCGATCGAAGCCGCCGCCTCGCCGAGCAGGAACCTGGCACCGTCACCGAACGTCGCGCGGCTGGCTTGGAGCTGTTCGAGGGAGTGCAGCCGGCCGTCGAGCGCCGCCTCCTCGTTCTGACCGGCGCGCAATGATTCGGTGAGCGCCTCTCGCGTGCTGCGGTGCTGCGCGAGCTCGAGCTCGGCCGCGAGGCGGGCCTTCCCGACGGTGTCGAGCCGCGCGCGCGTGACGTGGAGCGATGCGACTGATGCGTCGCGCTCACGCCCGGAACGATCGGCGTCCGCGCGAAGGTCTCGTTCTTCGATATCGAGGCGGTCGCGTTCTGCGGCGACGCGGTCGCGCGCGGCCGCCGCGTGGTCGCGCACCTGCCGTAGCGCCGAGAGCGTCGTCGTCGCCGCGAGGACCGCGGCGCGGGTCGCGTCGGCCTCATGCTCTGCGGCCTGCACGGCCTGGAGGGCCCGCGCGTACTCGGACTCGCACTCGGCGACCTTCCGGCCGGCGTCGTCGAGCGCCTGGCGGGCCTTGCGAGCCGCCTCGCGTTGGGCCTCGATCGCCAGCCGCGCGGGATCCTTGCGCCCCTCGAGGTCACTGACCTCGGCCGCGAGCTCCTGGCTGCGGCGGCCCAGCTCCTCGATCTGCTGCTTGTCGAACTGAATCTGCTGCTGACCGCGGCCGATCTCGAGCTCGCGTGTGTGAGCCTGCTCGCGCGCCTCGGTGGAGCCGGCCTCCGCCTCGGTCAGCGCAAGCCGAACGGCCTCGAGCTCGGCTTCCAGTTCGGCGACGCGGGCCCCGGCGGCCGCCTCGCGCGCCCGAGCGGCCTCGAGCTTGTGCTCGGCGGCTTCGATCTCGAGCGAGAGGACTTCGTGCTTACGCGCAAACTGCACCTGCTCCCAGCGGCGCAGCTCTTCGCGCAGGCGCTTGTAGCGGCGCGCGCGCGAGGCCTGGCGCCGCAAGGCGCCGCGCTGCTTCTCCACTTCGAAGACGATGTCGTCCACGCGCGTGAGGTTCTGCTTCGCGGCCTCGAGTTTGAGCTCGGCGGTGTGCCGCCGTGACTTGTACTTCGTGACGCCGGCGGCTTCCTCGATCAGCGCGCGCCGTTCGGCGGGTCTGGACGAGAGAATCTGCCCGATCTTGCCCTGCTCGATCACCGCGTAGGCCTTGAGGCCGAGGCCCGAGTCCATGAGCAGGTCGTGCACGTCGCGCAACCGGCAGACCTCGCCGTCGATGAGGTACTCGCTCTCGCCGGATCGATAGAGCCGCCGGCCAATCTCGACGTCCCGCGTGACGATCGGCTGGGTGTCGAGCATGGCGCCGTCGCCGTTCGCGTCGACGCCGTTCACCGCCGCGACCATCGCGGCCTGCGCGACGTCGCTGAGCTTCAGCCGCACCTCGGCGGTGGCCGTCGGCTTCCGGGCATCGCTGCCGTTGAAGATGACGTCCTCCATGCGCTCGCCGCGCAGGCTCTTGGCGCTCTGCTCGCCGAGCACCCAGGTGATCGCATCGACCACGTTGCTCTTGCCGCACCCGTTGGGACCGACGATGGCGGTCACGCCATGATCGAAGCCCAGCTCGGCGCGATCCGGGAAGCTTTTGAAGCCAGAGATGTTCAGTCGCGATAAACGCATGGAAACTTCAGTAGTTGTACAGACAAACAGCCGCTGCGGGGCGATCCGCGCGGCTGGGAGGCGCCTGCAGCCATCGACCGGCGGCAGTCTAACAGGCGCTATTTGCTGGGGCAAGGGGGATCGTGGCTACAAGATGTAGGGGACGCCCTATTTCTTCTCGACCAGCTTCTTCGCCGCGTCGAAGTACTGGAGCGAGGCCTGGGTCATCGGATCGATGCGGACGAGGTTGCGGCGCGCTTCGCCGGCCCCGAAGAGGTCGCTGTCGACCTCGTAATGGATCATCGCCGAGATGAAGGTCCGGTCGGCGTTGAACGCCTCGCCGTCGAACTTCAGGCGGCCGCCCTGGATGAACTCGCGGAAGTCGTCGATCATCGGCTGCGTGACGGTCCAGCCGGGACCGACGTGGTATTTCGCGGCAGACTTGGCGCCGGGACGCGTGTCCCCTTCCTTCGCGAACTTCGTGGTGAACGCGATGAAGGCCGCACGGCTGACGAGCAGACGCGAGAACGGGGTCGGGGCGAAGCCTTCGACGGGACCGGCGACGAAGTGATCGGGCTCGATGCCGCCCCCACCGTAGACCTTGCGACCGCCGGCGGTGTACTTCAGCTCGGCGGCCGAGTGTTGCCGCGTGCCGTTCTGCTCGCGCGAGGTGTACGTGAGGTACTCGTCGAAGCTGTTGTCCCAGGGGCGCTGGATGATGCGGCCGCTCGGGGTGGCGTAGTGCGCGGTCGTCAGCGCCAGCGCGGCGCCTTCGTCGATTGGATACACCGACTGCACCAGCGCCTTCCCGAATGTCGTCTCGCCGACGACGAGCCCGCGATCGTGGTCCTGCACCGCGCCGCTCACGATCTCCGACGCGCTGGCGCTCTGACGGCTGGTCAACACGATGAGCGGAATCTGCGTGTATTTCCCTTCCTCGGTGGCGAGGTACTCGGCCTGGGCGTTCGTGCCGCGGCCGATCGTCGTCACAATCTTCAATCCGCGTCGCAGGAACCGGTTCGACACCGCGATCGCCTGATCGAGCGGACCGCCCGGATTGTCGCGCAGATCCAGCACGAGACGCTGCATGCCCGCCTTCGTGAGCTGCTCGAGCGCCCGGCCAATCTCATCGTCCGACGTCTCGGAGAACTCGCGCAGCTTGACGTAGCCGGTGCCGGGCGCGATCAGAAACGCCGTCTGCACCGTCGTGATGTGAATCTCGTCGCGCTCCACCGTGACGCTGATGAGGTCGGTGAGCCCGGGCCTGCGCAGACCGATGTCGACTGTCGTGCCCTTCGGGCCCTTCACGCGCTTGACGACGTCGTCCGTCGTCCAGCCCTTGGCGTCTTCTTTGCCGACGCGCGCGATGACGTCGCCGCGCCGGAAGCCCACGCGCGACGCCGGCGATCCTTCGAACAGCGAGTTCACCGTGACGTCGCCGCCCACCACGGCCTGACCGATGGTGATGCCGATGCCGTAGTAGTGCCCTTCCTGCCGCTCGCGCAGCTGCGCGAATTCCTTGGGCGTGAAGAAGCTCGAATGCGGGTCGAGCGTCCGCAGCATGCCGTCAATCGACGAGTAGACGAGCTGTGCGGAATCGACCGATTCCACGTACTCTTTTTCGACGGCCGCGAGGCCCGCCGTGTACAGCTGATTCAGCTGATTCGCCCGGTCCTGCCCCGCCATCACGCGGGACCCGAACAGGCCCCCGGCGAGCGACGACGCGAGCACGACGACCGCAGCGGATGGAATCGCTTTACTGCGCATCTTTCGATCCTAGCAGGTTAATCGGCGTCTTTTGGCTTCTTCTTACCGAACGCCCAGGCGACACCGATGCTGATGAGATACAGCACCAGCATCGGACCGACGAACATGAGCTGGGTGGCGATGTCTGGCGTGGGAGTGAGCACGGCGGCCAGTACGAAAATGATCAACACCGCGTACTTGAACTTCCGCAAAAGAAACCCTGCGGAAACGACCCCAAAACGCGCGAGGAAGAACACGAGCATCGGCATCTCGAAAATCAGGCCGAGGCCGAGCGCCATCTTGACGTAGAACGAGAACATGCCGCCCATGCTGAACATCTGGACCACGTAGTCGTTCGAGAACTGGACGAAAAACCCGACCATTGTCGGGAACGCCATTCGATGGTTGAAGTACACGCCTGTACCGAAGAGCAGCGTGGCCGTGATGACGAACGGTACGATGACTTTCTTTTCACGGGCGTAGAGTCCGGGCGCGACGAACAGCCACAGCTGCGTAAAAACGAACGGCGCCGCCAGAATCAAGCCGCCGAACAAGCCCAGCTTGAACTGGAACATGAACAATTCGGTCATCTGCGTGGCGAGCAACTGCTTGCCACCGGAGAGATCGAAGAAGTACTTCTGCAGCGCCACGCTCATGTCGCTCATGAACCAGAGCGTCACGCCGCACATCGCCGCGATCGCGTAGATCGAGTAGAGCAACCGTCGACGCAGCTCGTCGAGGTGCTCGAGGAACCCCATGCGGGAGCGGTCTTCTTCGGCTGGACCTGGAATGTCGGACACGAGTGCCTTGGGATCGATCGCGGAACCGGCGTCGGAGGGTTCGGGCGTCAAGGGCGGTTAGGAGCCGTGTTGGCCTCGGGCAACCGTGTCGGGGACCGCGTGCGGTTCGGGTACGTCCCCGTCTGACAGCGACGGCTCCGGCGTCGGGTCAGACGTCGCGGTTGCGGGAGTTGATTCGACGGCAGGCGCGGGCGCCGGGATGGCCTTGGTGCGATCCTCCAGCCGGATTTCCTCGTCGAGCGTGTTCCGCAGTTCGTTGGAGGCGCGCTTGAACTCCGCGAGGCTCTTTCCAAGGGACTTCCCGAGCTCCGGCAGCTTGCGCGGGCCAAAGACGATGAGGGCCACGATGAAGATGATGATGAGTTCGGGAAACCCAAGTGAACCAAACATAGCGAACTCCTAGCGAGCTAGCCGACGAGGCCAGTATAGCCCGCCGTGGCGTCACGCCGACGAGACCTTCGGTTGAGTTTCGCCCTCTGATAGCATCCCGCCGCGCCTCCCGCTTGGCGCGACGATGCCCATCCGGCCCTCAACTGCTGCCGACGTGTCACGGCTCCTCGCCGAGCTCGCCTCGGACGACCTGCTGCGGCGTGAGACCGCCGTGGCCCGGCTGACGGTCATCGGGTCGCGGGCGGTCGCGGGTCTCCTCGCCATGGCGGGAAACCACCGGTCGCCGCTGGAGGCTCGCGTTGCGGCACTGGGGGCCCTGGAAGCCCTCGCGGACCCACGGGCCACCACGACGTGTCTCGCCCTCATCGACGCGGTGAGTGACGAGTTGTCTGCCGCGGCTATCGGCGTTCTGTCGGCTATCGCACGCAGTTCGGGCCCGCGCGCAACAGCGGCGTTCGATCGATTGGCGGCCCTGGCCCTCGACCGCACCGCCCGAGTCGACCGGCGGCTCGCGGCGCTCACCGCCCTCGACGGATTTCCCGAGCGGCTGCTCAAACCATTGCACGAAGCGCTCGCGCGCGATCCGGCGTCAGGCCTCGTTGCGCGCGTCGTGCGACGACAGTCCGGCGTGCTCGTGCCGCTGGCGGAACTGGTCGAGGGTCAACTGCCAGCCGACCCGGCACTCGTCTCGGCAATCGTCCGCGAGGACGCGACCGAGACGAGCACGTCCGTCCTTCGCAAGCTGATCGATCTGATTCGGCGACGAGAGCGCCGAGCGCCGGAGGCCCTGCAGTCGCAGTGGCTCGCGGTCCGCGGCCTCGTGCACCAGTCGCTCGCGCACCGCAACAGCCGCATCGCGCTCGACGACCTACGCGAGGCGATCGAGCAGACCGCGACCATGCCCGGCCCGCTACCGGTGGGCTTCCTGGCCGCCGCGTCCGCACTCGGCGACCCGAGCTTCCTCACGCCGATCGCCGCAGCATGGGTCAGCTCCGCCGGCGACGACCGTTGGTGGCGAGCGCACTTGGCGGAGACTTTCCAGGCGATCGCCAGACGCGAAGGCATCACACGCGCGCATTCGGTGATCAAGAGGATCCTCTCGCGCTGGCCCAGTTCAGGAACTTTGGCGGCGTTGGTCAGAAAGGCGTAATTACCGGACTCCTCGGACTCCCCGGACTCCCCGGACTCTTCGGACTCTTCGGACTCTCTAGTAAGCCTTGGCGAACCAGGCTTTCACGCTCGAGGCGCCGTTGCACTTGATGCATTGGCCAGCGACGCGCGGTGAGCCGAGCGGGATGTTGCGCAGCGTGGCCTGCGTTTCGGCCTTGATCTGGGTCTCACAGTCGGCGCTGCCGCACCAGCTCGCGATGACGAACCCAGGGCGGCCGCCCATGGCGGCCTTGAACTCGCTCCACGTCGCGACTTCACGCGTGCTCTCCTCGCGGAACTTCTTCGCGCGCGCGAGCAGGTTGGCCTGGATTTCCTCGAGCAGCGCGGGCACACGCGTCGCGAGATCGGCGAACGGGATGGCCGCCTTCTCGCGTGTGTCCCGGCGGGCGGAAAACACCTGCGCCTTCTCGAGATCCTTCGGACCGATTTCGAGTCGCAGCGGCACCCCCAGGAGCTCGTACTCCGCGAACTTCCAGCCGGGCGAGTTCTCCTCGTCGGCGTCGATCTTCACGCGCACGCCCTTGGCGGCGAGGTCGGCCTTAATCGCCTCAGCCTTCGGCAGCACCGTCTCTTTCCAGTTGCCGCGAGGAATGGGCACGATCACCACCTGATAGGGCGCGACGTGCGGCGGCAGGATCAACCCGCTGTCGTCGCCGTGCGTCATGATCACGCCGCCAATGAGCCGCGTGGACACGCCCCACGATGTGGTCCACACGTGCTGCAGCGCTTTGTCGCGGCCCTGGAACTGAATCTCGAACGCCTTCGCGAAGTTCTGGCCGAGGTTGTGCGAGGTGCCGGCCTGCAGCGCGCGGCCATCGCCCATGAGCGCCTCGATCGAGTACGTGCGGGACGCCCCGGCGAACTTCTCACTGTCGCTCTTCAGCCCGTCGATGACGGGCATCGCGAGCTCGGTCTCCGCGAAGTCCTTGTAGATGCCGAGGATCTTCAGCGTCTCTTCCTCGGCTTCGTCGGCGGTCTCATGCGCCGTGTGCCCTTCCTGCCACAGAAACTCCGTCGTCCGCAGGAACGGCCGCGTCACTTTTTCCCAGCGGACGACGTTCGCCCACTGATTGATGAGCACGGGCAAATCGCGCCACGACTTGATCCACTTCGCGTACATCGTGCCGATGATGGCTTCCGATGTCGGACGGACGACCAGCCTCTCCTCGAGGTCCTCGTCGCCGCCTCTTGTCACCCACGCCACTTGCGGCGCGAAGCCCTGGACGTGGTCCTTCTCCTTCATCAAGAGACTCTCGGGGATGAACAGCGGGAAGTACGCGTTCACATGACCGGTCGCCTTGAAACGTGCGTCGAGCAGGCGCTGGATGTGCTCCCAGATCGCGTAGCCGTACGGACGAATGACCATGCAGCCCTTGACCGGCGAGTAATCCGCCAGCTCGGCACGACGGACGACGTCCAGGTACCAGCGCGAGAAGTCCTCGGAGCGGGGCGTGATTTCGGTGACGAATGACTCTTTTTTCTGATCGGCCACAGGAACCTCTTGCCCTTAAAGTCCGAAGTTCACAGTTCGAAGTTCAAAGCACGGAACGCTGATGTGCGTCAGTGCGTTCATCCGTTCGCACTTCGACCTTCGACCTTCGAACTTCAGGCGTATTCGTCGTGAACATGCCGTGTCCAGTTTAGATCGTCCCTCAGGGGAAAGTCCTCGCGCCAGTGTGCGCCGCGGCTTTCCTCGCGGCGAAGTGCTGCGCGCGCGATGAGGCGGCCGACGGTCACGAGATTCGCCAGCCGCCAGCCCTGCGGATCCAGCGAGCCGCCCAAGGCGAGCGCGTGGTCGAGTGCGTGCCAGGCCGGCTCGACGCGTTCCAGCACCTGACGAAGACCCGCGCCGGTCCGAAAGACACCAGCGCCGGTCCACATCACCTCGCGCACATCAGCTTCGGTGATCGGCAGTTGGGCGCGAGCGCCGGACGGCAGCGGTTGCTGGCGTGGCGTCGACGGGGGCACCGGCCACGGGGCGGCCGATGTGTTCCGCATGGCGATGCCCGCGCGCGCGCCAAAGACGAGTCCCTCGAGCAGAGAGTTACTGGCCAGCCGGTTCGCGCCGTGCACGCCGGTGGCGGCGACTTCGCCCGCCGCGAACAGGCCGGGCAGTGACGTCCGGCCATCGAGGTCCGTCGCAACACCGCCCATGACGTAGTGCGCGGCCGGGCTCACCGGAATGCGATCGGTCGCGAGGTCCAGACCGGCGCGCCGGCACAGCTCGGAGACGAACGGAAACCGCGCACGGACGCGATCCGCCTGCAGGTGCGCCATCGTGAGATACACCGGACGGCCCGACCGGCCGGCCTCGCGCAGAATCGCGCGCGCGACCCGGTCGCGCGGCGCGAGGTCGCCGAGAGGTTCGAGGCGGTTCATGAACGGCTCCCCACCGTCGTTCACGAGCCGGCCACCCTCACCGCGCAGCGCCTCCGACATCAGGTATCGCGGTGCACCCGGCACCGCGAGCACGGTCGGATGAAACTGCACGAACTCGAGATCCGCCACGCGCGCGCCGGCCTGGAACGCGAGCGCGATGCCGTCGCCCGCCGCGACGGCCGGGTTGGTCGTCTCGCGATAGACCTGGCCGGCGCCGCCGGTCGCTAACAGCGTGGCCTTTGCGCGCGCCTCGTCGAGCCGGCCCTGGGCGTCGAGGAACCTTACGCCCGCCACGCGTCCGTTTTCGATGATGGCTTGAACCACGAGCGCGTGATCCAGCACCACGACGCCCTTGGCCGCACTAACCCGCTCGCCGAGCACACGGCCAATCTCACGTCCCGTGGCGTCGTGGGCGTGGAGCACGCGCGGCACGGCGTGAGCGCCTTCTTGAGCCAGCGCGATCGCGCCGCTGGCTTCCCGATCGAACTTCGCACCCCACGCCAGCAGCTCGTTGACGTAGTGCCGGCCTTCATCGACGAGCACGCGCACCGCCGCCGCATCGCACAGGCCGTCGCCGGCCGCGATCGTGTCGGCGCCGTGCCGATCGACCGAGTCTTCGCTCGACACCGCCGCGGCAATGCCGCCCTGCGCGTATCCCGTGCTCCCCTCTTCCGGCGCCGACTTGGTGAGCAGCACGACGCGCCCCGCCGTCGCCAACTCCAGCGCCGCCCGCAGGCCCGCGATGCCGCTGCCCACGACGATGAAGTCGGCGGACACGCTCATGTGGCCTGCTATCCTACCTTCCGCCTCATGGTTCCCATTCGTCTGAACGTGAACACGGCGCGGACGACGTACCCCGTTGTGATTGGACCGGGCCTCATCTCACAGCTCGCCACCCTGGTTCATGATGCGGGACTCGATCGCGACATGCTGGTCGTGAGCTGTCCGCCAGTGTGGCGCCGGCACGGACGGAGCCTGCGATCGTTCGTGAAGGCGCGGCCGGCGACGCTCATTGCCGACGGCGAGCGCGCGAAGACGCTGGCGTCGGTCTCGAAGATCTACGACGCCCTCATTCGGCGACGCGTCGATCGCGGCGGCACGCTCGTGGCCTTCGGCGGGGGCGTCGTTGGCGACGTGGCGGGCTTCGCCGCCGCCACCTACCTGCGCGGCATTCATCTGATTCAGGTCCCGACGACGTTGCTCGCCCAAGTCGACAGCGCGATCGGCGGCAAGGTCGGCGTCAACCTGAAGGTGGGCAAGAACCTGGTGGGCGCATTTCACCAGCCGTCGCTGGTCGTCTGCGATCCCGATGTGCTCGGCACGCTGCCCGACCGCGAGTTTCGCGCCGGCCTCTACGAGGTCATCAAATACGGCGTCATCGCGTCACGTCCGCTGTTCGACCGGCTGGCCGGCAGTCTCGACGCCGTGCTCGCCCGAGACTCGGCGGTGCTCGCGCCGCTCATCGCCGACTGCTGCCGCATCAAGGCCGAGGTTGTCGAAAAGGATGAGCGCGAGGCTGGCCCGAGGCGCGTTCTGAATTTCGGCCACACGATCGGCCATGCCCTCGAAGCGATCACGCAGTACCGCCGCTTCCGGCACGGCGAAGCCGTCGCCTACGGCATGCTCGCCGCCGCCAGTATTTCAGTAGCGCGTGGACGGCTCGGTGCGGGCGACGCGACGCGACTGGCGGATCTGGTGCAACGGCTGGGCCCGCTGCCGCCCATCAGAGACCTGCGCATGAGCGAGGCCCTGGCGGCAATCGGTCACGACAAGAAAGTGGTCGCCGGCCGGCTGCACTTCGTCCTGGCCGCCGGCCTCGGCGCGACGAGCATCGTGACGGACGTGCAGCCCGAGGAGCTGCGCACTGCGATGCGCAGCCTCGGGATGCGGAGGTAGCCTACCGAACCCATCCCGCCGGGATGCCCTGACGATGGGCTTCCTTCTGGATGGTCGCGATCGCCTGCTCGTCGGTCTCGACCTGCTTCTTCAACCGCTCGAGCTCCGCCAGCGCCTTGATGCGCTCCTGCGCGATGACGGACTTCTGCGCGGGATCATCGCGATTCACGAAATCCGTCGTGAGCGCGTTGATCCGGCTCTGCATGGCGTCGGCCAGCATGCGATCGCGGTCGAGCGCCTGACGCGCTGCCATCATCCGATCGCGCCAGAACTTCTCCTCGCGCTGCTCCTTGTCCCCCGCGGACTCGGTCGCAGCCGGCCTGGCTTGGCCCGCCGCCGGCGGCGGCGTGTCGGCATCATCCGGCCGCGCCAGGCTCACAGGAATGTGCACGGGACCGGGCTGCACCGACGGCAGGTCCGCCGTGACGAGCGACTGCGTCGCTTTGGGAACGATCTGGCGCCGCAACGCTTCGCGACGCGCAAGGTCACCAAGCGACGGTGACGGCGCGGTCAGCCACGTCACGAGCGTGAGCACCACCGCGGGTAGTTGCCACTGAGACATCATCGAACCTCCCGCCACGACCAGATTCGTGGCCTGAACTCTTCGCCGCGATCGCTTTCACGAGCACCGACCGTCGCAGCGATGCTGCGCCGGCTCCGATTTGGTCCAAAGGCTTGTGCTAGCACGCGGATCGTCCTGTTCGTGTCCGCGCCGGCGTTGCCGTCGATCTCGGCCGGGTCGTCAGCCACCCACACCGCGAGGTAGGCACGACTTCGGCTCGTCGTTGCGAGCCGCTCGACTGGACCCCACGCGTAGAGGCGCCAGACCGAATTGTTGGCGCCCCACGGCTCCGACGCAGAGCGCGATTGCAGGATCGCCGTCAGCTGATCCAAGTCAATTGTCTCTCCGGTCGGGAGGACGGGCGAGTGCGTCCCGTCCGTGAAGCTCGACCGAACAGCGCCCGCCAGCACGGGGCTCCAATCCGGCGTCCGGCGCAACTCCGGCAGGACGCGCGCAAGCGCACCGTCCGCGGCGTAGGCCGTATCGATGCCGGCGTGATAGTTGGCCGCGATCGCGTGATCGGTATTCGTCAAGAGCACGAGGCCCTGTCCGAGCGCGGCCAGGAGCATGCTCGCGAGCAGCGCCACGACGAGCGCGCTCCCCGCATCGTCGCGGTCGCGGCGTGGACGCCGGCGCGCGATCATGGCCATGGCGCGCCTCGTGGCACCAGGTTTCGCGGCGTAACGTCGAGCGTCACGACATAGTCCGGCAGGAGCTGGTCGGATCGCCGGGCCGTGCCGGGTACCGCAAACAACGCGCCCGCGGCGCGGAACTGCGGATTGCCAGACTGCACGCGCAGCGACATCCGCACTTGCCGGATCCGCAGCAGGTCCGCATCGAATTGGTGGCTGTACTCGCCGCACCACGGACCGTCATTCAGCATCGCGAGCGGCAGTGGCGCGAGCGACGCTCCCGCCGTCGACAGCCTGGGCAAGCCGCTACTCGGACGTCCGGCAGCGTCGTAGAGACAGTTGGCGGTACCGGCGGCGGGCTGGGGCGCGATCGGCGGCTCGGGATCACCGAAGTAGGTGAACGTGAGACCCACGACGTTGTCGATGACCGGAGCGTCGGAGAGATAGCCGTCGCTCACCCGCAGCTGCCGGCTCGCCGCGTCGAAGTAGTAGATGCGCGTCTCGGCCGCGGCCACGTAGGCGCCGGGCTCATAGTCGTGGCCCGCACCCGCGGCGTGGCGCCGCAGATCGGCGGTTCCGGGCAGCACGCCCGCAATCCGGAACATGTCGAAGTGGCCACGATCGTCAAACACCAGCACATCGGCGCCCTCGGTGAATCCACACAGCGCATCGGCCGGAGGACACGGCGGCCCGTTCGTCACCACGAGCGAGGGCGACGCTCCGGCGATGACCGTCGCGGACCTCGCTTGCGCGAAACCGCCGACCGCGCGCGTGAGCGTGATCGCGTCGGCGCGGACAACGCCGGGAAGGTCCGCACCCGAGCGCCCGAGGCGGCGCGGCATGACCGGCGGCATGAACTGCACGAGCGATCCCGCCCGTGAGCCCGTGTCGAGCCCGGCACCGGCGTCGAGGAAATCCCGGCGCAACGTGTCCGCCGCAACACGGGCCCGCTGGTGCATGTCACTGGCTTCCGGCTGCGCATGGGCGATCGTCGTCCCTGGGTTGGCCAGCGACAGCACCGCACCCGTGACGACCATCGTCAGCACCGTCGCGACGAGCGTCTCGAGCAGCGTGAAGCCGGAGTCCCGAGCCGGGATCATGGCTCCCTCCGCGTAGTCAACGTCGTCAGCAATGCGTCGCCTGCAAGGGCCGGGCGACGCTCACCGAGGCCGACCGTTATGCGGCGGTCAACTGCGGCGCGCGTGACGAAGACCTGCAGCATCAGCGTGTCGTCGGGATCCGAGGGTAGCGGCTCGATGCTCCAGCGCCGCACGAAGACCGCGGCGTCGGGTGGCGTGGTGCCCGTGCCCACCCAGCGTCCATTCGCATCGAGGAAGTCGACATAGCCCGGCGTGTTGCGATCGAGCGCGTCGCCCGGAGACGGCGCGAGCCCTCGCCCGCCGCTCTGCGGCGGGTCGTAGCTCAAGTCGGTCGCCGTGTCGCCGACCGGCGGCGCCGCGACGTCCTCGGCCGCGAAGCCCCACATCAGCGCTTTGAGCTGCTCCATCTTCTGCACCGCCAGCGTCGTGCACGACGTCACGCTGCGCGCGACCTGCGCCGCTTGCGCGGCCACGGTCACGAGCTTGGCCACGCCCAGCGCGGCAACCGTGACAATCAACATTGCGACCACCACTTCGATGAGCGTGAACCCGAAGTCATCGATGGGGCCGCGCGATTCAACTCGGTCGAGATCGGGGAGCGCCATGGCTCCCTGAATAGCAACTCCCGATCCGATCGAGATCAGCCAATGAATATGCGGCTCGATGCGAAGCGCGTTGCAGCGGCTGCGTACTCGGTGGCCAGGTCCGGCGTGCACTTTCTGCGACGTTCGCGCACGTCTCGGACGCCTTCACACGGCCGCACACACCCCGGCCGTGCCCGACAAAGGGGCAAGGAGCGTTCCGCGCGGATTACACCGTAAATCCCAGATTCTTCGAGGGTTGAGCTGGATTCTGGCCGCAGAATCGCGCGGAGATTACTGATTTGTAAAGGGCAACTTACTCGTACAAGCCCAAGTACCAGCTCAGCAGGCGCTCGCCGACGAGGGAGGCCGCGAAGGCGGCCAGCGCGAGGAACGTGCCGAACGGCAGCTTGCTCTGCATCGAGCGTCCGCGAAGGACGGTCAGTCCGACGCCGATGACCGCCCCGGCGACGCTCGCGAGGAACAGCACGACAGGCACTTGGCGCCAGCCGAGAAATGCGCCAACCATCGCGAGCATCTTCACGTCACCAAGACCCATCGCGTCGACGCCCTTCCAGAGCTTCCAGGCCGCGCGCACCAGAAGCAGCACCGCGGCGCCGACCACCGCGCCGATCAGACTGTCGACGACGTATGGCGGCAGAAACACGCTGAACACCAAGCCGGCGATCACGCCGGAGTACGTCAATACGTTCGGGAGACGCTGCGTCTGGAGGTCGGTGCCAAACAGCACGATCAGCAGAGCTGTGAACACCAGCCGCGAGAGCAGCAATCCCGGCTCGTCGCCGAATGCCACGGCGACTGTCACGAACGCCGCCGACGTCGCGACCTCCACCGCTGGGTAGAGCGCGCTGATTTTCGTCTTGCACTTGCGGCACTTGCCCCCCAGCACGAGATAGCTCAGCACCGGGATGTTGTCGTACCACTCGATCAGCGTCCGGCAGGACGGACATCGCGAGCGCGGCGTGACGACCGACTCGCCCGCCGGCAGGCGCGAGATGCAGACGTTCAGGAAACTCCCGAAGAGGAGTCCGAACACACCGAGGATGAGGGGGAGCGGAATCTCGATCACTTGGGCACGGGGATGGGCTTCTTCACGAGCGCGTTCGGTAGTGGGGACAGCGGCGACTTCTCCGAGAGGCTTACGCGGCCCGTCTTCTGGTCGTAGTCGTAGGGCACACCAGCCGGATCCTTCGGATACGTGCCCTGCAACTCCACCCAGCCGAACGGGTACTCGCGATGCGCCGCCTTGTGCGCCTCGACTTTGGCCTGCAGATAATCGATCTGGTCGAGAGCGTCCAACTGCTGGATGCCGCGCTCGGCCGCCCGCTGGATGTATTTTTCCTCGGAGGTCGTCAGACGCTGCAGCATCTCGCGCGCCCCCTTGCGGTCGCCGCCACCCAGCCGCGCGTCGGCCGCGAGCTTACGGATGTACGCCGGCGCGCCCGGTATGGCGGCCGCCCGCTCGAACCAC
>Ga0137427_10000594_pt1 | contig 18316 bp, 17 predicted proteins | sample EasRivERMZT700_2_FD_102309 | JGI IMG/M metagenome (GOLD analysis project Ga0137427, IMG submission 102309) | Soil microbial communities from meander-bound floodplain in the East River, Colorado, USA - East River MetaG ERMZT700_2 | ecosystem: Environmental > Terrestrial > Soil > Floodplain ...
CGGTGCGGGACAAGGTCAGAGCCCACCGAGACCGATTACGACAACAAGGGCTGCGTCCCATTCAGATTTGGGTTCCCGACGTTCGATCTTCAAAGTTTATCGCCGCCGCCCACAAGCAATCCGCCGCAGTCGCGAAAAGCCGCCTTGAAAAGAAGGATCAGGTCTTCATCGACGTCGTTTCGGATTTGGAATGAGTGATGAAGCGAGGTGAAATCCGGACCGTCGCCGGTGGTGTCGACTATTCGGGCAAACCACGTCCGGTGGTGCTTGTTCAGGACGATCGATTCGATGCGACGGCATCGATTACGATCAGTGCATTTACAACAGACGAGACCGAGGCGCCATTGTTTCGATTGCGGGTCGAACCGGATAATCTGAACGGCCTGCGCAAGTCGAGCCGATTGATGGTCGATAAGATCACGACGGTGCGCAAATCAAAATTGGGTACTCTTGTGGGCCGCCTTGACGACAAGGATATTGTCCGACTGAATCGTGCAATTGTCGTCTTTTTGGGATTGGCTGGCCCAAGCTCCGATTGACATTGAATGAAATGACTGCTGGCGAAATGACGGCCGCCGATTTACTGGCTTGCCCGAATGCGCATGCCGAAATTAGCTATTCCAGGCCGGTTGGGGATTACTCCTTATATATAAGGTTGCATTCGCAGGGGATGCCCCCTCAGCCATTCCTGAAGTCGTCGGGCAGCAAACGCGCGGGATCATTGACGATAACGAGATGAGGACGAACAAACGCTCGGCGTCATTGCGATTATCGAACTGGACTGGGGAAAAAACATTTCAAAGAAAGTGTTAATAAATCGGTGGGCAAGGGTCTTAGCGTTAGAAACAGAAGTAAGAATGAAACGTTGGCACGGCGTCATTGCCGATTTCGCGCCGGAAGCCAACGTGCCGGACGGGGAAAGAAAGATTTCTAAGAAAACTGTAACAAATCGGCAGGCTGCGGCATCTTCATATTAGAGGGCGCAGTAAGAAAGAATGTTTTCAGGAGGTGGAGCTGTGGCTTTGTTCCATGGAAACGGCGCACCGCAGGCGATCGCGCAGTTAATACCTACCAGGTAAATGGCTGTCTCGCCATCTCGATATATTTGCGATCACAACACGTCTGACTGTTTTTCTCTGCCCCACACTCTTGAATCCGCTGGCCCCACGGGCCTGTTCGGTTGACGGTCCGCCGTCATAATCGGGATTTATACGACACTCTCGACGGGACACCCCCGCTTAAACACGCTTAAAACGGCTATCCGCACGCTGTAGTCGTAGACCTTGTGGTCCTTCAGAAAACCGTCCAGCTCGTAAGGGGTTTCAATACCGAGCAACGTCCGTAATTGATAGGGGGTGATGCGCCTTTGACGGTATGCCTCCAGACCAATGGCCTCAAGCGCCGCGCGCGCCGGTTCTTTGCCCGGCGCCGGCGTCAACAAAGCTGCGGCTAGGTCCCCTGGAAGAGTGATAGTGACAAGCATGTGCTCAAGCTACCACATATCTACAGTTTAGCGGCACAGCGAGAAGGAAAATGAATACGAGGGTAACTCAGGTCCTTGGTTGATTGTTGTAACCAAGTGCGTTACATTGTAACGAATGATCCGGACGTTCAAGCACCCAGGTTTGAAGCGATACTTCGAGACCGGAAAGGCTAAGGGCATACCCGCAGATATGGCGAAAAGGATTCAGGCTCGGTTGAATGTCTTAAATCGCGCGGGAGAACTCCGCGACCTGAATCTTCCTGGCTTTGGGTTTCATTCATTAAAAGGCGATCGTAAAGGCGAATACGCCCTTACCGTAACAGCGAATTATCGCCTCACGTTTCGGTTCGAGAACAATGACGTGCTGGATCTGAATCTTGAGGATTATCACTAAAGGAGCGTCAATGATTGCGACGAAGCAGAAGAAACTCTCTCCCACTCATCCGGGCGAATTGTTGCGTGACGAGATAATGCCGGCGGCAAAGCTCACTCAGGATAGGCTTGCCACTTTGCTGGGCGTTTCCAGGCGAACGGTTAATGAGATCGTCACTGAGAAGCGGAGCCTGTCCGCGGATATGGCCCATCGTCTAGCTCGACTGTTCAATACGACGCCGGAATTGTGGTTGGGACTTCAGCAGGACGTCGATCTCTGGAAAGCGGCCAACGCCAGCCAGGCGGATTACCGAAAAATCAAACCGCTGCGCCGGAAAGTTGCGTGATGGGTAAATCGCCGTCCCCACGGGCGTGAGCCCTAGAGGATCTTTAGACCCAAGTACAAAAACAAAGGCGGTACGGTGCAGGAAAGCCAGGTGTGGTGGATCAAATATTACCGCGATGGCAGGCCACATCGTGAAAGTAGCGGCAGCGTAAAGGTCGGCGTTGCGCGGGATCTTCTCAAAGAGCGCGAAGGCGACTCGGTGAAGGGTATTCCGATCACGCCGAAGATGGGCCGTATTCTCTTCAGCGAGCGTCTCGCCATCTCGATATATTTGCGATCACAACACGTCTGACTGTTTTTCTTTGCCCCACACTCTTGAATCCGCTGGCCCTACGGGCCTGTTCGGTTGACGGTCCGCCGTCATAATCGGGATTTATACGACACTCTCGACGGGACACCCCCGCTTATAAAAGCTCGCCGCGGGCGAGTCCGTTCCCCAGATTCTTTTCAGCGCATCCGCGACTGACGGAGGAAGCGATTCGCGCTGCGCTCGCTTTCGCATCCGAAGCTTTAAAGGCAGATGTCGTGTACCCCGCTCCAACTCCCAAGAAGTGAACTTCTTTGCGGATGAAAGCGTCGAAGGCCAGATCGTAGACGGCCTCCGAAAGGCCGGATACTCGGTGCTTTATGTAGCCGAGATGTCTCCAGCCATTGATGACGACGCTGTTCTGATTACCGCAGACAAAGATTTGGTGAATTGGTCTTTCGGCAGAAGCGAATCCACCACGGTGTAGTGCTCACCAGGTTGAATGGTCAATCGGGCGAAATCAAAGCGGAACACCTGCTGGCGGTCACTCCAACCTCGCATTGGTTGGAGTATGTCGATTGGGCAAATCCGGTCCTGCAGGAACCCCTTGAGGTCCGCGACCCGAGTGTCATCTTTCCAGATCGTCCGGGTAGTGGTATTTCATGGAATGAAAAAGCGATTACGTCATTCGCAATCTAGTCACTCCAGGCTAACCCCGGGTCCGGGGGCCGTGATAGTCTGGCGCCAAATTTCCAAATAGGAACAAAGCCATGAAGTGGCGCATTGTCGCTATCGTTTTGCTCGCCTTGCTGGTCGTTGCCTCCGTCGCGGTCAGCGCAGTTCAGAACAATCCTTACGATGTTGTTTTGTCCGGCAAAGACGTCATGCTGCCGATGAGAGACGGCGTCAAACTCGCCACAGACATTTATCGTCCGTCTCGCAATGGCGCCGCCGTCGACGAAAAACTGCCCGTCCTTCTTCAGCGCACTCCCTACAACAAAGAAGGTCAGGGCCTCGTTGAAGCGGCACGATACTTTGCGCGGAATGGTTACGTCGTAGCGCTTCAGGACATTCGCGGGCGATACAAGTCGGAAGGAAGCTTCGGCAAGTACGATGAAGTAACCGCTTCCGATGGCTACGATACCGTTCAGTATCTGGCCAGACTGCAATACTCTGACGGCAAAGTCGGCATGTGGGGCACTTCCTACGGCGCTCACACTCAAGCCGATGCGGCTAAGCTGAATCCTCCGAATCTCAAAGCCCTCCTGCTGAACTTCGGCGGGCTCTCGAACGGATGGAAGGTCAAGGTTCGCAATCACGGCGCTTTCGAACTCGGTCAGCAACTCGGCTGGGCATTCGACGAAGCCGGCGCAGACGATCCCGCTGTGCGCGCGATGCTTCAGGCTGAGCCAATCGAGAAATGGTTTGCCGCGATTCCTTTCAGGAAGGGTCTGAATCCTCTGTCGATTTCGCCGGAGTTCGAAAGCTACATCCTTCAAGAGATGACTCACGGCGATTACGATGAATACTGGAAAGGTCTCGGTGTGAACTGGGCCGAGCACTACGGCGGAACATCCGACATTCCGATGCTGCACGTCGGTGGATGGTATGACACCTACGCCGCCAGTACTCTCGAGAACTACCTCGGTCTGGCGAAAAGCAAGAAATCTCCGATACGGCTTCTCTTTGGTCCCTGGACTCACGGCGGCAACGCCAGTTCGAGCGCCGGCGAAGTCGAGTTCGGACCTGAGGCCGCAATGCCGAACTTCTCCAGAGAGTTTCATCTGCAGTGGTTCGATCACTACTTAAAGGGAAAGCCCACGCCGGCAACAAGCTGGCCCGCGATCAAACTTTTCGTGATGGGAACCGGGGATGGCCACAAGGACGCTAACGGCAGGCTGTATCACGGCGGATACTGGCGTGACGAAAAGGAATGGCCATTGCCGGGAACCACGTTTGTGAAGTACTACTTCATGCGGGATGGAAGCCTGAACACCGCCCCGCCGCTTCCGAACGTCTCCCCGACAACCTATCGCTACGATCCTAATAGCCCGGTGCCGACCATCGGCGGATCCTTTTCCGGTGCGCTGAAGCGAGGTCCATTTGATCAGCGTGAGCGCGAGTTCAAAGGACTTCGCGGTGGAGCGCAGAATGGTTTCTATGGGTCGAAGCCTCCATATCTGCCCTTGAAGGCGCGGCCCGACATTGTGGTCTTTCAGACTGAGCCTTTAAAGGAAGATGTTGAAGTGGTCGGTCCGATCGCTGTGACGCTTTACGCAGCATCAACGGCTGTCGATACCGACTTCACGGCCAAGCTGCTCGATGTTTACCCCCCCAGCAAAGACTACCCTGCCGGCTTCGATATGAATCTGACCGACGGCATCATTCGCGCTCGATATCGTAACTCTCCCGCGAAACAAGAACTGATGAAGCCCGGTGAGGTGTATCGATTTACGATAGAGGCATTTCCAACTGCGAATGTCTTCAAGAAGGGTCACCGCATACGAATTGATGTTTCGAGCAGCAACTTCCCAAGGTTTGACGTGAATCCGAATACGGGAGAGCCTCTTGGCCAGCATCGACGGATGATCATTGCCGACAACTCGATCTATCACGACGCGAGTCGTCCGTCACATGTCTCCATTCCCGTTGTTCCAACGACTCGAAAAGGAAACTGAACATGTCTCAGTTCGACCGACGACGTTTTCTCGGTGCCATCGCCGCGACTGGATTTGCCGGGCGCACCAAGGCTTTTACGCAAGAGACCACGCATGCCGCCACAGACGTTACGCGAACCCTTGCCAGATATATTGTTTCGGCGCGGCCAGCAGATCTGCCCGAAGGAGTGCGCAAAGAGGCGAGGCGGACGCTCTTGAATTATGTGGGATGTGCGGTCGGCGGTTCGCGGCACCAGACAATTGAGATCGCCATATCCGCTCTGACTCCGTTCTTTGGTAGCGCTCAAGCCAGCATTCTGGGACGAAACGAGCGGACAGACATCATGCATGCATCGCTCATCAACGGCATGAGTTCCCATGTATTCGATTTCGACGACACTCATCTGAAGACTGTTATTCATCCCGGAGGGCCCGTCGTTTCCGCCATCCTGGCTCTCTCTGAACTGCGCCCTGTTTCCGGCCGCGACTTTCTAAATGCGCTGGTGTTGGGTATTGAAATCGCTTGCAGGATCGGAAATGCCGTTTATCCCGCCCATTACGATCGCGGCTGGCACATCACCGGGACCGCTGGCGTGTTCGGCGCCGCCGCCGCAAGCGGCAAGCTGCTCGGCTTGAACGAACAACAGATGAGTTGGGCCCTGGGCATCGCCGCTGCACAACCGGTCGGCCTGAGAGAGATGTTCGGAACGATGACGAAGAGTTTTCATCCTGGTCGCGCCGCGCAAAATGGACTGACTGCCGCATTTCTCGCGGCTAAAAACTTCACCAGTACGGATCTGGCGCTGGAAGGCAAGAACGCTTGGGCGAATGTCCTCAGCACGACCCGAAACTATTCAGAGATTACCGGGAACCTTGGTCGGACGTACGAAACAGCGCTCAACACCTACAAACCGTTCGCCTGCGGCATCGTCATTCATCCGGCGATTGATGCGTGCATCCAATTGCGTAATCAGAACAAGCTGACGGCCGGACAGATCGAAGCTATCGATCTTCGAGTCCATCCACTCGTGCTCGAACTCACAGGCAAGAAGACTCCACAGTCGGGGCTGGAAACCAAATTCAGTGTGTATTTTGCCGCGGCAGTCGCAATCGTTCGGGGTGCAGCAGGTGTTCACGAGTTCAGCGACGCCAATGCCCGCGATCCAATTATCGTCGCTCTGCGCGATCGGGTGACGGCCACGGTTGATCCGTCAATCAAGGAAGAACAGGTCCGTGTGACGATCACACTTAAGGACGGCCGACGTATGGAGAAGTTCGTCGAACACGCGGTCGGCAGCGTGGAGCGGCCGATGAGCGACGCCGACCTCGAGGCGAAATTCAGCGGGCTCGCCGAGGGTGTGATACCAGCGGGCCAGAGACGTCGGTTGATCGATCTTTGCTGGCAGATCGAATCTCAATCCAGCGCCGCCGTCGTTGCACAGGCTGGCAGGCTGAACTCCGGCATTGAATGATCGCTAGAAATCGGTTGCTCTGTCTGGCATTTGCTGCCGTCCTTCCCATACTGGGTTTGGCGTCGCGACGGTACGCGGACCATCTCCCATGGTTTGTGGCTCAGTACGCCGGTGATACGCTGTGGGCATTGCTGGCGTTTGTATGCCTTGGTTTCGCGTTTCCTCGCTTGTCCGGCTATCGCGTTGCCGGGACCGCTCTTGCGATTGCCTACTCGGTTGAGATCAGTCAGCTTTACCATGCGCCGTGGATCGACAATGTGAGGCGCACTCGTCTCGGCGGGTGGGTACTGGGATTCGGCTTTTTGTGGAGCGATTTTCTCTGTTACACCGCTGGAGTGGCCCTGGGATTGATGCTTGATCGAACGCTGTTGACGACTGGGAGAAGAACAAGAATGAGTAAATCGATGATTGATTCGTGAGCCCGAAAGTTTCTGGAGAGGCCCGAGGCGTTGGCCGTTATGACCGCAATGTTCGAGGTGCGACTAGACAATAGGCAATTCTCGGATCCGGATCCGAGAATCTTCGAAGACGACAACGCTACCACGAACCAACGCTTCCTCAATGGACTCGAGATTCTTGAGGAGCAACTCTAATTGCGCTGTGGGCCGTCGGCCCAGCGTTCTGCGGAACAGAATCAGCGACGGACGGGTTTGATGACGCGTTGCGAGGATCGCGCCGAAATCGGTATCCGCAGAAACGATCACGCGTTCTTCTTTGGCAGCCAGGTCAAAGGCCCATCATCTTCGGCTTGAAGACCCAGTTCGCGAACGTGAACGGCGTCATGACCGGCACCGCGTAAGCCAATCGCTAAGGCGGGAGACAAGGCATTGTCGATCAGGAACTTCACGATGCGATAAGCGGGATTTCACGTTCACGAACGGCCTCTGCTGCGAAGTGCAAGGCCTCGCGGATGTCCTCAAGTTCTAGATCAGCGTACGACTGAAGTATTTCTTCGAAAGACATGCCGTCCGCGACCATCCCCACAACCGTCGAGACCGGAATTCTCATGCGGCGAATGCATGGCACTCCTCCCATCTGCGCGGGGTCGATCGTTATTCGTGTGAACTGCATATTGACCTCATCTTACTACAGAGCCCGGAACCGACCTGCAATGCATGGACGGGCCTGAGAAAAGGGGAAGCAAACCAGACAGTAGAAACAAACAAATAGAAAGTGAGTCCAATTTGAGTCCAATAAGCACCGAAAACAAGGCAAAACCGACCAGGAAAGAGCAGGAACACGTAAGGCGAATCAATAAGATTCATTACTGACGTAACCTTGACACGGTAGAGGTCATCGGTTCGATCCCGGTCGCGCCCATCTTCCGAATCAATAATTTAGAAGCCTTCCAAGCGGGACGATATCATTTTCTTACGCGGTCGGATGCGTACACCCATTTTTCCCGGCGCAGGGCCCACGACCATACTTTCGCCGTGCGGTACATCACGATTGATCAATTCAAAGCGGTATCGTGGCAGCAAGGCGTCCAGCACAAGCATGAACTCGTGCGCATTGAAGTGCTGTCCTGGACAGCGGGCAGGTCCGTCGGAAAACGGCAGCCAGTCGAAAGCCTGCTCCCGCAATCGGATATTGGCCCGAACGGTCCGGCCTCTTTCCTTGAGACTCATTCCGTCGTGAATCCCTTCAAACCATCGATCGACGCGAAATGCGTATGGATCGGGCCAGCGTTCGGGATCGACGTGGATGGCTCCAACGCTGAACACGACCATCGCGCCGCCTGAGTAGGAAAATCCCCCGATTCCCGTCTCGGGGTCCGGCGGAACCGTGCCGCTAGCCAGCGTGGTCCGTGGCGTCGCCTGCACCGGCGAGTGACGCCGCAAGCACTCTGCAAGGAGGGCCCACGACAAGGGGCGTTCGTCGTAATCCGCGGTCGTGAGCGCGCGGCCTTGATGAGCGGCACGAAAACTCTCGATTTCCTCGAGCACCGCCTTCTCGAGATCCGGATCGCGGGCCATCTCGTAAAAGCCCCAGGACATCGTATGCCCGGTCGTCTCATGACCGGCAATGATGACGGGAACGAGCAGCACAGAAAGCCGATCGTACCCGCCGTCAGATTCTCCGTCGGCCTCGAGCACTCGGCGAACAGTTGGAGCTTTGCGTTGAACTTCAGTCAATTTGCCTTGCCGGTCCAGGTCGCGCAGCAGATCGACAATCCTCCTGCCGCAGGCTTTTCCGGTGTTCATGGCTTCCACATACTCGACCGGAACAGACTGCCGGCCCATGCTGAACTGAAAGACAAAATCGAGAAGCTGGCGGACGCTATCGGACAGTCGTCGGCCCAAAGCGTGCATCTCGGCCAGATCGACATTGCCGAAAACGCCGCGCACGATGATCGTATAAGCCATTTTCGACATCAGCACGTTGAGGTCGATCACGACGTCGGGATCGCGCGCCAGCGCATCGTCGATAATCGCGCCGGCTTCATCGGCCGCCGCGGCCATTGTGGGACTGAAGTCATCGATGACCGGGAAACTAAGCATGTCGACAATCAAGTGCCGATCCTCTGACCAGAGCTCATTGTCATGATACTGGCCGCCGAATATCCCGGCTGCCTTACGTCCGGGGCAGCTTGGAACATCCATGCGTCCCATCATTTGTTGGAAGAAGTGGTATGGAATCGGACCGCGATCGGTGTTATCGGCGTTGCGCAGAAGGTGGTCGCACGCGGTTCGACTACGCGTCACAATCACCGGTAAAACTTTGCCACTGCCCGGCGATGTCCAGCCTGTATCGACGGCACAACCCTTCGGGAACTTGGGAAAAGGCGCTCCCGGTATCCAATACGAAAACGTGTTGGCGTCCGGTGTGTCTGCCGGCAAAGGTCTGCCCTCCGCCCGAGCTGCCAGGGCGCGCTTGAGATTCGCGTCCCGCAGTTCGGACAGCCGGTCAAAAAATTTTATTTGATACTGGAACGCACCCCACGAGAGAACAGAGACGATCGCCAGGTGTTCTACCGGCAGCGCCGGGTCCAGGCGAGCCGCCCGAGCGAGCCGCTCTTCAAGCCAGCGCAGCGGATTCAATTGCGCCGGGCCCACGCGCCAGTTCGTCCAGGAACTATTGGCGACCGCGACCAACGCCTTTCCGGCTCCACGCAGGATTTTAATCGGGAGCGGCTCTTTCCCCGGACGAGGCGGCACAAGCAGGAATTGCGCGGATGCCGCTCGTTCTTCCGGCGTCGAGCCGGGGGTCCCAACGGGAGTGAAGGTCTCGACATGGATTCTCGCGTCCGATACACCCACGGACCGAGCGAGCCGCGCCACATGATCGAGATAGGGCTGGGGTCCGCAAAGATACCAGTCGGCGTTTGGAAAACGCTGCGCAATGGCTGAGATTTCCGGCAGGTCGATGTGTCCAGCGCGCGACGTTTCTTTCACCACGATCTCGATTTGTGAATTGCGCGCGGACTCGAGTTCGCGAATGAACGCCATCTGGTCGCGAGCGCGTCCGGAGTAATGAATGTAGAGAGGCGCACGTTCGGCGGCTGTTGCAATCACGGTACGCACCACGGCAATCGCGGGGGTCACACCGATTCCTGCAACCAGGCAAACGACCGGCTCTCGATTGAGGTCGATGACATATCCACCTCGCGGGCGGGTGATTCGCAGCGGCTCGTCTTTCTTCCGCCGATCGAATAACCACGGAGAGAACGCGCCGTTTTCTTCGCGCTTGACGGTGATGCACAACCGACCGCCATGCGCTCCGGCAGAGGAGAGCGTATAGGGACGGCGGAGGCGCAGGCCGCTGACGATCCCTTCCACGACGACATGCTGTCCGGGTTTCGCATCGGGATAGGCTGTCTCGCCGGCAGCAAACCGCGGAACGAGTTCGAAGGACCGAATGCCTGGAGCTTCGTCGCGCTCTTCGACAACGTCCGCAAGCAGCCACTCCTCGGCTCCGAGCATTTCCGCCACTACCGGAATGCATCCGCCGCAAACCGTGCCGCAGCCTGTGGCCTGCTGCAATTGCGTGAATGTCGCCGCACCATTTCGCATGGCGAGACGCAGCCTTTCCGTAGTGACGTGCACGCAATGGCACACCACGTCTGCCGCAACCGCCGTAACGGCATCAAACGAACCCGATCTGGAAAACTCCTCACGTTCTGCAGACCCGATCCGCCGTCCATCCAGCACGAAAAGATGAAACGTCTGGACGTCACGCCATTCGCCGGCGGAAGTGAGTCCCATGAGTGTACCGTCGGCATCGACGCGCAGTTCGCGCGACTGGCGGTCGTTCTGCCATGTGACGGTCTCCGCCGGAATGCCGCCGAGCCGTTCAATCGCGTAGAGGCTTTGCCCCAGTACGCGGTAAGCGGCGAAGACGCGACCATCCAGAAGGTGGTACAGCGTCGTGATGCACTCGTGTCCGGCAAATGTGCCGGCGTGCTGCGTGACGATGCCTCGTTGTGGAAACTCATATGCCCGTTGCAGCGTGGCAATGTGCTCACGAACGGTTGCCGAATGACCGTAAGCAACATCGAAGGCCGCGCGTGGAACGGCAATTACGTTCGAGTGTTGCTCGGCCACGACCGTCGCACTCCGCAGTTCTTTGCGCACGAGGGCCAGTTCCCCGACGCAGCCCCCGCGCTCCACATAGCCGATAAGTGTCTGCGCCCGATAGATGCCGAGGCGCCCTTCGCTCACGAAGTACAGCGCGTCGGCTTCGTCGCCCTGTCGAAATAAGATGTCGCCGACAGCCAGCGCGCGCTTGATAGAAGCGGCCGTATGAAGTCCGATACCGCGCGCCAGCGCCGAAAGCTGCTGCAGGTTGTTGCTGATCTGCTCGAGGCCGATTTCGACAAGCCGCTCACGAAGAGCATCGTCATCAGCCAGAGCCGCTTGAAACGCCGACTTCGGAACACGCGCCAGGTGCGCGCCTTCGGCAGCACGCACGCTCGCATTGCGGCGGCCCGCTCCACCGGGAAGCAGAGCCTGCTCTCCGAAGTGTTCTCCAGCTTCGAGCCGCGCCAGCACAACCTCTCTTCCGCTGTGATCACGTGTGTAAACCTGTACCGCGCCGGCGAGAACAACGAACATTGCATCGCCGGTATCGCCCTCCCGCAGGATTTCCTCTCTGTTGGTAAAGCGTACCTCGTCGGCCGCCCGGGTCAGAGTGTCGAGGCGTGCGTCGTCGAAGCCGCGAAAAAGGCCGCATCGGCTGAGGAAGACAGCGATGTTGGTCATTGCAGACCCGCATTGTGGCGAATCGTAAAGGGCCGCGTCAATGAATCGCGTGTACCCTATCGCAATGGTCTATCAGAGTCATCGTGTAGGAGGCGCTGCGAACCTGCGCACGGTCGCCTCCAGGTCTGCGTATTCGAACGGCTTGCCGAGCCAGCCGTCGGCGTGCGCCTCCGGCGACATTTCGTTGCGAGCGAATTTGGGATATGTGGGCGGAAGATGGAGCATTCGTGCAATGACGATGCCGCAATTCGCGAAGGTCGGAGCGGACTATTACATCCACGCGCCCATTTTGGACCGAACCGGCCTCAGCGGTTCATTCGATTACACACAAAAAGAGAGCGATCTGGACCCGGCCTATAGCGGTCCCGCCGTGGAAGCGCGCTTCATGGGCCTCATTTCGGAATTGGGTCTAAAACTAACGCGCACGAAAGGACCGGTCGAAACCTTCATCATTGATTCCGCCGCAAAGCCTAATAATTAGCCGGGTGAGCACCACACCGTGGTGGATTCGCTTTTTTATCGCTCGGAGTACTCCCCCCAACGGGCTTCGTGAATCCCTTCGGAGTTGCGCGACGCATCGTCGATCTCGACAAAAGCAAAGCCGACATGCTTCCCGACCAGCGTCATGACATCGATTCCGCGCACGCGACGCGTTGTTGTTTGAAGCCGGTGTATGTTGTGATGCGCCGTTGACATGATCGAAACAACCCGGCCTGGAGTCATGAGTTGCGACTGAGTCTCCTGAACTTTGAAGTTCCCCGGAGTGCCGAGATCAGGAGCTTTGCCCACAATATCGAAGTTGGAAATCCTGCACTCGCCTTCGAGTCCGACCGTGACGCCGTTGTAGTTGGGATGGTTGTGAGCCGGATACTTCAGCCCCGCTTCCATAGACCACTGAATGACAACGATGCCTGATCCTCGATAATTCAGACCTGTCCGAATGACGCCCTTAAACGGCTCACCCAACGTCGCACTCGGCACACCCTCCGTTCGCGCGGCTAGCGAAGCCACCTTGTAAAGGTAGTCTTCCTCGTTCCGGTTTGCGTCCGCGATGAGTTGTTTTGCCATCGATCCGACGCGCTTGACGAAATCGTCGAAGGTGAGTTTCTCGGACGATTCCTGGGATCGGGCCTGAACTTGAAAGCCTTCAAGGATGCTGAGAGCGGCCATCGCGGGCATTCCCAACACAACTCGTCTTTCGATTCTTAGGTTTGGACCGTTTTCGAACACAAGGCCTCCCGTAATCGACTATCTGACGTCACGCCGCGAGAAAGGACAAGGCTCCCAGGATGAGTTATTGGTGAGTTGAAGGTGAGTCCATTGAACTTGGTTTGGCTCAAACCTGCAGCACGGATAGAATGCCCCTGTGAACGACAAGAAAACCGAAACCCGTCGCGAAGGCAGCGGCCCCGCGTGGCTCAGCGGTTTCTCGCTCGACCTGAAGGTCGGACTGCGCATGCTGGCAAAGTATCCGGGGCTCACGTTAGTCGGAGTGCTCGGGATGTCGGTGGCCGTGGCGGTTGGCACGCTCGCCTTCACTGCAGCGGAAGCCCTCACAGGCGGCACTCTCCCTTTCGATCCGGAACATCGCGTCGTGTTGATCTCGAACGTCGATACCAGCGGGCGCGTCGACGGGCGCCGCACTCATCTCCACGATCTCGAGACGTGGCGCGAAGGGTTGCACGCCGTCGAGGCGTTCGGAACGTATCGGACGGTTCCTCGCAACTTCATTGTGCCCGACGTCCCTCCCGGAGAAATGTTGGTAGCCGAGATGAGCGCGTCGGCGTTTCGCCTCGTGGGCGTCGCGGCAGCGCGCGGCAGAACAGTGAGCGAGGAGGACGAACAAGATGGCGCGCCGCATGTAGTCGTGATCGGATACGATCTTTGGCAGGAACGGCTCGGCGGCCGTGAGGATATTCTCGGATCCACGGTTCAACTGGGAGCGACACGCCACACCGTGATCGGTGTTATGCCGAAGGGTTTCGCGTTCCCGATGAACCATCAGTTGTGGGCGCCGCTCCGCCTCAGGCCCTCGCTATACGCGCGCGGCGAGTCCCCCGCCATCGAAGTGTTCGGCCGTCTGGCGTCGGGCGTATCACTCGACGAGGCGCGTCAACAAATAACCACGATTGGCCAGCGCCTCGCCGCGGAGGATCCCAAGTCTCACGAATACATCCGGCCCGGTGTCTTTCTATTCACACGCGCGTTCATTGACCGCATGCGTATCAACAGCACGCAGGCGGGATCGCTTGTACATCTCGCACAGGTTATCGTCGTCATGCTGCTCGCAGTAATAGCGACGAATGTTGCTGTCCTGGTGTATGCGCGCACGGCGAGCCGTGCCGGCGAGATAGCAATGCGAACAGCGATCGGCGCGAGCCGGCGGCGGATCGTGACGCAACTCTTTGCTGAGGCACTCGTGTTGGCCAGCGTGGGCTCGGTCGTTGGCGTAGCCGTCGCGTACTTCTCGTTCGCATATGTCCAGGCGATCGTCAAACAGGCTGCCGGCGACTTCTTCATACCTTATTGGGTGAAGCTCCAACTCACGCCTGGAGTCGCCGCGTACGTCGTGGTGCTCTCCATATTTGCGGCGATCGTCATCGGCGTGATCCCGGGGCTCAAGGCAACGCGGTATCGTGTATCCGAGAATTTGAAGGACCTGTCCGGAAGTTCTCTGCGGCTCGGCCGAACGTGGACGGCGTTGCTCGTAGCGCAAGTCGCGGTGTCGGTGACTGCATGGCCGATTGTTCTTGGCGGCGGGACCTTATGGGTGCGCTCGATCTTGTTCGATCGGGCCATGCCCGTGACCGAGTCGACTGTGATGGCCACACCGCTCCTCGATCCGCCGAGTGCGTCGTCGACTGGCACCGTCGAGGATGCACGAACGCGACGAACCCGCTACACGAGTCGCGTGACAGAGCTCGCGCAAAAGCTGCGCGACGAAACGGGCGGTTTCGACGTCGTTCTCATGTCGTCCGTTCCCGGCACCGAACCGGGTCAGCCAATCCTGATCGATCGCCTGAACGGCGATACAGCAACAGCCGAGGATCGATATGTGGGTATCGGTTACGTCGACGTCGAGTTCTTCCGCGTGTTCGATGTGCGCGTGCTCGCGGGACGGAGCTTCACTGCCGCCGACTTCGCGCCTGGCGCTTCCAGTGTGATCGTCAATCGAGCGTTCGCGCAACACTTCTTCGGAAGTGGCAGCGCGACCGGTCGTCGCTTTCGGGTTGCGCCGCGCACCAACGCAGCGGCGACGGCCCAACCCTGGTTGCAGATCGTAGGCGTTGTGGACGACTTTCCTGCCTTGAGGAGCGGCGAATCGCCCCGCCTACGGACTTACATGCCGCTGCAACCGGCAACAGTTTATCCGTTGACCCTCGGGGTACGTGCGCGATCCCTCAACCCATCGGGAGTCGCCGATCGCGTGCGCCTGATCGCGCTCTCCGTCGATCCGACTCTGCGCTTCGCGCGCATTAGGACGCTCGCTGCCATGTTGAACGACGACCGGGAGGCGGAGCGGTTGGCTTTATTCGGGCTTGTGATGGTCGCGTTGAGCGTCGTGGTTTTGTCGGCCGCGGGAGTCTATGCGTTGATGTCGTTCACCGTAGATCGCCGACGGCGGGAGATCGGGATTCGCATGGCGCTCGGCGCCCGGAGCGGGCGCGTGCTCGCCGAGATTTTCTCGCGAGCGATGCGGCAAATCGCGATCGGAGTTGTCATCGGATTGGTGGGCTCGAGCATACTGAGGCCCATCCTGGGCGACTCTTCGACATTTGCCCAGCTTCTCGTGTATTGGCTCGTAGTATCGGCACTGATGGCCATCGTGGTCACCGCTGCCTCGATCGCACCGGCGCGCCGCGCCTTGAGTGTACAGCCCACGGAGGCGCTCAGGGCGGAGTAGTCACGCGGTCGAGATCCTGCGGTTCCCTTGACGGCTTTATTGCCGTGTTCTTCATGGGATTTATAATCTGGGCGTTCTACCGCCGTGAAGAGCCCAGCCCGGCGCCGGAGGATAGCTCCAGCCGCTCGTTCCGATTCTCCACGCCCCTGTATTATCCTTGGGCTCCATGAAGAGGTTATTGGGCATCGGTGCATTCTTCTTTCTCGCCGCCGCCGGCTTTGTCTCGTACGTTTTCCTGACCCTTCCCGATGTTCAGCAGCTTAAGCGGACAAATCCAACCATCACGGCGCTGATGAGACAGAGAGCGCAAGAAAAGAAAACAACAACGCGGGGAATCGGAAGATGGGTTCGGTACAACGACATTTCATTACATGTTCGAAATGCCGTGCTGGTCGCCGAGGACGGCGCTTTCTTTCAGCATTCGGGGTATGACGTCGAACAGATTAAAGAGTCGGTGAAGAAGAATGTGGAGCAGAAGCGATTCGCGCGCGGCGCAAGCACGATCACGCAGCAACTGGCGAAGAATCTCTACCTCTCCACGTCGAAGAACCCCTTGAGAAAGATCAACGAGTTCTTCATCGCGCAGGAAATGGAACGATACCTGACCAAACAGCGCATCTTCGAAATCTATCTCAATGTCATTGAATGGGGAGACGGCATCTACGGGATAGACGCTGCCGCAATGGCTTACTTCGCAAAAGAGCCATCGGCCTTGTTACCGGAAGAAGGAGCGACATTAGCAGCCATGATTCCGAATCCGCGCAGATACACGCCGAGTCGTAATGGAAAGTATCTCGAAACTCGGAAGAACCAACTCCTGAAGAGACTGGCGGACTACAGGTACCTCGCTCGCGAGGAATACGATGAAGCAATACTCAGGCCGGTCGTTTACCGGCAGGTTTCTGCTCCGTAATCACAGGACTCCCGGTTCCTTTTATCCAAAAGAATCAGAACAATCAAGCAATCGACCAGGACGATGTCGGGATCTTCCGCCGGACGGCCGACTTCCTCGACGAGGCCCAAGTGAGGACCACCTGCAAAGTAAATCGGGTTGCATAAACTCCCTGAAACGTCAGAAAGCCATCGCTGTTCGGCCGGGCGATTGCGGGCCGCACGATCGTATCGTCCGGATCGAGATGGATCACGTTTCGGCGCGTGGGTATTGGGATACGGCTTTCTGTGGAGCGACTTTCTGTGTTACACAGCCGGAGTGGCTCTAGGGTTGATCCTTGATCGAACACTGTTGACGACTGGGAGAGGAAACAAGCATGAGTAAATCGATGATTGGTGTCCTGACGTTCCTGTTGTGCTCATTGACTCTTTTATCGCGTCAATCAACCGGCGTTCTCGATCCCGCGTCGGTTCAGCAATTACTCACGCAATTCAAAGTTCCGGGCGTGAGTGTGGCAGTGATCAAGGATTTCAAAATCGAACGCGCAGACGCATACGGTATCGCTGATGTGGAAACGGGTTCACCCGTGACAACCGAAACCATGTTTCAAGCGGCATCCATCAGCAAGACGGTCGCAGCAATGGCGTCCATGAAGGCCGTGCAATCCGGATTGTTCAAACTGGACCAGGATATCAACACCATTCTGAAGTCCTGGAAACTGCCGGGCGGAGAGTTCACAAGCGAAAGACCTGTTACGCCGCGAGGTCTCATGAGCCATACATCCGGAACCGGCGACGGATTCGGATTTCCGGGTTACTCACCCAATACGCCACTTCCAACTGTTGTCCAGATACTCGACGGCGTTGCTCCATCCAATCGACAACGAGTCCGTCTGGAGCGTGCTCCGCTAACCGGCTTCGAATATTCCGGCGGCGCGGTCATGATCGAGCAACTCGCGCTGACCGAAGCTGTGGGTAAACCGTTCGATCAGCTTACGCGTGAGTGGGTTCTGAATCCGATTGGAATGACGAACAGCACTTTTGAACAACCTTTGCCCGACAGGTTCCAAAAGCAGGCAGCTCGTGCTCATGATCGATCGGGCGTGCGGATGGGAGATCCATGGCATGTGTATCCGGAGCATGCGGCGGCGGGCTTGTGGACCACACCGACCGACCTCGCGAAGTTTCTTGTGGAAGTTCAAAAGTCGCTCCTGGGCCAATCGAATCGGGTTCTCTCACAATCGATGGTTTTGGAAATGGTAACGCCGGTGGGCGTCGGACCATATGCCGTCGGCTTTCAGGTCGAGAAGCAAGGGGAAGGCTGGTACTTCATGCATGGCGGCAGCAATTGGGGATTCCAGTGCACTATGATCGCGCATCGCGTTAAGGGCTATGGAGTTGTCATCATGACAAACGGGGACAATGCTGGGCCTCTTATGCAGGAACTCCGTCGCCGAATTCAACAGGAATACAAGTGGGATGTGTTCGATAAGCCGATCCCGCGGGGATACGGTCCGAATTGAAGGATGAAACGTCGCAATCAGGGTTGGGGAATCGGAAGTTGAACAAACGGAAACCTCAGAACCCGAAAACATAAATCTCAAATCGGAAGAAATTCGGGGTCAGGCACGTAAAACTGATAAGGCAAGTGCCAGACCCCCATTTCGTCCGATTTGAGCGGCTTAGCCGCCGGGCGGCCAGTTTCAGTAGCGGAACGATCACATCGGTGTTGCTCAAAAGTGC
>Ga0137427_10000595_pt1 | contig 18316 bp, 15 predicted proteins | sample EasRivERMZT700_2_FD_102309 | JGI IMG/M metagenome (GOLD analysis project Ga0137427, IMG submission 102309) | Soil microbial communities from meander-bound floodplain in the East River, Colorado, USA - East River MetaG ERMZT700_2 | ecosystem: Environmental > Terrestrial > Soil > Floodplain ...
CAAACAATGCGGTAGACAGCATGCCCGATGGCGGGAACCTGATTCTCTCGACGTTCTATGAAGAAGAGACCGACCGAATCCGCATCGAAGTTCGAGACACCGGATTTGGAATCGCCGAATCAGATCGCACGAGAGTCTTCGAACCATTCTTCACAACGAAAGAAGTCGGCAAGGGCACCGGCCTCGGTCTATCGATTTGCTACAAGATCATCGAAAACCACATGGGCTCGATGGAGTTCGACTCCGTCACCGGTCGTGGTACGACCTTCCGGGTCTATATCCCCGTAAATGCCGAGGTTCGTGTTGGCTGAAGCCGCAAGCATTCTTGTCGTCGAAGACGACCCCAAGCACGGAGCGATGTGCGCACGCCTTCTCGAAAGAAAGGGCTACCATGCCAGATCCATTACATCGGGTCGCGAGGCGCTATCCCTCTTGGAACGAAGTGGCGCAGTCGATCTTGTTCTTGCCGATCTTCAAATGCCGGAGATGGACGGCATCCAGCTACTGAGCGCTGTAAAGGATCGATTTCCTCATGTCGAGTTCATCGTCATGACCGGCTACGGCACAGTCAAAACGGCCGTTGAAGCCATGCAACTCGGCGCCGCCCATTACATTCAGAAGCCACTCGATCAGGACGAGCTGAATATTCTGATTCAACGTGTCATCGAGAAGAAGAATCTGGAAGAAAAGGTCGACCGGCTTCGCGAAGAGCTTCACGGCAAATACAGCTTCGATAACGTTGTGGGCCGGAGCGGCATTATGCAAACGGTCCTCGACAAAATGGCGGCCGCTTGCGGGAATCGCGCCACTGTCCTGATTACGGGCGAAAGCGGTACGGGCAAGGAAATGGTTGCTCGAGGCATTCATTACAACGCGTTCAAGAATGATGCGCCTTTTGTTCCCGTCAACTGTGGGGCGCTGCCCAGGGATCTGATCGAAAGCGAATTGTTCGGCTACAAGAAAGGCGCTTTCACGGGTGCGGTTGGCGATTCCGAAGGACTCTTCCGCGCCGCCGATGGTGGAACGATCTTTCTCGACGAAGTCATGGAAATGTCGCCTGAGTTACAGGTGAAATTGATGCGCGTCCTGCAGGAAAGAAAGATTCGATCCCTTGGAGATACCCGGGAGATAGCGATCAACGTACGTGTGATCGCCGCCACCAACAAGCCGATCCAGGAAGCATTGGATTCAGGCTCGATTCGAAAAGACCTTTATTATCGATTGAGCGTCATCATGATTCACCTGCCACCGCTTCGCGACCGAGTGGAAGATATCCCCCTGTTAGTGGAGCATTTCCTGAAGAAGCATGCCGATAACTACGGCAACATCGTTACCGGAATGGAGTCGCAGGCGATGGAAATACTGGCGAAGTATCCCTGGCCCGGCAACGTCCGTGAATTGGAAAACCTGGTCGAGATGCTGCTCGCGTATGCAAAACGTCCCATTATTCGTGTTTCGGATTTACCGGATCGAATAGCGGATTTCGCCACGGCCCGCGGGAAACCCGCGATAGGCGACAATGAAGTCTTCACCTTGAAAGAAGCCGAACGTAAACTCATCGTCAACGCCTTGGCCAAGAGCAAGGGGAACAAGAGCCACGCGGCTTTGATGCTCGGAATCTCCCGAAAAAGCCTCTACAAAAAACTCGTGGATTACAACATTCAGGAATGACCGCCGGAGCCTGCACATGACACGGAAACAGGCGGCCGCGACGACCGTTGCAGATATCTGCAAAGCCGTCGAGAACGAGCTGCGATACTCACTCGGACAACGCGTCAATGAAGCCACGCCGTACGAACTGTTTCGGGCGCTTGGCCTTGTCGTCCGTCAACGACTTGTGGACGGTTTCTTCGCAACGCAGGATCGTTTCAGGAAAGCTGATCCGAAGACTGTCTATTACTTGTCGTTGGAATTCCTGATCGGACAGTCGCTGCGAAACAACCTTCATAATCTGAATCTCTATGAGGTTTGCAAGGAAGTCACCGCACACTTCGGCTGGGACTTCGACTTTGTTGGCGATGCTGAACCCGACGCCGCTCTGGGCAATGGTGGACTAGGCCGTCTTGCGGCGTGCTTTCTCGACTCGCTGGCAACGCTCGGATTGCCTGGCTACGGATATGGCATCAACTATGACTACGGTCTCTTCAAACAGGAGTTCTCCAACGGATATCAGAAAGAGCGGCCGGACCTCTGGTTGAGTTCCGAATCGCCGTGGATGATCGAGAGGTCAGACCAGTCGATCGCTGTCCCGATCTACGGAAGAGTAGTGGAGCACAACGACGAACAAGGTCGATACAAACCCACCTGGGTGGATTGGCAGACCTTGTTTGGAGTGCCGAGTGACATCCTGATCGCCGGTCACGGAGGACAAACCGTCAACTCGTTGCGATTGTTTTCTGCCCGAAGTTCACAGGACTTCAACATCCAGTCCTTCAACGATGGCGATTACTTCAAAGCAGTCGAACAAAAGATCGAGACCGAAAAAGTCTCGAGGATTTTGTATCCTTCCGACACTTACATTTCCGGTAAAGAGCTTAGGCTGACTCAAGAGTATTTCCTGGTCGCCTGCGCCGTCCGCGATATCTTCCGCCGATTCCTGGAAAGCCACTCGGACCTCACGCAGTTACCGGACAAGGTCGCGATTCAGTTGAACGACACTCATCCAACCTTGGCTGTTGCAGAGGTCATGCGCTTGTTGGTTGATGAACACGACATGGATTGGGATTCGGCGTGGAATACTACTCAAGCCACCTGTGCATACACCAACCACACTTTGTTGCAGGAGGCGTTGGAGAAATGGCCGGTCAACCTGTTGCAGCGATTGCTTCCTCGGCATCTGCAAATCATTTTTGAAATCAATCACAGGTTCCTGCAGCAAGTCAGCAATCGCTGGCCCGGCGACATGAACCGGTTGCGCGGAATGTCGTTGATCGAGGAAGGCGGACTGCAGCAAGTACGAATGGCTCACCTGGCGATTGTCGGATGCCATTCGGTTAATGGCGTCGCGAAGCTCCATACGGATCTGCTCAAGAAGAACCTGTTCCCGGACTTCAACCAACTGTGGCCAGAGCGATTCAACAATAAGACCAATGGCGTCACGCATCGCCGTTGGCTGCTTTACGCGAATCCCGAATTGTCGGCGTTAATTTCGGAAAGCTTAGGCGATGCCTGGATCAGCGACGCGAATCATCTGATTCATCTGGAATCCAAGGCCGAGTCGATGGAATTCCGAAAGCGTTTTCGTGAGGCGAAGAAGGCCAACAAACAGCGACTGGTCGATTTCATTCTGCGCACCAAAGGCCTTGAGGTCGACCCCGATTCCCTTTTCGATGTCCAGGTTAAACGCATTCATGAATACAAGCGGCAATTGTTGAATGTCATGCATGTAGTGCATCGGTATCTACGGATCGTCATGGACGCTCAATATCCCGCTGTACCTCGCACCTTTGTCTTCGCTGGAAAGGCAGCCCCCGGATACGCGATTGCCAAGCTGATCATTAAGCTCGTCAACGGCGTCGCGGATATTGTTAATAACGATGCGCGCGTGAAAAACTTCCTGAAGGTGATCTTCCTCGCCGACTATCGAGTTTCATTGGCGGAGAAGATCATTCCATCGGCGGATCTCAGCGAGCAGATTTCAACTGCCGGTATGGAAGCGTCCGGAACCGGGAATATGAAGATGGCGATGAATGGAGCACTTACGATCGGCACGTTGGACGGGGCCAATGTCGAAATGCTCGACGACATCGGCGCCGCGAATATGTACATCTTCGGACTTACTGCGGAGCAGGTGGAGAAGCTGCGACAGGGATGGAGCTACAAGCCGTGGGATTATTACAACGGCAACGCGGACATTCGTCGGGTCGTGGATGCAATTACCGGCGATCGATTCTGCAGGAACGAGCCCGGAATCTTTCGTCCGATCCATGACCGGCTGTTTCGAGACGGCGATCCCTACTTCCACCTTGCCGACCTTGCCGCATACATCGAAACACAGGATCAAGCCAGCCGCGACTTTCTGAATTCGGATGACTGGGCTCGGCGAGCCATCCTCAATGTCGCACGAATCGGAAGATTCTCCAGCGACCGGACAATCAGGGAATATTCGCGCGAGATCTGGGGTTTACAACTCTAGGCGAGAGCGACTCGGAATCCAACGTACACGAGGAAAACTCCAAAGACGCAAACCGCCCTTGTCGCTGCCGACACTCCTTTACTCGTCAGATGTCCGTACCCGATGACCAGAAGCGACAAAATCCAGATGGATACGACATCGAGCTGAGAGAGAGCGGCGAAGAGTTTCGGCGACATTCCAACGCGATCCACCATGAGTGAGGGGCCGATACTCCCAAGCTCGTCGAGCATGATTTGAGATTGCGGGACAATGACGACCGTCAGAATAGTAGCAATGGTCCGGACGAGGCCCGGAATGAATGCGAATGCCGTGACCGCAACGAATGCCTTGAACGTGCCGCTGCGGCCGACAAGCGTGAACAAACCAAAATAGATCGCCGCTATAGCCAAAACCATAAGGGTCGGGAAAACTGATCCAGCGACGACTGTCAGTATTTTAAATACAGGATTATTCGCAAACTGCATGGCCTGAGCCCGTTGTTCGGGCGTCATCTGTTGTACGCGGCCTTGCTGCTCCTGCATTCGCATCGACATCTCAAACATGTTCACGTAGCTCGTCATGACCAGAACGGAAACTATGGCGCTGAGCGTGATGAACAGCAGCGGAGCCACAACCTTAGGATTCTTGGCTACCTTGAACATGGTTTCGCCGGGTGACCAGAACACTTTTGCGAGCAAGGAAATGCTTTCCATGGTTTGCTTTTTACTATGTCTTGTCTTAGCCTTCAAGTCGAATGCCCATTCTTTTGATTTTGATTCTTCTGGCAGCGCCCGCATTCGCTCAGGACCTGCAAGTCTCCATAAGGCCCGACGCGATTTATGTGGAAAGCCTGGCTGGGAATATCGTTCCGATGGAACGAGTGTTCTTTCACATCATCATTCACAACACTACCGAAGCTCCTATTCAAATCAATTGGTTGCGTTTTGATGTCGTGAATGCCAGCGGCATACTCCTTTCCGGCCAGTATTCCGGTAAGGCACTCGCTGATCTTTTCGACAGCGCGATCGACCGGAAGCGGATCGAGCCAACTCCCAAAAGCACGTCTACCCTCGCTCCCGACGAACGCAAAGCGATTTCCGACATATTTTTCGATTTTCCGAAGGGGTTTGTCGGTGAATCGATGGTAGTTGAGGTGGACTATAGGATCAGTGGAAAGGGCTTAGTCATGAAAACCCCAGTGCCACTCAACCGGGTCACGGGGTTGTCGGCGCGACTTCCATTTGAAGGAGTCTGGTATGTCGCGGCCGAACACGGTTTTTTGGATCCTCACAAACGATTCCTGTCCGAAGCGTACGCTTACGATTTCCTTCAAATCGGCGCAAACGGCAAAAGTTATCAGCGTGAAGGATCACGTAACGCCGACTATTACGCATTCGGAAAGAAGGTACTCGCGGCAAAGGAAGGCACGGTTGTGTTCGTTCGTACCGATATCACGGACAACGATCCCGGAGACCCGAACCTCAACACTCCGGGTGGAAACGTCGTGGTCATTGATCACGGAAACAATCAGTTCGGATACTACGCGCATTTGCGAGCGAGAAGTGTTTCGGTGAAGGTTGGAAGTATGGTGAAGCCCGGCGACCCGATCGGTGAGGTCGGGAACTCAGGAGATTCCGTGGAACCACACCTCCACTTTCATGCCATGAATGGCAGGGATCCCGATCAGGCCGATGGAATTCCACTGGTTTTCGAGAATTGGAAGGCTCAGTCTTACAGTCGCGTTCCGATAGAACGCCAACAAGGCATCATCCCGAAAGGAGAGTTTGTCCAGCCATGAGACGAACAAAGCTTGTTTACGTTGCCGCCGCGGCCGTCGCAGCAGGCAGCATGATGGCTTACTCGCAGACCAAAAAGATCATTGCTCCTCCCGGTTCCCTTATCGCCGGCATTCCATTTAGTCCCGGCGTGCGAGCCGGCGATCTGCTGCACGTTGCAGGTACGATGGGGACGGACGCGAGTGGAAAGATCGTCAGCGGCGGTATCGAAGCGCAAACCAAAAAGACTTTGGAAAACATCGGCGCGATCCTGAAAGCCGGAGGAATGGATTTCAAGGACGTCGTCTCGGTTAATGTTTATCTCGCTGACGCTCGTGACTTTGAGGCGATGAACAAGATCTACCGGCCAGTCTTCGCCAACAATCCGCCGGTTCGAGCGACTGTTCAGCAGGATCTGATGCTGCGCGATGGACTTATCGAAATCTCGGCGATTGCGGCTCGCCCTGATTTACCTCGCCGATATATCAATCCACAGGGCTGGTCTTCCAATCCACTCCCTTACAGCAAAGGAATTGCGGTCGGCGATTACATCTTTCTGGCTGGCCTGGTCTCACAAAATCCGCAGAGCGGAGCGGCCGTGAGCGGCGCTATCGACGTGCAAACCAAACAGATCATGGAGAACATCAAGACTCTGACGGAGACCGCGGGATTCAAGATGTCCGATCTGGTCTGGAGTCGGGTATGGCTGACAGATCCGCGAGACTTTCAGGCAATGAATACCGTCTATCGTCCCTACTTCGGCGATATTCCTCCAACTCGCGCCACAACGCGCGCCGGGCTTACGACCACTGCGTACAACGTCGAAATCATGATGTGGGGAGTCAAAGGCGAGAAACAACGGCTAGGTACTCCCAACCCGACGTCACCGCTCAGCCAGGCGATCAAAGTCGGAAATCACGTGTTTGTTTCCGGACTTACCGGTGGCGGGCAACAGTTGCGCGGCGACATCAAAGGACAGGCCAGCATGATTCTAACGAACCTGCAGAATCTTTTGAAAGCCGGCGGTGCGGACTTTGCGGATGTCGTGGAAGCGCAAGTCTGGGTCACCGATACGCGTCATTTCGCGGCGATGAATGAAGCGTATACCGCAGTCATTAAGGGAGACCTTCCGGCCCGGGCGACCGTAGGCTCGCAGCTCATGGCCGCCGACAACCTTGTCGAGATCGCCATGCTCGCAACGAAATAAAATTCGGGGTCAGACGTATCTGGCACCTGAATTCGGTTCCCGAATTCAGGTGCCAGATACGTCTGACCCCGAATTTTTCCCGGTGGAGTCTTGAATGAAGCGAGTCAGCTTGGTTGTGTGTTTCGTGTTGCTGGCTATTCCACAACCCCTGTCGGCAAAAAAGAAGATCAAGGTTCCGTGGAATCAACTGGAGGCGCTGATTCTCGGCGAAAAGATCAAGATCGAGTTACCTGATGCGACGCTGGACGGCACGGTCATCGCCATTATGGAGAACAACCTGTCACTGGATGTTTTCAAGACGACAAATCCGGTCACACATCCGAGAGGTACTCTGACAATCCCGAAGGACTCCCTGAATGTATTGGAATTGCGCAGACCCCGGGGCCGACTGTTCAGGTTCGTCGTAATGATGGTGCCCACCGCAGGGGCCATCGCGGTGAGCGCCACGACGAAGAACAAGGGGATTCGTTATGGCATGCTGTTTGTTCCGACGGCAATTCGTTACTTGCTTTTGCCTCCGCTGTTCGAAAAAGTCACCATCATTGAGATTGAAAAATAGCCTTCGCTGTATAATTCACGTCATCGCAGGATGTGGTTTTCAGCAAGTATGTCGTTCGCCAGCGCTTTTCTGTCACTTCTTCTCTTGGCTGCAGATGACCTGACGTTAAGCGTCAACGTGATCGGCAACAATGGCACAGCTGTTCACGAAGCAAAGGTTCTACTCGAACACATCACCACCCAAAGGAAATGGGAGATCTCCACTCCGGAATCCGGCAATGTTCAGTTCGATCGGCTTCCGATTGGTTCCTACATTCTGCGGATCGTGAAGGAAGGTTATTACACCGATGATGTGGAACTCCGCCTCGAGGCTAGCAAAGTGGTGGACTTCACGTTGGTTGCGATGGAGACGCGGCATGATGAAGTCGAAGTCATCGCTCGGCCCGAACCCATCAACGTCGATACGGTTTCCACGCAACAGGCGGTCAACGATGAAGTCATCCAAAACCTTCCCTACACCGGACGTCGCAATTTCCTGAATGCACTGACGTTGATGCCAGGTGTTCTGCGTGACCGCTATGGCGGAATGCATATTCATGGCTCGCGTTCCGACCAAATCCGCTACCAACTCGACGGAATCAATCTTACGGATCCCTCCGGAGGTATCGCTTCCAGTATTCCTATCGATGCAATCGAAAGCGTCGATCTCGATCTATCGGGATATTCCGCGGAATTCGGCAAAGGTTCCGGCGGAGTTGTGCGCGTTGAAAGCAAGTTTGTTGGCGATAAGGTTCGTTGGGATCTTACGGACTTCGTTCCCGGTTTTAACTTCCGGCGTCACACCGTTTCCGATTTTTCGCCACGGCTTCTGTTTTCGGGCCCCATTGTCCGCCGCAAAGCATGGTTCATGTATTCCGGCAGTCTTCGTTACGTTCGCACCTTTAACGAGGATTTACCCGACCCATTCAACCGCCAGAACCAGACGGCTGCCGATCAACTGTTGAAACTCCAGTGGAATCTCGGCGAGTCCCACGTTCTGACCATGAGCTTGCTGAACAACTCCGAGTATTACGGCAATCTTGGACTCAGCCACCTGCGTCCGCTCGAATCGACTACGAACTTCTTGCGACGTGGGACAACCTCAGCGGTTTCGAATCGCAACGTCGTCAGCGGCACGTTGCTGGAAACGACCGTTCAATGGACCCACCGTCGGGACAGCGACTTAGCCAAAGGGACGTCGATGTTGCTCGTTCGACCGACGGGTTGGACCGGAAACTTCTTTGCTGACCGTCGAGGACGCACCGACCGGTTTCATGGCCGCCAGCTCGCATCATTCGAACGAAAGTGGAACAACATCGTTCATCGCATAAAAGTCGGCGGCGAATACGACTATGTGATTTCCGATTTGAACCTGGATCGACGTCCGTTTCAACTCATGGACAGCGGTAACACACTGGAACTCGCCATTCGGTTTGAAGGGGGAAACTACGCCGAGATTCGCAATCAGGAGATCGGCTTCTTTGCCCAGGATCGAATAACGCTGAATTCCAGGCTTCAGATGGAACTCGGCGTACGCGGCGATCGTGAAACCGTTGTTGGACGACTTAACCTGGCCCCACGATGGGCTATTTCGTACCTTCCGCTTGGGACGGATCGCAGCAAGGTCAGCGCGGGGATCGGACTGTTTTTCGACAATGTCGCACTCGACAATTTTCAATTCCCAATGATGCAACGCCGGTTGACCACATCGTTCGGCTCGAATGGATCAGTTGAGGAAGCGCCGGCCCCGACTGCCATGCACGTTGCATCGGACCTGCGAAACCCGTACGGAGTCCATTGGAATGCAGCATGGGATCATGAGTGGTCGCCGAGATGGGTGTCCCGAATCAACTACATCCAGAAACGAGGAAAACATCAAACCAGGCTTGCTGCGTTGCCGACGGCCGGCAACTTCGATCTGATTTTCAACAGCTCGGGTAAATCCAGTTACGACGCCGTCGAACTCTCCGTCGATCGGCCCATTCGCACCAATCTGCGCGTCCTTGCGTCATACACGTACTCTCAAGCAAAAAGTCGACCGACTTTGACGATGGATTTTCCAGATCCATCGGTCGAGCTGATCGATAACGCACTTGTGGACTGGAACTCGCGTCATCGTTTTTTGACGTGGGGTTACTTCCCCTTCTTTATGCGCTCGGCAGCCTCGTATGCGATTGAAGCGCGCTCGGGTTTCCCGTTTTCGCCCATCGATCAGCTTGGCAGGATGGCCGGATCTTACAACGGCCTGAGCATGCCCACATTTTTCGTAACCAACTTCAGTCTGGAGCGAGAAATCCCTTTCTTACTGGGGAAACGCGTCGCGATCCGAATCGGGGCGACGAACCTCTTCAACAGGTTCAACCCGCGATCGGTGGATCCAAACGTCAACTCACCGACGTTCCTGCGACTGTCCGATTCTTCAGGCCGATCGTTTGTCGGACGGATTCGGCTGATTAAGAAGTAACTGACGCTAATGTGCGCCCGGCTTACCCAGATCTCCGTTGCCGCGAACCTTATGAACGATTTGCTTGTAGGCGATCTGTTTTTCCAGTTTGCGAATCGCATCGTCAACAAAAGTAACCAGTTCGCGAAGGCGTTGCTCCGTTGATTTCAACTCGAGGAGGTTTTGCTTCTGCTCAGCTTCAATGTCGAGCACATAGCTCACCATGAAGGATAGATCCACGGGGGATTCCGGCAGTCGCGGTTCGGCGGATTCAAACAGACCGAGTTGAACACCCAACTCGAGAGCTTTCGCGTAAAGCGACGCTACTTCGTCCTGGAGCGGTTTTAACGCGTCATCACTCTCGTTTTCGTCTTCTATAAAATCGATGTCGGCCATCCAAAACGGAGTTCTTCGAGTGAACCGCAAAACTCGAAAACGCGCCTCGCCCTGGCAAAGGATGTTCATGCGCCCGCCTTCCAGCCTTTCCGTTCGCACAATTCGGGCGGTCGTACCGACGCGGTGAATTGTCTGTTCGGTCTCTTCCTGGGCGCCCTGACGCAAAAGGACCAGGCCAAACACGTCATCCGTATCGATGCAACCATTGATCATTTGCTTGTATCGTTCTTCGAAGATATGCAGAGGCAGGATGACGTTCGGGAATAGAACCAGGTTTGGCAGAGGGAATAGGGGGATCTCCATAAGGGCATCAAGATACCTGAGTCGCCCAAAGCGGGGAATTTCAAAATGCACAAATCCTGCATATCAAAACCGAAAACAGAAATTTCAAACTGGACAAACCTGCCCCCGAATTTCGCCCATTTGAGATTTCTGATTTCGGTTTTAATATGCAGGATTTGTGCATTTTGAAATTCCCCGCTTTGGGCGACTCAGGTATGTTGATGCCTTAGATGAACAGTTCCTCATCCTGGTGAGCCTGGTCCACCGTGCTCCGATTGCGACGGAACAGGAAAGCCTCGAATGCGCGGCTGATTCCTTTCGCGATGGCGCTCACTTCACGGAAAGGTTTGATGACGGAATCCTGAACGATTTGCGTGGTTTCATTGATTCGCGCGACAACGTTGCGGCCGGCCTCGTCCAGACGGCCCACCTGAATGTTGAGCGCTTCGCCGGTCTCCGCGACCATCGTCTCGACGCGCCGGAATTGCTCGCGCGCGACTACAGCGATTTCGACCAGATTGCCGGAAGCAATCCTCAAGTTTTCCGTGATTGACTTGACGGGCACCATCACTTCTCGAGTTTCCTTCATGAAACGTTCGAGTTGTTCGCTCAGACGCTTTGAATTGATGTAAATGGCGACAAGTACAACAGCCTGCGTGACAACAGCAATTGCCACTAACCCAACGAAGAACGCCAATAAACCGTCCAACGATCCCTCCCTAGTCTGAAGAAGCGCCGCCCTTCTCTTCCTTATACGCGGCCTTTCCGGCCTCGAATGCTGCCGACAATTGTTCCTTCTGACGCTGCACGGCTTCCTTGCTTCGGTCAAGGAATGCACTGAAATCGTCGGTGACTTTCCGACCGGTGTCACCTACGTACTGTTTGCCTTCGGCGTATTTATTGCTCACATAATCCTTGCTGTCCGTCGCGGTTTTCGCCAGAAACTCGCGCGTCTCACGACCCGACTTCGGGGCAAACAGCAGCGCGAGTACCGCGCCGATTCCGGCGCCTGCCAGAAAGTACAAGAATTTATCGCCACCACTATTCTCAGCCATGCTGATGTCCTCCGGAATGAGCGAAGGCCTGTAAGACCACCGCTACAATGATGGGCCCATACTAACATGAAAATGATTCCACACCGCCTCCGCCTGGGGCCGCGTTACCACCTGTTGCAGTTCTTCCAATGACGCATTGCGGACTTTTGCAACGGACCCGAAGTGCGTCAACAGCTTTTGAGTGGTTCTTGTTCCGACACCGCGAATTTCGGTCAATTCGGAACTCAGATGCCGGCGGCCGCGGCGGGCTCGATGGAAGTTAATCGCAAAACGATGGCTCTCGTCGCGTATTTGCTGGATCAACCGCAGCACGGGAGATCGACGTTCCAGAATGACGGGCTCGTCTTCCCTTCCCGCAATAAAGATGATCTCCTCCCGTTTGGCGATACTGGCCAGGGGTTGATCGACGACGTTCAGGTCATCCAGAGCCGATTGCGCGGCATGTAACTGACCAACCCCACCGTCGATCAGCACCAGATCCGGCATGTTCAGACCTTCTTCCTGCACTCGTTTGTATCGACGGGTAACCACCTCGCGCATGCTTTGGAAATCGTCAGGGGCGCCGGTAACCGAACGAATGATAAATCGCCGGTAGTCCGACTTCTTCATCCGGCCGTCCTCCCATACGACCATCGACGCGACGATGTCGCTTCCCTGAAGATTGGAAATGTCGAAACACTCGATGCGCCTCGGGGCTCGCTCCAAATCCAGCGTCTCCTCGAGCTCTTTTCCGATAAGCGCCGGCGAGGCAATTGCCGAACGGAACCGCTGTTGAAAAGACAATCGCGCATTCCGATGGACCAGTTCGATCATTTCGCGCTTCGATCCGCGCAGCGGAGTTTTTATCTCCACTTTTCGCCGGCGACGGTTGGAAAGCCATTCCTCGAGCAAGGCTCGATCTTCAAATTCGGCAGGAACATGGATCTCGCTTGGAATGAAGGGTGCGTCCAGGTAGTACTGCTTCAACAACGAACCGAAAAACTCCCCAGGTTCGAAACTATCCAGATCTTCCCAAAAGAGTTCGCGTTTATCGACAACGCGGCCGCCCCGCATATGGAATACTGAAACCGCCACCATGCCTTCTTCGGCATGATGACCGAAAATGTCGATATCGTCGTAACCCATGACGGCCATCTTCTGACGTTCAGCAAGCTGCTCCATTGTTTGGATCGCGTCGCGGTAGTGGGCCGCCAATTCGAACTGTTCGGCGCTGGCCGCTTCATCCATTTTTTCCCGCAAACGATCGATCAAATCCAGGTTACGACCGTCGAGGAACAGTCTCACGTCCTTCACAGCTTCCTGATACTGCTGATACGACGTCAATCCCTCGACACAGGGTCCGAGGCAGCGATGAATGTAGTGTTGTAGACACGGCCGCGCGCGCTTGCCGTCGATGGTGATGTTGCAGTTCCGGATGAGGAAGTAGCGTTCGATCAATTTGATCGTCTTGCGCGCCAACCCAGCAGGGAAAAAAGGGCCTGCATAATACGCCCCGTCTTTCTTGACCCGTCTCGTGATCATTGCGCGAGGATAGGCTTCCTGAACGGTGAGCTTGATATAAGGATAAGTCTTGTCGTCGCGTAGGAGGATGTTGTACTTGGGTTTGTGCTGCTTGATTAAATTGTTTTCGAGAGCGAGCGCTTCTCCTTCGGTATCCGTCATGATGAATTCAATATCTGCGATGTGATCCATCATCTGGTCCTTGCGCTCATCCAGGCTTCGAGAGTCCTGGAAATAGGTTCGAACACGGTTCCTTAAAGACTTGGCTTTCCCGACATAAATCGTTTGGGCACAGTCATCTTTATAGATGTACACCCCCGGACCCAGGGGGATGCGCTTCAGCTTGTTTTCGATTGACGGATTCATACGGGAAATTTGAGTATAACAAGCTTGACCGAGGTCCAGCTTTAACGTACTCTGCCGACTTACTTCTGCGGAATCATAATGATGGCAAGACCAATCCTACCGGATTCGATCAGAAAACGCGTGCCCATCATCATCGCCGCGGGTCTGACTTTCTTTTTCCTGATCCTGACGATGATTCGGATCGAGCTCAGTGACGTTAGTCCTCTGACTCGTGTTGAGTATCTCTGGATGGATTACAAGTTCAGGCAGCGCGGACCGCAGGCTCCCGCAAAAGATGTCGTTCTTGTCGGCATCGATCAAAAAACCCTGGATAAGCTCGGCTCTGCCCGCGTCTTTCAACGTACGCACTTCGCCCGTCTGGTAGACAAACTTTCCGAGGCCAAACCCAAGGTCATCGGGTTCGATATTCTTTACAGCGATGTCGACGTGAGCAATCCGGAAAACGACGTCGCATTTGCCGAATCGATTCGCAGGGCAGGCAATGTCGTTCTGGGAATCGAGATTCTGCTGCACGAACAGACCGGCGAACGTTCCGAAGAAACCCCTATGTCTGACGAGCTTATGAAGCTTGTCATCGAAAAAGAGGTTTTCCCCGCCGAACGACGATCCATCGGAGGCACTCGGCAAATCAGTGAAGTGATTCGGGGAAGGAACCTCAAGCTCGCCCTTCCCGAACTGATGGACGCTTCCGCCTCGTTTGGCTTCGTCAACTTTCATCGTGACATCGAAGGCGGTCTGAGGTATCAGCCCCAGTTCGTGGAGTACGGCGGGCATCTCTACCCTTCTCTCGATCTGCAGTTGATGAAGTACTACTTCAAAAGCGATTCGACAACTGTGGACATTCAGTCCGGCCTCTTTACCCAGGTCCAGATCGGAAACTACACGCTCCCCACGGATAAGTACGGCCGTTACATGCTGAACTTCAACGGGCCCACCGGCACACACGAAACGATTTCGATGATCGACGTGCTGGACGGGTTGGTTCCCCCCGAAAAATTCCGCGACAAGATCATCATCATTGGTTCACCGGCAGTGGGACTGTTCGATGTGGTGACCACGCCGTTTGACGCCGTGTTGCCCGGAATGGAACTTCACGCGAACGTTATCGACAACATCATCCAGAATCGCTTCCTTCAGCGCACGCCAATCAGCAAAGTCATCGATCTCGCATTCATTTTGTTCTTCGGAGTCATACTCGGCATGTACCTGCCGCGAATGGACGCGAAGCGCGCGCTCGGCTACTCCTTGCTTCTGTTCCTGGTTTTCGGAGTCTTCAACGTTCTGTCGTTCATCATGCTGAGTTGGGTGCAAAGCTTCGTCTATCCGGGCCTTGCGTTAGCCTCAACGTCACTGAGCCTGATTGGCTGGCAGTACCTGACGGAAGAACGCGAGCGGAACCGAACGAAGAAAACGTTCGAACACTACATGGATCAGAACGTGGTCGCTCAGGTTCTATCTCAGGGGCTTGCGGCATTGAAACTGGGCGGTGACAAACGCGAGATGTCGGTCCTGTTTTCGGACATTCGCGGTTTCACGAGTTTTTCGGAAAAGATGGCCCCAACCGAAGTCGTTCACTTTTTGAACCAGTATTTCGACAAAATGCAGGGGGTCATCTTCTATTACCAAGGCGTCCTGGACAAGCTGATCGGCGATGCCGTGATGTGCTTCTGGGGCCATCCTATTGAAACGAAAGACCATGCAGTCCGCGCCACTTTGTGCGCATTGGAGATGATTCAAGCTGTCGAAGACCTGCGTCCCGTGCTTATACTACCGGGCGGCGCCAGATTCGAGATCGGCATTGGCGTGAATACCGGATCCATGGTGGTCGGCAACATGGGATCGCAGACGCGATTCAGCTACACCGTCATGGGTGACAACGTAAATCTTGGTTCGCGTTTGGAGTCGCTGAACAAGTACTACGGCACGCGGATCCTGATCTCGGATGCAACGTATGAAGAAGTCAGACACCTCGTCTTCTGCAGGCAGCTCGACACCATCCAGGTCAAAGGGAAAACCGACGCCGTCACAATTTATGAACCCATGGGCCTGAAGCGCCTACACCACGATAGGAGAAATACCGATCGTCGAGGAGCGTTAACGTTCGCCAAAAAAGTAAAAAAAGCCTACGTTATCGCGAGGTACGGTGAGCGCCGCAGGCAGGATCGTCGTATGGGATCCGACCGTCTGCTCATGAGACCTGAGATGGAAGAGATTGCGATGATGTATGAACACGCATTAAAGCTATACCGCAAAGCAGATTTCGAGGCGGCCGACATGGCTTTCGATCATGTCTTATCGTTGAGCTCAAATGACGGCCCATCCCGGTTGATGAAGAACCGCATTTCAAAATACAGAATGGAGTATGCCGGCGCCATTTCCAATTTCGATCCGGTTTATAAGTTCGATGAAAAATAACTCAATGAACAAAATCTATCCGAAGCAGATGGGAACCGTGGCGCTGACGTTACTGGCGCTGATTGCACTGAGTGTGCCCGCGGAGGCGGCCGCTGCAACAACAAGCGCCAGAATGCCTGTAGGGGACATCATTCTTCGCGGAACTGTTGCTCGATCCGGCGGCAGAATCGCCACGGACAGCACAATCTTCGAAGGCGATACGATCCGGACTCAGAAAGCGAGCGACGGAGTCATTCGTGTCGGCAAAGGCCGCATCGAAATTGCCGAGTCGTCCGAAGTCGAGATCGTTCGGCAGTCACCTCTGAAAATCGTGGTCAAGAGCGGTGCGATCGCATTTAACTTCCCGAAGGGGACCAACTTCGAAATCATCACGCCTCAACTGGAAATCAGGCCGAGACCAGGGGAAACCAGTCTCTCCGGCTCGGTGACGGCTGAAGTTCAGAAAGAAGATCGGGTTCTCAGTCGTTCGGGAAATTTCACTGTTCTCGAGCGGGAACCCAACGGCCAGACCAGCTATATCCGGCCGGAAGAGATTCTCGTGGCCTCGCTGGTAATGCCTGTACCGCTTGAAGTGGCAACTCCGATGGCCGCCGTCCCTCAAGGGCCGATCGGAGGCCCACAAATCGCGACCCTTACCGCCGTGAACGGTGATGTGCGCGTGGGACGCGCGGCGACTTTAGGCACGCAGGTCAGAATCACTGCACCGGGTCTGCAACTCGCGAATGGCGATCTTGTGCGAACGTTGCAAGGCCGCGCGGAAGTCACCTTCAACGATAAAAGCATTATCAAACTTGATCTCGGTACCGTCGTGAGTATTGCCGAACGGCCCGCGCCGGGAGGGTTCTTACGATCGATATCGCAGTCGATCGGAACATTGTGGTTCAATGTTCAACGAGTCACCGGAACGAGAACCAATTTGAGCACGCCGACCGCTGTCGCTGCTATCCGAGGTACGACCGGTCTGCAGGAAGTTCCCAACGACACTCAAAGCACACACGCTCTCGAAGAAGGAATTGAAGACATCACCGAAATCGTCACGCAGCAGACCGTTACGATACGCGATCGGCAACGCGTAACAGCGATTCGTGGCGTCGGCTTTACACCCGTTGTTGCGTTGCTTGCTGCTTTGACTCAGCCTGCGATCGGAGCGGGCGGTGGTGGTGGCGGTGGCGCCGCCGGCGGAGGAGGAGGCGGAGTGGCTGGTGGTGGCGCCGGAGCCGCGTCCAGTACAGCCAGCGCTGCAGGCATCTCCACAGCGTCAACTGTTTCGACGGTTGCTACTGTGACCGCAGTATCCGTTACCACAGCAACTACAGTGATTGCTGCGACTGCACCTCTGCTCGATAAGGAACAGCCGAGAGCGAGCGGAAGCCTGCCACTCGATACGCCGGGCGGCGGCAGTTAGGAGTGGAAATCTCCGCGGGCTTTAGCCCGCAGAGCTCTAATCCCTATGTTGAAGTCATCGTCCGACACTCTCAACATCGGCGATCCCGCGCCCGCGTTTTCACTGCCCACGTTCGATAGAAAAACCGTTAGTCTCTCAAATTTTCGGGGCCGTCCAGCCGTCGTCGTTTTCATACGTGGCACCTGGTGACCCAACTGCCAACGGCAATTGACTCAGTTTGAGTCATCCTTCGACGAGTTCACCAAACGAAACGCGGCAGTTGCTTTCATCGCTGCTCAAAAGATCGAGGGCATCTTTAAAGGAAAGCAGTTCCTCGCCAAACACACGTATCCTTTCCCGGTGTTATTTGACGAAAACAGAGACGTGACTCGTGCTTACGGCGTTCATCACGCGCTTGGACTGGATGCCTACAATCTTGCCAGACGTTCGACTTTCGTTGTTGGGGGGGAGGGGAGAGTCTGCTGGATCGCTGTCAGCCCGCGCCAAACCGAAGCGCCGGACCTTCAATCAGTGCTTCGAGCTATCGAAGCTTGCGAAAAATATTAAATCCGATGCCGAAGTGGTCTGCACCGGTTGCACCACCGCCCGCGCCTTGCGCATAGCGAGCCACCGTCAATGGCTGCATTGTCGAGAAGACTAAAGAAAATGCGTGACGATAAGTACCTTGCTGAACACCAAAGGAAAGCTCCGGTCGGTCAACCCGCTCGCCACGATATCCCCAAACGCGAGGTACCCACTCCCCGACCAGAGTCGTCGCCTTCAAGACGCGTATTCCGAGACCCACTCCCATCGCTATTGTATTGTCATGTTCGGGCTCATTC
>Ga0137427_10000596_pt1 | contig 18280 bp, 12 predicted proteins | sample EasRivERMZT700_2_FD_102309 | JGI IMG/M metagenome (GOLD analysis project Ga0137427, IMG submission 102309) | Soil microbial communities from meander-bound floodplain in the East River, Colorado, USA - East River MetaG ERMZT700_2 | ecosystem: Environmental > Terrestrial > Soil > Floodplain ...
CATGAAAACCACATGGCTGATCGTTTTGATTGCCGTATTCGCGGCTTCCCTCCTGCTCGCCGTTCAGGTGCAGGCTCCATTACAAGCCGGGGACATCATCCTGCGTGGCGGCTGGTTGTTCGATTCCCTGAGCGACGGAGTTCGTCGCAATACAGGAATCGTGATCCGTAACGGTATCTTCACCGAGATCGACGCGAATCTCACCGGTCGCGACCTTGCACAGGCGCGAGTCATCGATTTAGCGGACGATCAATACGTGCTTCCAGGCTTGTTCGATCTGCATGCGCACTACGCAGTAGACCTGTTCGGCGCCGGCCGTGTGGACGAATACACCGTCAACCCCTTGCTGTTTCTGGCGAACGGAGTCACTTCGACGTTTCCCGCAGGCGAGGTCGATCCCGAGGGGATGATGAGTGCGCGCAAGCGAATCGACGATGGCGAGCAAGTCGGCTCGCGGATCTTCAACTCTGGTCCGTACTTCGGAACCGCACGCCCGGGCTGGTCAGACGCTACGATGACGGCCGATAAGACTCGAGCGGACGTCCGAAAGTGGGCCGCTCTCGGGGCGAAAGGATTTAAGGCCAAAGGCATTCGGCCGGAACATCTTTCCGTGCTCATTGATGAAGCCCACAAACACGGCCTCACCGTTACCGGTCATCTGGACTCCGGCTTCCGCAATAGCGTCAATCCGCGCGATGCGATTGCCATGGGGATCGATCGCGTCGAACATTTCATGGGCGGTGATGCGATCTCCGGCGACAAAGGAGCATACAGTTCGCTCGAGCAACTGGATTCATCGCGCCGTGAAGTTAAGGCCATTATCCGCACGTACCTTGCGCAAAACGTTTTCTTCGACGCCACGCTTACGGCCTACGGTTACTTTGCGGACCGCCAACCGAAGGAACTCTACGAGTACTGGATCCCTGAAAAGGATTTCCTCACGCCCTATGCTCGCGGTGTTGTGGAGTCCAACCTGCCGCGACAGATCAATGCGCAGTTCGGCCGGATACTCAAAGCAAAACTCAAAGAGATCAAGACGTTTTACGACGCGGGCGGCGGTACGCATATCACGCTGGGCACCGATCATCCCAGTTGGGGTGAGTTCTGGTCAGGCTTCGGCTCACACCGCGAACTGCATGCAATGGTGCTGGCCGGAATTCCGCCGGCTGCGGCTTTGAAGATGGGAACGATTAACAGCGCGCGAGCCATGAATATGGGAAGCAAACTCGGAGCGATTGAACGCGGACGCTGGGCCGATCTATTCGTCGTACGTGGAAATCCACTAGAGGATATTCGCCGCACACGAAACCCTCAGTTGGTCATCAAAGCAGGAGTTACCTATGACACCGCCGCCCTTCTCGCATCCGCAAAAGGCAAAATGGGACCGCAGCGCGAAGAAGACGCCGCATGGTGGAAGGGCAACGTCCGCTTCAGATAAGGAATAACCTCGCGGTCACCATTCAAGACGCATGCTGAACTGCATGATGCGCTCGGTGCCGATGGTGCTTGTGATTTCACCCAAGGTGCCGGCAGCACCATCGATATTGGTGCGGCTCGGGGTCGCGAAGTTCGCGTGATTGAAGGCATTGAACGCCTCCGCACGCAGCCGGGTTCGGATGTTTTCCGTAATGGCGATCGATTTCGTCAGCGAGAGATCGACATTGGAAAACTTCGGCCCGATCCCTTGATTGCGTGGAATTGGCCCACCCGGGTACAGGGTTTGGAAATTGTTTAGCGCAATTGCCTGCCGCGCCGCGCTGTTCCCCGGAAGCATGAAAACGCGTCCATCCTGTTTGGTCAGCGTGTGTTCCGTCGGTTTGATCAGGAACGGTTCATCCTGACCGAAGTAATGCAGATTGAATCGATTCCCTGCTCCGTAGGCGTAGGGCCGTCCGCTGGATGCAATATATATGCCCGAAAGTTGCCATCCGCCGATCACGTGGTTCAGCGCACTCGACGCATTTCCGCCTATCCGCTTACCGGTGCCGAAGGGAAGATCGACCAGCGTATTAAGGTTCAGCTGATGTCGTCGATCAAAATTCGACGGACCGTAAGCCAGATCGGGCCGATACGGATCAATCGCCAACCCACCGGCGGCTCGGTTGCCGCCCGCTTCCGCAGCCGATGTTGTATCGAGCGACTTTCCGTACGTGTAGTTCAGCGTCATGGTGTAAACCTCGCCGAATCGCTTGCGAACACTCAACTGGCCCGAGTTGTAATTGGAACGCGACAAATTGGTCCACAGGCCGATGAACTGCGCCTGCGTATTCAACAGTCGTGGTCCGGTCTTCTGTTCGATGAGCTGAATGTGATCGACAATGTCGAACGCCGAGTTCCGGCCGGGAGTCACGCCCTGATTGATGTAAGCGTAGAAAGCCTGGGTCGAACTGGCGAAGTTTTGTCCAAGCGATAACGATCCGCCGGTGCTGAGCAGCGCGCGAATCTCGGGGTACACGTTTTCGAACCACGCGATCGGTTGAACGGCGCTGACCGGAGCGCCAACGTGTTCGTAGGTTTCGATGAGCTGTTTCACGGCATCGTAGTAGGTAATGCCGGATTTCGGGTCTCGATAGTTGGTCGGCGTCGCCAGATCGACCTGACCCAGGAGCCCTCGCGCAAAGCGCCCGACATAAGACCCTTCAACAACCCATCCGCCCGGCAGTTCTTTGGAGATAGTGAGGTTTAGAAGATGATTCGGTGAAGCATGCAACCCCGGATCGATGCCCGTCGTTGTCACGCCTCCCAAACCGCCGCTGGTTTGCACCAGCTTGAAGTCCTGTTGGATTTGTGCCGGTGGAAACGAATTGAACGGCAGTGCACCGGAAAGACCAATGCGACCCGCGCGCGGAATTCCATTCAAGCCATCCATTGAATAGGAGTATCCGGCCGTGCCGATCCGGCTTTTGAGACCTACCGACCCGACCAACGCAGCATCTCTCGACAATCGCCCACCGATGCGATCGTAGGTAAAGGAATAGCCGCCGCGAACCACCAGCGGCCCGCCTTTCGCCACGGGACTCAACCAGCCGTCCGGATTTGCCGTCCAGGCAAAGCTGGCTCGAGGAGCAAAGTTGTTCGTGTCCATCGCGTAATAATCGCTCAAACCATTAGCGCGTCCGGAGGGTTGGGCCTCGAACAGCGGAAGCTGGCTCGACTGGCGATTGGAGTCCATTTGCGTTTTGTATCGGGCGGCCAGACTCTGCATCCAGTTCACCTGGACGCCGTTGCGTTCATATGGTGGTGTCTGTACCTGATAGTTGAGTCCGAACGTCAGCGTCAGATTCCGACGCATCCGCCAGGTATCCTGAACGTAATAGTCCCATTCGTGTAGACCATAGTCGCGGGCGAATGCCTGTCCGGCGGGAATGACTTTGCCGTTGATGTCGAACTGAAGGTCGTAGGCCAGCAGCGACACCGATCCAGTGGCATTCATCAACGCATCTCCCACCGTCGGGCCAGGACTCCGTACTTGATCGAACTCAGCATCGCCTAATGCGCGCCTGAGACCAGGCATACTGGAAACCCCGATTTCATTACCGGTCAGATTCGACGGATTGGTGAAGACCTGCGGCGAAACCGCATCAAACGAAATCAGGTTGTTGTCAACGAAACGGTAATTGGCGCCGAACTGGATATTGTGGCTGCCTTTGATCCAGCTCAAGTTCTCCACGAAGTTCCATGTATTGATGAATTGTCTGGATGCGCCTGTGGTCTGCAGCAGATTGCTGTAGGCATTAGGGCCAAAATACGGCTGCTGATTCCCCGTATCCTCGAATGATTCGCGAGTCAGACCCACATTGAAAGTGCTATTGATGGCAGGACTAATGACATAGTTCCAACCCGCTGCAAAACCCTTGCTGTTATCCATCCGCTCACGCGAGTTATTGAGTCCGGGGAACGTTTCAGCAGCATTGGTCCGCACGTCGTCGTTCAAAGTGCCTCTCCAGTTGAGCGAGTTATGCGAATTCAGGTTGTAATCGAGTTTTGTGATGTAAACGTTTTGATTCTTAACGAAAGGCGCGTTGAACGTATAGGTAAGAATGTTAGCGCCGTTATCCGAACCTGGCCTGGTGTGCGCAGTGTCCGTTGAGAACGGCCGATACCTCTGGAACAGACCGTTACTTCCGATCACATTTGGATTCCACACGTCTCCCGGGATCAGCGTTATTTTTTCGAGCATTCCACCCGGACCGTCGGTAATTGTGGCGAACGTCAGATCCTTGCGTTGATAGCGTACATTTCCGTTCAGAAACTCCGGTGTCGGAACGTTGCGCGTTACAAGCGTGGCGCTCCGATCGGTGCGTCGCTCGTAGGCACCGAACAGGAATAGTTTGTCCGGCCGAACCGGGCCCGAAATGGTTCCACCTGGAATGTGACGTAATAGATGTGTCCTGTCGGACGCGAAGTAATTCCGTGCAGATGTGCCTGTCGTCCGGTAGTACTCGTAGGCTGAGCCATGCCAATCGTTGCTCCCGCTTTTCGTCACAAGCTGAACCTGAGCACCGCTGCTTCTCCCGCCACCGCCGTTGTAACCCGCTGTCTGAACGATGAACTCCTGAACGGAATCGAGCGTTGTCGGAAGCGCGCCTTCCAAAGCCGCACCGCGTTCCTGGGCGTTTATGTTTACGCCGTCGAGCACGATGTTCTGCTGGTCGTTGCGAGCGCCGTTGACCTGACCGCCGGCAATTGTCGCATCGCCTTCAGCCTGATAGGTCACACCCGTCTGGAGCGCAAGCAGTCCCACGATGTTCCGCGCGTTGAGCGGCAGATCGATGATTCTTTTCTGATCGAAGCCGACGCCAAGCTTCGCGTCGATCGTATTAACCAGCTCTGTCGTGGCCAGGACTTCAACGACATCGCTGACCGTGCCAACTTCGAGTGGAAAATGAAGAGTTACCGTTTCGTTCACCGGAAAAGGCACGTTGTTGACGACCTTTGATTTGAAACCGGCCATTTCGGCCTTGATATTGTAGGTGCCGGGTGGAAGCTGAGTGAGTGTGTAGAGGCCGACTTCATTGGTAATTGCGCTTCGGCTTACACCCGTGGCGGTGTTGGTAACGGTGACTTCCACTCCGGGAATGACCCCACCCGTGGAATCAGTGACTCTTCCTGTAGCTCCTGCCAGGCCTTGCAACAGGAGAATCAGCGCTAGGAGTATGTGCATGGATTTCCCCCGACTGCCCTTAAAAGCATTTCATTACTGCCGGCGATCCTATCATGAGTGAACCGCTATAATCGCGCATGCTCGACGTGATCATCATCGGCGCGGGCCCCGCCGGATCGGTAACGGCGACTCTTCTCCGAAGGCTCGGATTCGAAGTTGAGATTTGGGAACGCACGCCCTTTCCCCGCCATCGCATCGGCGAGTCGCTTCCCCCCAGAGCGGTCGCTCTTCTCAGGCATCTTGGATTGAAAATAGATGACTTCGCCGTCATGGAAGGACACACATCGATCTGGGGGACCGCCGAACCCCATCGCGCGGTCTTTCAGGAAGGCTATGGTCTTCAGGTTGAGCGTGAGCGATTCGATCAGATGCTTCTGGAACAATCCGGCTGCGGAATCCACTTCGGAAAAGTAGCTTCGGGTCTTATCAAAGAAAAGGACAGAGTTGTCGGCGTGCGCTCGACCGAGGGTGAGACCAGGGCGAGATACATTGTTATGGCAACCGGTCCCGGGAAAGCGACGCGGCATCTACGGCAATCGGCAATCTTCGGTTATTGGCGGAACTCAAAGCATCCCGAAGGAAGCCAGGCGAACGATACGATCATCGAAGCGTTTCCGGACGGTTGGGTGTGGTCTTTGCGTCTCGCGTCCGATCAGCGAAATGTGACTGTGGTATTCGACAGTCCGGGGACGTCATATCTCGAAGCGATCCGGCAAACGTCATTCGTCAGGCAAATGCTGGAAGGGGCGGAACTGATCTCGAGGCCCGTCGGATGCGACGCATCGTGGCAATGCGTTGACTCGTTTGCCGAGGCGGGCGTGCTTCACGTCGGTGACTCGGGATCGGTGATCGATCCGCTTTCTTCGCAAGGCGTGTACAAAGCGATGTGCGCCGCGATGTCCGCGGCCGTCGTCATTAATACCTGCATCAAGAAGCCTGAACTCGAGAACAGCGCGCTGGATTTCTATAATGAGGAAGAACGGAGAACTTACGACGGCTATTCTGCCGGCAGCGTCGCCACGTTTCGCAACGAGCAACGCTGGCCCGACAGGCCGTTTTGGAAGACTCGACATGACCTCAAAGCCTGGGACATCCAGCCCAGGGTTTTCTCAACCGAACTGGCGCATGCGATTGAGACAGGAAAGGATTCCAGCATCGTTCTCGGCAATGCGCCCGGAACCGGAGTGGCGAAACGTCCGACGATGTCCGGCACCTTTATCGAGCTTGCCGAGTATGTCGTTTCTGCGGTGTTCCAATACGGTTATCGAGGGGCGCATGCTTCAACCATCCTCCGGATACATCGTTCACTCGCTCAGCCGAAGCCGTTGCATGCGTTGCTGGCAGAACTCAGGTCGCGCGATGTGTCAGGACTATTGAAAGTGATCGCCTATATGTACCGCGAAGGATTGATAAGCGCCGGAGCCCCGAACGGAGTGTGACCCAGCGCGAAGCGCCTCCGGAGCTATTCAAAAGATGTGCTGGTCCAGCAGGCCGAGCAGATATTGGCCGTAGCTGTTCTTCAGCATGGGAGCGGCTAACTCCCGCAACTGGGCAGCATCGATGTAACCCATCCGAAACGCGATCTCTTCGGGACAGGCAATCTTCAGGCCCTGTCTTCGCTCGATGGTTTGGACAAAAACCGACGCCTCAATCAGCGATTCATGCGTGCCGGTATCGAGCCAGGCGTGGCCTCTGCCCATTACCGACACGTGAAGCGCATCCTTTTCGAGATATCGGCGATTGAGATCCGTGATTTCCAATTCGCCGCGTGCCGATGGTTTTAAGGACTTTGCGATTTCAGATGCGTGTTGATCGTAAAAATACAAACCTGTTACCGCATATCGAGATTTCGGCTTCTTCGGCTTTTCCTCCAAGCCAACAGCGCGTCCGTTGGCATCGAACTGCACGACGCCGTAACGCTCCGGATCCTGAACGGGATAAGCAAATACGGTCGCACCGGCCACCCTGGCGTCCGCCTCGCGTAATTGATTGGCGAATTCGTGCCCATAAAAAATGTTATCGCCCAGCACCAGCGCCGACACATTCCCAGCTAAAAACTTCTCGGCAATGATCAACGCCTGAGCCAGGCCATCGGGCGCAGGCTGCACTGCGTATTTGATGTCCAGGCCCCAGTGATGACCATCTTTCAACAATTGTTCAAAACGTGACGCATCCTGCGGCGTCGTGATCACCAGCAACTCGCGAATGCCCGCCAGCATCAGCGTCGATAGTGGATGGTAGATCATCGGTTTGTCGTAAACAGGCAGCAACTGCTTGGAGACAACCTGAGTGGCCGGATAGAGCCGCGTACCCGATCCGCCTGCCAGGACGATGCCTTTGCGTTGATGACGTGCGCGCTTCATTTATGACTTACGTTTGGCAGACTTCCTGGCTAAGGATTTTTGAATGTACGGAACGGCATCCGGTGTTTGGCAGGCAGTTTGTCCGTGGTCAACCTCGACTTTACCTATCCGCTTTGCGGCAGCAATCGCGGCTTCGGTGAGGTCGCGGCGGTAAACGCCGATGCCGATCAACGCACTATTCATGGAATAGCGCGCACGATTCGGCGATGCGTGGATTTCTTTTTCGATTGTCTCGAGGTATTTCTTGCAATCGTTGTCCGTCAGGGTCGTATCGCCATTTTTTAATCGGGAACCGAGCAGGTTGTAGCCGGAAGCCCGCGTGAACTCGTCCTTCGATTTCATCCAGGCACGCATTTTTTGGTCGGCACATTCGGAGCGTGATACGAGTGCAGCCAAAAAACCTCCCAGCAAGTGTTCGTGGTGCCGGCTGTTGCGTGCCCACGCGTCAGCTTCCCTGGAATTCATCATCGCGGGATCCGCAATCATGGTCGCCAGCCACTGCGCGTCGAGATTGCAAGACTCCCACAATTGCCGTGCCAGCGCGTGGTCCTGCTTGATCTGTTTCTGCAGTTTGTAAAGATTCGCAACGCTGACGCCAAACACTTCCCTTCCCGCCCCATGCCGCGCATAGGTTTTGCGGGCTTGAGCCGTGCCCAGCGATTCGAGTTGCTTCATGGTTTCTGCGAATGTCATATACTTCCGCGCCGGAAACTGTAACGGCGGCCGATGACCGCCGTCAATTCAGTAAATTGCGAGATCGCCGGCGGTCATAAGACCGCCGCTACAGAATTCAGCGGACGCGCTGGATCGTTAGCAGCTTCCGACGGACTTCGTCGGCTTGTCCCGCTTCTTCGAGCCGACTCCACATTTGTTTGATCGTTCGCTCATCCACGAAACCTGGAACAGTTGTCTGCCAGCCTTGCGCTGCACGAAAACGATTCACCGCCTCGACGGCCTCGGCGGTATAGATGTTGGCTTCGGGCGTGGAGGTGTCAAACGCCACGCCTTTTCTAAAGAAGCCGAGTGCGTTAAGCATCAGTTTCAGTTGCAGGATGTCGCGACCGACGAACTGCTCGAGCTTTCTGAATCCGAGCGTCTCGCTGGCGGTGTCGTAAATGCGACGAAGCTCCGCTACCGGCTCAGGATGTTCGCAGACATTAATATTGACGGTTTGCCCGTCCGGACGCCGTGCCATTCCCGGCCGCGGATCTGCAACGAGAACCGCCGCCGACTGCGTTTCACCATGACGACCGTCTCCGCCGAGCAAATGTCCGGAGTTCAAGGCCTCGATCAGGCGGTCGGCCAGATGGCGCGGCGAACCTTCACTTGCCTGAAACGTTGCCGCCACCGCGTCTACTACTTTGGGACTCACCAGAGAATTACCCTGAACCGCAAATGTTGGCCCTGTTTTCTCCGCCACCCAATCGCCTTGCTTCTCGGATCCGTATTGGCCCGACCCCGTCCATTGAGCGGAACGTCCGTCGATTGAAATGACGCCGACTTGCCGTCGTTGCTTGTCCGCATCCGCGGCGACAAGCCGGTCGAGTGCTTCTTTTGGCGCGACGCCCTTGGCCAGTAAGTCCAGAAGCTCAGGACCGTATTCGACACGCGTCCCACCTTGTGTTGCGACGGCTCCGACTCCAGCACGCACCCATGGAACGGCGTTGCCGACGCACGGATTTCTGGTCGTCACCGCAACGCCGGTTTCTTTCGTTCGAGGATCGACCGCAACAATAGAGAAGGTGTGAAATTCCAGATTCGGTCCCCAGGCGATGGGCTCCTGAGCAGTCAACGGCCTTGGCACTAAGAAGAGCGATACGAGATAAGCAATGGAAACAATTCGAAACGAGATCGCCGTCAATTTCATCTGTTCCTCCGAATGTCGCTGATAGCGGCCAGTCTGAATCCGCAAGTTATGCCTGTCAAGAAACGAGGAAAGTACACAACAGGCACAAAGCAGAACGCAAGACGCAAACAGACTCTTGTTAGTTTTGGGATTGATCGCCGACAATAGGCCCATAATGTCCGCGCGACGATATGAAATCCTCCTGATATTGAGCGGTCTAATCCTGAAAACTGCTCTCGCTTTGCATGGAACTCCTTTGCAACGACCGCGCGTCACTTTGCTGATGTACGGTTATGTGCTCTTCCCGGATCAGAGTCAGCGCAAGGCCAGTGGTATCGAAGTGCAACTGGTTCGCGGAGGAACGGGACAATTCGTGTTCTCAGTGAAGACCGAAGAACAAGGGCGCTTCTCTTTTCCACAATCCCTTCAGGTGGAATGGGGAAATCAATTACCCGGTGCGCCGGACACGCTGTACCTTTACATCAACATCGACGGTTATTCGCCGGTCCTGCAGGTCGCGAAACTTGGAGCGAATATCGTCGGTCTGACCCAGGGTCCCTCCGAGCCGAACATATTACCGACTGAATACGACGCGCCTCCGTTGACCCGACTCGAGGCGTTGCGCAAAGAACTGGTCGCACAGTATTCCGAATTGGCGGTGCGTGAATATGAGGCGGGACTTCGGGAATCCGTCAAGAACAAGGCCGAGAGCGCGATCAGTCATTACGCGAAAGCGGTTCGTTACGCTCCGGAGTTTTATGATGCGTTCCTGCAACTCGGATTCGCGCACAAGGAACTGAAGCATGCCGATGAGGCCGAAAAAGCATTTCGACGAAGCCTCGAAATCCGCCCGAATTCCGGTCAAGCGCTGACGGCCCTGGGCGGAATCCTACTGGACAAGGGCGCGGCGAATCCGGCGGCGGGCGTTTACGAGGAAGCCGAAAAAATCCTCCAGGAAGCCGTGGCTCGCACTCCGTGGTCGTCGGAGGCGCTGTATTTCTTAGGATCCGCCCAATTCAAGATCAGTCGTTTGGAGGAGGCCGAATCTACCCTGCGCCAGGCCCTTTTGCGCGACGAACCTCGACATGACGCGCGCCTAATGCTCGTTAACGTGTTCATGAAACAGCGCCGATACGCCGAAGCACTTGAACAATTGACCGCCTATCTCGAGGCTGTTCCAAACAGTCCTCAAGGCAGCGCTGTCCAACAACTCCGCACCCAGATTCAAAGCGCCCTGAAACCGCCAGGCCGTTGAAGTCCGAAAGTGACTTACGGGATCTGGTAGAATCCGTCAAACTATCCACTTCACTATGATCGGAACGAAACTCGCACACTATGAGATCACCAGCCACCTGGGGACCGGTGGTATGGGGGAAGTGTATCAAGCCACCGATTCCAAACTGGGACGGAGCGTCGCGATCAAACTCTTACCTGAAGCACTCACGCACGATACCGAACGTGTCGCACGATTTGAACGCGAGGCGCGGGTCCTGGCTTCGTTGAACCACCCAAACATTGCGGCAATCCACGGAGTTGAAGAAGCCCGTGGACGGAAGTTTCTGGTGATGGAACTGGTGGCCGGAGAGACGCTGGCCGAGCGCATCGAGCGCGGGCCGATTCCAGTGGCGGATGCGCTGGCAATTGCAACGCAGATCACGGATGCGTTGGAAGCGGCGCACGAGAAGAGTGTCGTGCACCGTGATCTAAAGCCCGCGAACATCAAAGTGGGCGCCGACGGTAAAGTGAAGGTGCTGGACTTCGGACTGGCCAGGCAGAGCGGGACGGCGGATACACCTGGGATGACGGAAACGATGCTGACGGAACCTGGCTCCCCGATGGGCACGATCGCCTACATGTCGCCGGAACATGCTCGAGGCCAGCCGGTCGATGCGCGCAGCGACCTCTGGTCGCTTGGCGTGGCCCTGTATGAAATGGTAACGGCATCGAGGCCCTTTGACGGTCCGACGACTGCGATTGTCTTTGACGCTCTTCTAAATAAGACGCCCACACCGGTTCGCGGGCGGAATCCGAAGGTCCCTGAGGCGCTGGAACGGATCATCGGCAGACTCCTCGAAAAGGATCGCGAGCTGCGCTATGGCTCCGCGGCAGAACTACGCGGCGATCTGGAGCGATTGCAATTGGGCCTGAGGCCGGCTGCTCCGTTCGGGAGGCGTCGTCCTCTGCTCAGGCTTGCGATCGCTGCTGCTGCCGTCATCATTGTGGCAGTAGCCGTCGCCGGCCTCTGGCAGCACCGGACACAAGCGAAACCGCTAACGGACAAGGACGTGCTTGTCCTCGCCGACTTCACCAACACCACTGGCGATCCGGTTTTCGACGGCACCCTGCGTCAGGCGCTCGCCATCCAGCTTGAACAGTCCCCGTTTCTGAAAATCATGGACGACGTGCAGGTGCAACGCGATCTGCGGCTGATGAGCCTGCCTCCCGGAACGCCCATCACCAGCCAGATCGCCCATGACATTTGCGTGCGGGACGCCGCCGCGGCTACCATCGACGGTTCCATAGCGAGTTTAGGGAAGAGCTACGTCATCACACTCCAGGCGATCACTTGCGGGGATGGCGCCACCCTTGCCCGGGAGCAGATCCAGGCGGACGACAAGGAGAACGTTTTGAACGCGGTGGGAACCGCCGCGACGGCCATGCGCGCCAAGCTTGGAGAATCGCGCAGCTCGATCCAGCAGTTGAATCGTCCTCTGGAACAGGCGACCACGGGTTCGCTGGAAGCTCTCCAGAGCTACACGGCGGGCTTCGCCGAGTTGGGCCGTGGCCGATTCCTTGCTGCGGTTCCTCTGTTTGAGCGCGCCATCGTGCTCGATCCGAATTTCGCCATGGCTTACAACCACCTCTCGACCTCTTTCAACAATGCCGGGGACGCAGGGCGCGAGGCGGAATACCGAAGAATGGCTTTTGCGTTGATCGACCGCGTCTCCGAATATGAGCGGGAAAACATTACGGCCCTCTACTACACAACGACTGGCGAGTTGGACAAATCAAATGACGTCTATCGAGTGGGTATCGGGAACTATCCTCGCAAATGGGGATTTCATAACAACTTAAGCGAAAACCTTATAAACCTGGGGCAATTCGAAGAGGGACTCCAAGGAAGGCGAGGTGGCTGCTCAGTTGCAGCCGAGCGCGGAGCCGTCCTATCGGCGGCTGTTGGACGCCTACATGTGCACGGATCGGCTGGACGAAGCAAAGAAGGTCGCTGAGAAACTGCGGACGCTGGGAATCGGCGGCGCGAGGATCCACCAGCGCTTCCTCGAAATGGCCTACATCGAGGGCGATCAGGCTGCTGCTGACAGGGAAATTCAATGGTATGCCGGCAAGCCGGAGGAATACCTCAGTTTTGGCTTGCAGGCGGCAAATCTTAATGTGCTTGGCCGGCGTCGGGAGTCCAGCAAACTGTACAAGCGAGCTGCGGAGACGGCGCAGCGCCTGGGGCTCGGGGACGTGGCGGCGGGCTTCGAAGAAGCGGATGCGCGTGCCGACGCGCTGTCAGGTAACTGCGGGACCGTGCGCCGTCTGGGGCGTCCGGCACTGGCGCTGGCCATGTGCGGCGATGCGGCCCAGGCGGAGAAGCTCGCCGCGGAGACTTCCAGGCGTTTTCCAAATGGGACCATCTGGAATGCCGTGCAACTACCTGGGATTCGCGCAGCTATCGAGCTCCAGCGCGGTCAGCCCGCCAAGGCGGTGGAACTGCTGGCGTCCGCCTCGCCTTACGAGCGCGCTTACCCCGAGGCGGTGTACCTGCGAGGCCTGGCGTACCTGCGTCTGCGTCAGGGCGTGGAGGCCACCGCCGAGTTCCAGAAAATTCTGGATCACAAAGGCGCCAGCTGGGGCAGCACATGGCGCTTTCCGAACTGGGGACTGCACTATTCGATTTCCTATCTTGGTCTGGCGCGTGCTTTCGCGCTCACCGGGGACACGGCCAAAGCCAGGAAAGCCTACCAGGACTTCGTCGCGATCTGGAAGGACGCCGACAAGGATGCTCTTCTTCTGAAACAAGCCACCGCGCGGAGCTGGCGGCGCTACCTTAGCCCGGCCGCTTCCAAACCTGAAACTCGTGTGAGCCTTTAGGGGGCGGCCGCGGAGGCATATTGAAACTCCCCGGCGATGAGCCTACAATGGCCGACCATGCGGTATCGATGGATTCTTCTTCTGTTGCTTTGCCTTACAAGTAGTCCAGGGTTTGCTCAGGAACCGCAGTCAGATGTTGGCGTTCCGGTAACCGACAATGCGACGCGAGCCGCCTGTTCCAGCTGTCACAAACTCGACGACAAGGGCCGGATGACTCGTATTTCCTACGTCCGGACGACGCCGGAGGGCTGGCAGCAAATCATCAAGCGGATGGTTCGCAACCACGGTGTTCAACTTGAGCCACTTCAGGCACGCGGCATCGTCAAATACCTGAGCAACAATCACGGGCTGACGCCTGCGGAAGCCCGGGTCGGATTCTACGAAGTCGAGCGCCGGGTCGTTGTGGAGCGCATACCCACCGAACTCGATCAGACCTGTCGACGTTGTCATTCGCTTGGCCGAATCTTCACGCAACGCCGCACGCGGGAGGATTGGCAACTCCTGGCGAATATGCATGTCGCTGTGTTCCCTCTTTCGGAGGGCCAGGGAAACTTCGTTGTCAACCCGCCTGTTCCGAATCCCATCATTGTTCCGACCGTCGTGGACCTCAATCGCGACGCCGACAGTCCGCGTCCAGGGCCAATTCCGACCGCTCCTCCGGAAATGACGGGCGGCGGCGGTGGCCAGCGTGGCGCAGGAGGAGGCGGAGGAGGCGGCGATAACGCCGGCGGTCTGGATCGGGCGCTGGAGTATCTGAACCGCAATTTCGGATTGGACAGCCCTCAGTGGAACTCGTGGCGCCTGAACTTCAGGTTTCCACGACTGGAAGGAACCTGGCTGGTCGAAGCCTATCTACCTGGTAAAGGTCGCGGCTATGGCCAGATGACGATTCAGCGCGAACAACCCGAGGACGAGTTCACAACTCGAACGACCATTGAGTTTCCAGACGGCGAGAAGACAACTCGCACTGGAAGGGTCATTTTGTATGCCGGTTATAGCTGGCGCGGTTCATCGAATGACACCGCGACACAAAACACACAGATCAAAGACCTGCGCGAAGTGATGCTGCTCTCCGACGACCTCGAGTCCATGCGAGGCCGCTGGTTTTCCGGCGGCTACGACGAATTCGGAATGGATGTGCAGGTTCGCCGGATAAGTCGCGACATTCTGCTTTCGGCGACCGATCGCACGCGCTTGATAAGCGGCCGGACCAACACTGTCAAAATATTCGGAGCGAACTTTCCCACCGATCTCCGCGCAACCGATGTGGACTTCGGCCCCGGCACCAGTGTCAGTAACCTGAGAACCACGCCAACGTTGCTCACCGTCGATGTCGCCGTGGCGAATGACGCCGCCGTCGGCCTGCGCGATCTCGTGGTCCGGGGAAAAGTCGCCCGTCGAGTCCTCGCTATCTTCGATCGCATCGACTATATCCGCATTCTTCCGGAACAAGGAATGGCTCGTCTCGGAGGTGTTGTCTATCCCAAACAACTCCAGCAGTTCGACGCCGTCGCATACCACAGCGGTGCCGACAAAAGACCTAACACTGCTGATGACGCCGAATTGGGTCCGGTGCCCGTCACCTGGGGAATCGAGGAATTTCCAGTAACTATCGATGACGATGATATCCGTTACGTCGGCAAGATTGATCAACGCGGCCTGTTTACGCCGAATATCGAAGGGCCCAACCCGGAGCGAAGCGGCAACAGAAACAATCTCGGAGATGTCCGAGTGATCGGAACGTATACCGGCGAAGGCGCGGCCAAACCGCTGAAAGGGACGTCGCACCTGATTGTCACCGTTCCCTTATATGTCCGATGGGCTCAAATGGAGATTTTCCGTGACTGAACTACAACTGGCCGAGATGAAACGATTCACAGCCGATGGGAAGGAATATGCCTTTCTGATTCCCTCTTCATCCGTCGTCGGACTCGATGAGGTCACCGGCGCTATTCTCGAAGGTTTTAAAGACGGCCCACGCAATCCTGCGGCGGTCCTGGAAACGTTGTCCGGACATTTTAATCACGACGATCTTGTCGACGGCTTGTCCGAACTGCATCAGGTTGGTGCAATCACCGCGCCCGAACACGCCGTCACAATCCCGCCCTATCGTCAGCAGAAGGATGCTCCGCTGAGCACGCTCGTCCTCAACGTCACCAATAAATGCAACCTGAGTTGCAAGTATTGCTATGAATATGGCGAGGACAAACTGGCGGCTCCTGCGGCCACGCGTTTCATGGACGAATCGACGGCATTCGAAAGCGTTGAGTTTTTGCTCAAACGCGGTGGTCACCTTCCCCGATTGACGCTGACCTTCTTCGGCGGCGAGACCCTGCTTAATTTCAAGGTTGTGCGCGCGACCGTGGAATACGCACGGCGGCGCGCTCGCGAATCGGACAAGAAGATCGACTTCAGCCTGACCACGAATGCGACATTGTTGACGGACGAAATCATCGGGTTTCTGACCGAGAATCATGTCGGAGTGACCATCAGTATCGACGGTCCGAAGGAATTTCAGGACCGCTTCCGAACATACAGCAACGGCGCCGGCAGCTACGATCAGATCCTGCCGCGGATCAAGTCGCTGCTGAAGAACCACCGTACACGTCCCGTCGGAGCCCGCGTCACCCTGACGTCGCAAGTCATGGACGTGATCCGGATTTTCGATCATCTGACCGACGAGATCGGCTTCTACGAAGTTGGCTTTGCACCGGTCACGACATCCGCAAACACGTTGTATTCGATCGGCACCAGCGGCTTCGATTCCATGCTCGAACAATTCACGAAGCTCGGGGCTCGCTATCTCGAGAAGGCGGCGCGAGGTGAATATCTCGGCTTTTCGAACATGAGCGACAGTCTTCAGGAGATTCACACGGGAGTTACTAAAAGCTACGCGTGTGGCGCAGGTCTGGGTCTGTTGGGTGTATCACCGTCCGGTGACATCGCGTTGTGTCATCGCTTCGTCGATTCGGCGGATCACAAACTGGGAAATATCCGGACCGGCGTGGACGAACAGAAGCGTCATGAATTCAACGAGCGAACCCATCTCGCCAACAAGGTCGAGTGTCACACCTGCTGGGTTCGAGGAATGTGCTCAGGTGGTTGTTATCATGAGGCGCAAGTCCGGTATGGCGATATCGGCCATGCCAACCTTCATTACTGCGATTGGATTCGCGGATGGACAGAGGTCTGCCTTCAGACCTATGCGGAGATTGCCGAGAAGAATCCCTCGTTTTTCGAACGGTTCGATGAAAGACAGGGAAAAGGAGAACCACGGTATGCGTCATCTTAGAGCTATAAACCGAAAGGCGCGACGAATCGAACAACTGATGACTGCGAACGGCGACGTTTACGCGATGTATCAGGGTCCCGTCGGCGGCGGGCAACAAACTACGCCGCGTTATCCGATGGGATGCTCGCTCGTCTTCTCGCCGGGCTGGGAAGTCGATTCCGCCGGAGGAACCGCCGGGCTTTGCCAACCCGTCGAACGAGACCTTTACGATTGCTATGTCACGTGCTTCTGGCCGGCTCAGGTTCCGGATCATCTTAATAATTACCCGGATTGGACGAAGAAATGCGGCGCCGCTGCAAAGGACTGGCGCAATATCGACCTGGTGTTCCCATGATGAATCGCGCGATTGTTGTATTCCTCCTCATTGCATCCGCTGCTCTGAGTGCGTCGGCCCAGGGGGTGATGTATGCGGGTGTGTGGCCTAACGACGTACTGGTTATGGATGAGGCCACGGGAGCGATCAAAGACAAAATCATCCTCAAGCATGGAGCGGCATTCAGCCTGACCCGGTCTCAGGACAGAAAAAAGTTCTACGCCGTAACAGGACTGATGCAAACCATCGAGGTCATCGACCTCGACAAAAAACAGGTTGTGGATGAAATTACTTTCTCGCAGGGAAACCGCAAAGTGTTGTTCACGCGATCCCTCGCAATACATCCTGACGGCGTAACGCTGTTTGCGCCGATGCGGACGACTGTTAAGGAGATCGACCGTTACAATATCGAGAAACCCAATCTGGCCAAGATCAACATCCGCGATAAGAAGATCGAGAAGACTTTGGAATTGCCCCGCGAATACGGTCAGGCCGGATTGATGCGTGTTTCTCCTGACGGCAAGTTCCTTTATGTCTTCTCTCGGGATGTCCTGATCATCGACGTCGCGGAATTCCGAATCGTCGATAAGATCCTGCTGGACCGCCCGATGTATCCTGGGCTCGGCCTGTTCCGCTTTGGAAGTTCTTTCGAATCGCACGACGAACCCAATGCTCTGACTTTTGTTTATAACTCCACGGATTTGATGACGAACCGCGGGATGATGGGTATTGCCCGGTTCAATCTCGTCGACCGCAGCCTGGATTTCTACGAGACTGGGCCATCGATCGGCGGAAGCTTCTCGGTGTCGCCGGATCACAAACGCGCGTTCATCGTGCGTAATCAAATCGGTCAGGATGAGTTCTACGTCTTCGATCTCGAAACCAAACGGCTGCTGAAACGCCAGGAATATAAAGGGCGGCCGCGTACGGCCGTCAAGGTGAGCAGCGACGGCAAGAAGGTCTACCTGCATCAGGCCGGCAACACGATCGACTACTTCAATGCCGATACGCTTCAATTCGAAAAGCGCGTCGAATTGCCAGGCGACTTCACCACGGACCTGTTTGTATTTCCGCGTTAATTGTAGCGGCGGTCTATTAAGGTGTGAATGAACAACCAAGGGCAAGCAAGATTCCCCGCCTCGCAGGCGGGGTGGCTGCGCGCATAAACATTTCCATAATCGCGCGCAGACGGGGCGGTGATTAA
>Ga0137427_10000597_pt1 | contig 18279 bp, 20 predicted proteins | sample EasRivERMZT700_2_FD_102309 | JGI IMG/M metagenome (GOLD analysis project Ga0137427, IMG submission 102309) | Soil microbial communities from meander-bound floodplain in the East River, Colorado, USA - East River MetaG ERMZT700_2 | ecosystem: Environmental > Terrestrial > Soil > Floodplain ...
ATCTACTCACGACACTTCGCTGTTCAGCGTTGGCCAAAAAAGAGAAAGCCGCCGACCCGGGGGGCGTTGGGGCGGCGGCTTTTGATGACCTGATCTCGGCGTGCGTCGGGGGAGGCCTTCGCTTTGTGCTTTGATCGCCAATGTGGCTGGGGGCCAACGTCGTAACCATAGTCGACGCCCCTTACGCCGGACAGCCTCGGAATCTACTCAGTCAAGATTCAATGACTCAGTGGGTACATTCCGATCCTGGCGGGCGTGATCCGAAGTCCATACTCATAACGGCGAACAGAGATCCGAGATGGTCCATCCGGAGCTGCTCATCGCTCACTGCACCAGTGGGCGGAACGCACGCAACGCACGATCAACCATGGAAAGTAACAAAATGAAACGCATGATGTTTCTTGCAGCAGTCGGAGCGCTTGCTCTCTCTGCTTGCGGCACGACGCCGGGTGATCGCGCAGTGTCCGGTGGCCTGCTTGGCGCCGGCGCAGGTGCTGCGATCGGCTCGCTCTCCGGCAATGCGGGCGCGGGTGCGGTGATCGGCGGCGTCGCCGGTGCAGCGGCGGGCGCCGTGACCGATCCCTGCTCGGTCAATCTCGGCGATCCGGTCTGGAGAAATCGGAACGCGAGTCGCGAAGACTACTATCAACGCTGCGGCCGTTATCCCGGATGACTCGTGCCGTGACGGCGCAATCGCGCCGTCACGGGTTGTTGTGCTCTGACATCACCAGGAATGATGCGAAATGCGAAGCATGCTCATGGCAGTTCTGCTGGCGACCGTGGCTTTCACGTCCGCCGCTCATGGGGCCTCTGCCCCTCAGGCTACGGTCGAAGCCATCGATCAGTTCTCCATCATCGGCATCAAGGTGGACGCGACCGCCCCGTCGCCTCGTGCCGCCCGCGAACTCGCCATGACGCAAGGCCGGCCGCTCGCCTGGAGCAAGCTCTTCCGGCGCTTCACGGGTGAGCCCGCCTGGGGAACAGAGCCGCAGCTCGCCGAGCGCGAGCTTCTGGGCCTGATCCTCAGCAGCGACGCGGGCAACGAACGGCGCAACACGACGCGCTACCTCGCCGACGTCACGTTTCATTTCAATCCGGCAGCGGTGCGTCAGCTGCTGCGCAGATCCAACATCGTCTTCACCGAAGCGGTGATGAACGCAGAGGGCGAGTGGGAACAGTCCATCGATCGCCCGATCGCGCCGATCGACGAACCCGGCACTCACCTCGCGGTAACGGCGCGGTTTGATACGGGTGAGGATTGGGCGATCTTGCAAGCGCGGCTGGGGGCTGCCAAAGCGGTAACCGGGATGGACGTCGTCGCCCGCACGCTCCACGAGGCACAGATCTATCTCAACTATTCCGGCGACATGGAACAACTCCAAGCCGCGTTGGCTGAGCACACACTCGAACTGACCAGCAGCGAAGGCCAATACACGCTGGAGCTTGCAGCCGTGTCGGAGGCGACGACGGCGCTGTTGCAATGAGCCTCTACGCCTCGACTCTGGAAATCATTCCGATTGTGCCGGCCGCTCCGCGCCTGTCGGACGGTGACGATAGTCCCGCGGTCGAGAACGCCGAAAAGCCGAGCGAGATGCCGATGCCGCGCGATTGGCAATCGTTTGCGCTGACGGCGATCCTCGTGCTTCTCGTGCTCGTCATCCTTTACTATAGCGGCGAGGTCGTGCTGCCGATCCTCTTCGCGTTCCTGCTGAATCTGCTGCTTCAGCCGGCGATGAACGCGCTGATCAAGGTGCACGTTCCCAAGACCCTAGCGGCGCTGTTCATCGTGCTGCTCCTCATCGGTACGGTGACCGGGATCGGGTTTTCCTTATCGGGTCCGGCCGCGGAGTGGATCTCGAAAGCGCCACAAAGCATCGCGCGGCTCGAGGAACGCTTGTCCGCCATCATGCTTCCCGTCGCGATCGTTCAGAAAGCGAGCCAGGACGTCGAGAAGTTTGCCGGAGGGCAGGGGGCCGATGACACCAGCGTCAGCCTCAAAGGGCCAGGTCTCGGAAGTGCTCTGTTCAGCGGCGCCCGCACAATCGTAGCGGAATTCGCCACCATCGTGCTTCTTCTGTTTTTCCTGCTTCGCTCCGGAGACCTGTTCTTGCGAAGGATCGTCGAGATCCTGCCGACATTCCGCGACAAGAAGCAGGCGGTCGACATCTCGCGCGAGATCACGCGAAACATCTCGGGCTACCTTGTCACAATCACCTTGATGAACGGCGCCGTCGGTATCGCGACAGGCGTCGCAACCTACCTGTTCGGGCTTTCGAATCCGGTTTTGTGGGGCGTTCTCGCCTTCGTGCTGAACTACATCCTCATCCTGGGGCCGCTCACCGGCGTGGCGATCCTGTTCTTGGCCGGTCTCCTGACGTTCGACACGCTTTGGCTCGCCTTCATTCCGGCGGCGACCTATCTGGGGATCCACGCGACAGAAGGCGCCGTGACGCCGCTGCTTCTGGCGCGGCGCTTCGAGCTCAACCCGGTCCTGGTCATCATCTCGCTGGTGTTCTGGTTCTGGATGTGGGGCATCGCCGGAGCGCTGCTCGCCGTGCCGCTTCTCGCCAGCTTCAAGATCATCTGCGATCGCATCCGCCCGCTGATGGCGCTTGGACATTTCGTCGGCGGCGAAAATCATACTGTGAACGGTCGCGCCCCCGGTGAGTAGTTTCCGAGCCTATCGGCAGGCGCCCTCCGATGCTTGATAGCGGCCAAGCCAACGCATCGGAGAACGAACATGCAAGTCACCCTTTCAGAAACGCCGCGGCCGAATTCCGTCATGGCGATGTTCGAAGACGGCGTCTCGACCTTCCTCTTGTCCTGCGATGCGACGTTCGAGGATCTGGCCGGCCATCTCGGTCAGCTCGCCGAACGTCATCACGGCAAGCCGATCGCCATCAACGTGAAATTGGGCTCTCGCCGATAAAGACGCTCGCGCGCCCCCGTTGCCCGCGGGCCGCGCCAACTCGGATCAATCAGGAGACGACACATGATGAACAAGACCACGACCCTCGCGGCCGCTTTGATTGCGGCAGCAACACTCGGCGGACTGGCCGTTCAACCGGCAGAAGCCCAACCGGGCGGTCAGTCGAACGAATATTGGTATCAATTCCAAGACAAAAACTCACAGGGTCAGTATCAGCAATATCAAGACCGCGATGGGCCGGACCAATCTCGCGGCCGCGGCCGGGATAACCGGTATGAAGAGGCCTACAAGACCGGCTATCGCGCCGGCTACGAGACCGCCCGCAACAGACGGCGTTACGACGATCGGCCCATCGCGGTTGACGATAGGGACCAGCGTTGGCGCGCACGCTACACGCGGGCATACACCTACAACGACGATGTCTACTATCGGGATTGCCGCAGTTCATCCGATCCTGCGGGCGTGATCGCCGGAGCCCTGATAGGCGGCCTGGTCGGCAACGCCGTCGGCAACGGCGGCGGACGCGGCGGCGCGACAGTCGCGGGCGTGATCGTCGGCGGTGCGCTTGGCGCCGCGATGACGAGAAACCTCAATTGCGAAGACCGGAGCTACGCCTACAAGACGTATTACGACGGTTTCAATTCAGGCCGCGCCAACAGCAACTACCAATGGCGCAATCCGAACAATGGCCATTACGGAAACTTCCGCGTCGTCAGCTATGCCAACGATCCGGACGGCTTCCGCTGCGCGAACTACAGCCAGGAGATCTTCATCCAAGGCCGTCCGCAGACGACCACGGGCCGCGCCTGTCAGCAGCCCGATGGGACGTGGACAATCGTAAGCTGAGCGAGCGTTGAGGCTCTCAGCGTCCTTACAGCGTCCCTGAAGCCCTACGGCTTCAGGGACGTTCTTTTTTTGGATGTGGAAGCTGGAGTCTCGGGACCCGGGTTCAGACCGCCGCCAGCGCCAGGCGGATCAGTGCGGGAATGGATTTCGAGCCGGTCTTCTTCATGATGGCCGCGCGGTGGTTCTCGACCGTGCGCTGACTGACGCCGAGATCGGCGGCGATGTTCTTGCTGGGGTGGCCGGCAAGCACGAGGTCCATGACCTGATGCTCCCTCGGCGTCAGGTCGGCGATGCATTTCGCCGCGGATGCCTGCCAGGCGGAACGCTTCCCGGAATCCTGGGTTCGATCGAGCGCGCTGTCGATGCTCGCAATCAGCTCGTCCGCCCTGATCGGCTTCTCGATGAAATCCATCGCGCCGGCTTTCATGGCTCTGATGGCCATCGACACGTCGCCATACCCCGTGATCATGATGGCCGGCAGCTCGCTTCGCTCGCTCTTGAGCCACTCCAACAGCGCCAGTCCGCCCATGCCTTGCATCTGGGCGTCGACGACGAGACAGCCCTTCCGCGAGGGGCTGTAGGTTTCGAGGAAGGCTTCGCAACTCGAATAGGTCTCGACCGCGCGGCCGTCCAGGCCGAGCAACTCAACCATGCTCGCGCGCAGGGTGGGATCGTCGTCGATCACGAAGACGGTCGGCGGCGACGGATCGCCGTTCGGCTTGACCGTTGCGTGCGCTTTGGCGTGGACGACCGGCGGCGGCTCGTGCCCGTTTGCGCCTGCGGGACGGGGTGCGCCAATCATGGTTCCGATCAACCCTATCAGGGTTTCGGCATTGGCCGGCTTGTTGAGGTGCACGCAGCGCCCGTGGGCGATCTTACGCAACGTCTCTGTCGAGATATCGCCGGTCAGAATGATCGCCGGGATTTCACGGTGGAGTGCGTCGCGCAGGCCAACGATGGTTTGCAGGCCGGTCATACCGCCGGGCAGATTGTAGTCGGCGATCACAATGTCGGGTTTCGCAGCCCCGCTCGCCGCCAGTTCCAACGCCGTCCGGCCATTCGCGGCCGATGTCGTCTTGTGGCCCTCCGCTCGGAGCAAGAGCTGGAGCATCTCCCGCACCATGGGATCGTCCTCGACGATCATGACCGTGCTCGTCGCGCCGGCAGCATGTCCGTTTGCCTGCCCGTCCTTTGGGACCCACATTCCGGGCTTGTCGCTGGCAAGGGGCACCTCGACGGCAAAGACCGAGCCCTTGCCCACACGGGAACGGACATCGATCGCGTGGCCGAGCATCGTGCCGATGCGCTGTACGATGGCGAGGCCAAGGCCAAGGCCAAGGCCGCGCTCGCGCGCCGGATTGTCGACCTGATGAAACTCTTCGAAGATCGCCTGAAGGTGTTCGACCGGGATGCCCATGCCGGTGTCCCAGACTTCGAGCCGGAGCCTGTCTCCACGCCGGCGGCAGCCGAGCAGGATCTTGCCGCGCGGCGTATATTTCACCGAATTCCACAAGAGATTCCGGATCATCTGCTCGAGCAACCGTGGATCGCTCCGCACATAGAGGCCGCTCTCGACCACCCGCCAGTCGAGGTTCTTCGCTGCTGCGTGATAGGTGAATTCGGTCTTGAGCCGCTCGAAGAGAGCATCGATCGGGAAGACCACGACCTCGGGATTAACGATTCCGGCTTCCAGCTGGTTGATGTCGAGCAGCGTGTTCAGCATGCCCGACATGACATCGAGCGGCTCGTCAAGCTTGCGGATCAGCGCGAGGGCGCCTTCTTCCTTGATCGACTTCGCCAATATTCCACGCAGGAGGCTGAGGGTTTGCAGCGGCTGGCGCAAATCGTGACTGGCGGCGGCCAGAAAGCGCGACTTTCCGAGATTGGCCTGCTCCGCATGAAGTTTCGCGATCTCGAGCACTTCGCTCACGCGTTTGCGTTCCGTGATGTCGTCGATCGTCACCAGAAGCTTTCGCCCCGCGGACGGCCCGACGATCTCGCGGGCCGCCAGGAGCAGCGACCGCCGGCCGGGTAGCGGGGGCAGGTCGAGCTCGATTTCATAGTCCTCGATGTTTCCTTCTCCGGCCCGGATGCGATCGAGGAACACGCGCAGGCCGGGATCGTTGAAGTGCAGAGCGCCCGCGCTGCCGACGATCTGCCCGACGGCGTCTTCCTTCTTGGCGCCGAAGGTTTCGTAGAACACCCGGCTTGCAGAAATGACCCGAAGGTCGTCATCGAGAACCACAAGCGGCTGGTGAACGGTCTCGACGATGCTGTTGGAATAGGCCCGTGCCGCCTCGATGTCGCGTTCCGCCAGCTTCAGCTCGGAAATGTCGGCGAAGGTGATCACTACACCCTCGATCCGGTCGTCCTGCGCGCGGTAGGGCAGGATGCGCCTCAGATACCATGCCCCGTTGTCGCGTTCGATCTCGCGGCTGAGGGGCTCGGCATTCGCCACCACTGCTGCGGCATCGATGAGGAGATCCTTGTCGTCGGAACGGCTGGCGAGATCGGCGAGCGGCCGTCCGACGTCGGTTGCGACGATGTTGAAATGCGACCTCACCGCCGGCGTGAAGAAACGGATGTTCAGCTTGCCGTCGAGAAAGATGGTCGCGACTTTGGCGCTGTTGAGGACATTCTGCAGATCGTTGGCGGTGATGCGCTGCTGCTCCACGGTCTCGTGCAGCTGGCTGTTGAGAGCGGTCAGTTCCTCGTTGAGCGATTGAAGCTCTTCCTTCGACGTTTCCAGCTCTTCATTGGTGGACTGGAACTCCTCGTTCACCGACAGGGCTTCTTCGTTGATCGTCTTCTGCTCCTCATTGGAAAGCTCGAGGTCGCGGATCGCGATCTGCAGCTCCTCCCTGGTCGCGTCGAGCTCGCGCTCGATCAGCGCGAGTTGCGAGGCGTCGGGTTCCGCTTTTGCTCCCGTACTGACCGGCCGTTCGGGCTCATCGATGAAGCTGACGAGATGCATTTCCCCGGCGTCGCTGTCGAGCGGCCGGACGTCGATACTGACGGCGATAGGGCGGCCCTCGCGGCGCAGCTGCGCCCCGGTCACCAGGACACGCGCACGCTCGCGGGCGGCTTGCAGGATCGCCGTCCTGAGCTTGTTGCGCAGCCCCTCACGCGCCATCGCGAGGATGTCCCCATTCGCGTCGCCCGCGGCGACTTTCAGATAGTTGTCGATGGGTCCGAAATAATAGAGCCCCTCGCATTTGCTGTTGATCAGGACCGACGCCGGCGCGTAGGTGTCGAGCAGCAGCCGTTGGGAGAGATCGCCCAGGCTCGGTCGCCGCGACGTCAAAGGCCGCTCCACTTGCGAGGAACGGGCACGAAGACCGCCGCCGATCGGGAAGGCAACTTGGCCCAGCCGGCTGGGGCCGAGATGGCGATAGATCGGCAGTCTCTCCGAGACCGGCTCGAAATGCGCGCGGGAATTTCCGACCTTTTCCGAGGCGCCGAGAAACAGAATGCCGCCTGGACGCAGCGCGAAATGAAACAGCGAGAGAACCTTGTCCTGCACCTCGGGGCGCAGATAGATCAGGAGATTGCGGCAGGAGACCAGGTCGATGCGTGAAAACGGCGCATCGGCCAGGATATCCTGCACGGTGAAGATCACCGCTTCGCGCAACTGCGGTTTGACCCTGTAGCCGTTGTCGTCCTTGACGAAGAACCGGGCAAGACGAGCCGGCGAGACGTCTCCTTCGATCGATGCCGGATACCAGCCGTTGCGCGCGAAGCGGACGGACTCTTCTTCGACATCGGAGGCGAAAACCTGCAGCTTCATATCCCGTTTGGCGGCGGCGGTCTCCTCGAGCACCAGCATGACGAGGGAATAGGTTTCTTCTCCGGTGCTGCACGCCGGTATCCAGACGCGGAGCGGTTGGCCGGGCGTCGCATCGCGCACCAGCTCGGGAACGATCGTTTTGGCCAAGGTCTCGAATGCATTGGCGTCGCGGAAGAAACTGGTGACGTGGATGAGCAGATCCTTGGCCAGGCGTTCGAGCTCGCTCGAATCCTCGCGCAAGACTGCCATGTAGCGGTCGGTATCCGGGATTCCCGCGATGGCCATCCGCCGCTCCATACGGCGTAGCAGCGTGCCGGGCTTGTAGAGGGCGAAATTGTGCGACGTTCGCGCGCGCAGGAGGTCGATGATCTCGGTCAAATTCGTCTGAGCGGATGACGAGGGTTCAACGCCGTCCGTCTTGCGTTTGAACGCAGCCCCCTTCGCGTATTTCTTGAGCGCGCCCGGTATCTTCTCCACGGGCAAGATGAAATCCACGACTCCCGTCCTGATGGCGCTGCGCGGCATCCCGTCGAAGGCGGCACCGTCCGGATCCTGGACGATGACCAGGCCGCCTTTTTCCTTGACGGCCCTCAGTCCGAGACTTCCGTCGGCACCGGTTCCCGACAGAATCGCGCACACGGCCCGCTCACCGTACTGCTCGGCCAAGGAGGACAGGAAAAAATCGAGCGGCATCCGCGCACCGTGCCGCTCCCGCGGGACCGAAAGGTGCAGAGCGCCGCTCTGGATCGAAAGATAGACACGCGGCGGAATGACATAGACATGATCGCGTTCGATCTTCATTCCATCGGTGGCTTGCAGCACTTTCATCGAGGTGTGGCTGCTCAGCAGTGCCGCCATCATGCTTTCATGCGTCGGATCGAGATGCTGGATCAGGATGAAGGCCATCCCGCTGTCGGCGGGAAGCGCGGTGAACAGCTTGGTGAAGGCTTCGAGGCCGCCCGCCGAAGCCCCCAGGCCAACGACGGGGAAATCATGGCCCTGAAGGGGAACAAGCTTTGGCAAAAGGCTCGGGCCGGGCCGCACCGTTGCGACCTTTCGCGCGCGCGATTTCGTTGCCATTTTTTGCTTTCTTTCTCGCCACTCGCTCAGCGGAGGCAAGACGCACAAGTCTAGTCCAAATTCAGCCGCGCCGCGATAGCGGGTTTCGGACGGGCATCTCCGTTACTTCTCCGAAGGCCACTTCGGAACCCTGCATATTACGCGCATGCAGAGGGCCGTGATGGTCAAAACAGAACAGTCGCTGCAATTGGAGTGCTGACAGCAATTTTCAAGCGAATAGAGGCATTGTCAGGATCACCTGAAATCACGGAGACCTGCCTGCCGAGAGTGCGCGCGGCGGCGCAAGCGGATTGTCCAACACGACATAACCCGAAGCTTCCAAACGGGCTTTATAGACAGCGAATTCGCTTTCATTTGCGATGATGAGAAGCCCGGCATCCTCGCGCAGTCCCGGCCGGTGGTAACGGATCGAACAGGTCATTGAACATAAATCTCGCAACGCGTTTCCTCGATGCCTTGTTAGAGAAAGCGGCCGAAGTCTCCAAGCTTCGGAAAATACCTAGAGGCGGGCCGCGAGGTATCGCGGGCTTCTGCAGGCCGCGCCGGACGCCGTTTCCACCCGACTAATCCACGCGGCGTGTCCCCGATAGGGACGCAACATCCCTAATGAGTAGTTTCCGAGCCTAGCCTGTACAGCTTCCGCTGCCTATCAACACCACCAAGCGCGGAAGGCATGACGGTAAGAAGGACAGCCTTGGTTCGGCATCGCGTCCGGCAGCTAACAGCAAGGGAATTGCATGACTAGCGTTTCTCAGGGCTCGATAGCCGACGCCACCATCACGCCGCAATTGTGGCTCCGAGAAGCCCACGCTCCCAACATCGAAGCGGAAAGGGCTGCTTTGAGCCTCCTTGCCGACACGCTGGCAACCGCCCCGTCGGATGTCTTTCAGGTCTGTGCCGATTTGGTTCTTGAGCTCTGCCACGCCGACACCTGCGGAATTAGTCTCCGCGAACGCTCGAATGACGGCAAAGACATTTTTCGCTGGGTCGCTTTGGCGGGCCAGCTGAAGCAGCATCTCCATGGGACCACGCCGCGGTATTTTTCCCCTTGCGGCCTCTGCGTCGACGGGAACGAGCCCCTGCTGATGCAGCGGCCTGAGCTGGTCTACAAATACCTGGATGTCGGGCCAGCCTTTCATGATGTCCTTCTGATTCCGCTGACCGAAAAGAACAGCGAACTCGAAGGCACGATCTGGATTGTCGCCCATGACGCCACGCGCAAGTTCGATGGTGAGGACGCCCGCGTGATGCAGCGTCTCGCGCTGTTCACCGCCACGGCCCTCCATTTGGCGCAAGTCGCGCAGGCGGCGAAGCAGGAAGCGTCGGAGAAGTCACTGCTTTTGCACGAGCTTGACCATCGTTTCAGGAATACGTTGGCCATGACGGCGAGTCTCCTTCGCCATCAACTGGGCGACGTTGCCGATCCCGCCGCGCGCACGGCGATAGAAGCAGCGCGCCAGCGGGTGCAAGCCATGGGCCTGGTGCACCAAATGTGCTCGAGCACTCCGACGGGAGACCTTGCCGAAGTCGTCAAGATCATCTGCACCAATCTGGTCGCGGCCGACGCGCGCTTCGAGCTGGAGGTCGAGGCTGAGCCGGTGATCGTGCCTGTGCACAAGGCCGCCGTGGTGGCCCTGATCTCGAATGAGCTCGTCACCAATGCCATAAAGCACGCCTTCCCCGATCGCGCGGTCGGCAAGATCGGCGTCCGGCTGCGCCGGACGGCTGAGAACTCGGTCGCGCTATCGGTCACCGACAACGGTGCGCCCCTGCCGGCGTATCCCCCAAAATCGTCAGGCGGGATCGGGCTAGGTCTGGTGGCCAGACTCGCGCATCAGCTTGCCGGCGAGCTGAGAGTGGACGCCGAACCCAAGCAGTTCAGCGTCGTCTTCCCGGACTTCGACATCCTCGGCACCGCTCGCGACACGCGGTGAGTAGTTTCCGAAGCTAGTCTCGGAACGTTGGCCCGCTATCACTGCATAGGATATCGAGCGAACTGGAAGAGAGAGCGACATGGCGTTTCAGGACATCGAGGCTGCGACAAAGACCGCCGCATTCGAAGCCGGCCTCGTCGAACACATGGCCCCCCTGCGCAGTTATGCCCTGTCAATGTCGGGCAATCGAGAACTTGCGGAGGACCTGGCCCAGGAAGTATTGGCGAAGGCATGGGGCGCCCGCCGATCGTTCACGTCCGGCAGCAATCTCAAGGCTTGGCTGTTCGCCATTCTTCGCAACGAATTGTATTCGCGCCGGCGCCGCGATTGGCGTCAGGTTCCTTGGAATGACGTGTTGGGCGAAGCGATTGCCGCACCCCCAGCACAACAGCAGTGGGCGGTTGAGCTTTCCGATACGGCCTGCGCGATGCGCAGCCTGTCCGACCTCCAGCGCGAGGCCTTGATCCTGGTGGGGGTCGGGGGCTTTTCCCAAGATGACGCCGCGGTGCTCTCCAATACACCCGTAGGAACGGTGAAGAGCCGGGTCGGACGCGCCCGGAAGGCCTTGAGGAAAATGTTGGATCGCGAGACGGCGCCTCCGATCAAATCTCGTCCGGCCAATGGCACCGCCATGAATGAGATCCTCGCACAGCTCAGTCGTCTTAATCCTATCTATGCGCCGGGCCTCGCCGGGGCGACGGCATCATGAGCGATGAGGCACAGAGGGACAGCTATCGCATCGATCTGAAGTGTCCAGGCTGCGGGCGGGAGGGTGCTGCGGAAGTGTCGGAAGAGGACTATCCCTTCACGGAGAATCGACGCTTCTCGGTGGATCAAGTCACGCCCGGGTTCAGCGTGCAGAACGCGGGCAGTGGCGTCACGGAGATGGAAATCGTCTGCAGCGCGTGCAAGGTGTCAGCCCGGCCGACCGGGCCTCGTTCGCTGGACGCGGCGACGTCCCGCGCAATCGACGCGGTTGAGACATCACTGGCGGCCGAGCCGCTCGCCTATTTCCGCAGTTCGATGATTTCTCCGTCGCGCGCGAAATAAGGCTACCAGCGCCTTGGCCAAGGCCCTACGGCACCGCGAACGAGTCCGATCACCAAGAGGAGCAGCACCGCACCAAGTGTGGCGTTGACGATCGCGGCGGCGATGCCCGTGCCGAGCTGGAAGCCGAGCTGAGGCAGCAGCCACCCGCCGACATAGGCTCCAATGATCCCGATGACGATGTCGCCGACAATGCCGAAACCCGTTCCTTGTACGACGTGGCCGGCCAGCCACCCTGCAACGAGCCCCACAATCAGCACGACAAGAAGACTTTCAGCGGTCATCACATCCTCCACGGGATCTAGCGTATCCGATGGGATACACGGCTTTGATCAGTTCAGGTCTTTGGGGAGCACGCCGGCAGCGCCAGGGGCGAACACAATCGCAAGCGCTCGCCGGCGAACAACGATCTCCTTCCAGGAGGCGGCGCTCGGCAACCCGTCGGCTTCCGCGCATTGTTCGCGCGCGGTCTCGTCGGCCCAAAGCGCCTTCAAGTCCTGGGAAATCGCCAAGGTCGACGGCACCGGCATGCGCCGGCCAAAACGACGGAAATGAGCCATGATGAGTCCTCCGTGCGTGGTCGAAAGGCTTACGAAGAGCGACGCGCGGCAAAAATCATCCCGAGACCGGCAATCACCGCGACGAGTCCCGCGATGGTCGGGATCGGCACATTGTGCTGTTCCTCGGCGCGGAGCTGCAGCGGCCCCACGTTCAGCACTTGCTTGGTTTCCGTGAACGTCACGTTCTGGACGATGAGCCCGGCAATCCCGAGCACGACCAGAAGAACGCCGATCAACAACAGATTGCGCATCTCTCTATCCTTCTGTGATCTGTGCCTGTGTTCTCAAAGCCTGCCGGACACGACCAAGATGAGCACGACAACCAAGACGAGGCCGAGACCGCCGCCGCCGTAATTACCAGTCCCGTAGAATCGGCCTCCGCCGATGCCGCTAAAACCGCCAAGCAGCGCAATGATCAGCACAATGAGCAGGATGGTTCCTAGTGACATGAGTTCGGTTCCTCAATTGCGGTGAGACACAGCGGGCTCGGAAATGGCTGCGAACACTCGCTTGCATCATCGCCAGACTAAGGCCTGATGATGACGGTTCCGGTTGCGCCGGTGTCGCCGGTATTGCCGGTGATGCCCTGATCTCCGGTTGCTCCCGTAGCACCCGTCTCGCCGGTGTTGCCTTGATTTCCAACGGCTCCGGTGGTGCCGGCGTTTCCTTGGTTCCCCTGGTTGCCTTGGCTACCTTGGGCCCCCGGCGGTCCCGGCGGTCCGGTAAGGACGGCGGGAGCGCTGACGTTACAGGCGCTCAGACCGAGCGCGACAATCAGCAGCGCGGGTGAAATCAGATGTTTCATGATGGCTTCTCCTGAAGATGATGGAAATCGGTGGTGGCGGTTCTATGCCGGTTCACGTCCCCGACCTTTAGGCGCACGCCGTGCTGTTGGGGAGACTCGGAATCTACTCATTCGCAATGTTGGTTTTTGCGAGCCTGCGCCGGGTTAAGTTGAAACCCGGCGCAGCAGGCCGACCAGCCCTCAACGCGCGCCGTTGTCCTGAGAGATCTGCAGCTGCGCCTGATATTGCTGCTGCTGAGCTGCGTTCTGTCTCATCTGCTCCTGATATTGCGCCATCAGCAAGCGATACTGATCGTCTGCGGCGGCGTTCCTGAGCGTGATGGCGCGGTTCAATTCCGCGGTTGCCGCGCGCTCCGCGGGCGACGAGGGAACCGAAGCATTGCCCGCCGCCGATGTGAGTGTCGTCGCCGCAATCAGTGCGGCCATCGCAGCACCGGTCAGAATCCACGTTCTCGTTTTCATTTTGCATCTCCAGCGTTTCCACGAGCTCGGGATTTTCCCGGAGGACGGTGGAACTGGGGTCACCTTCTGATTCGACGCCCGAGATAGCTAGCGACGGAAACTACTCAGTATCGGCGCAACTTGATGCACATCGCGGACGATCTTGCGCGCGGATGCATTCGGACAGCACTTCGATTTCAATGGGCAGGGTTGGCAATCGGCTCGGGGCCTTCCGCTCGCTGAACTCATTGCCCTTCGGTGGCATTTTGGCGATGGCTTCAGGCCAATATGCGAATGGGCTCACTCTTCCGAGTGAGCCCATTTCTGCCAAGCTGGTTGCGGGGCACCGCACCTTGCTATGCAGAACTGACGTCCTCGGTCTATTTCGGGCGCAGGCCTAACGGAATGATTGGAGACGCAGTCCGCCCATGCTCCATCTTATAGTAATAAAACCAGTTACTAAGAGTAGATTGCCATGCCACCAACAAATTCTCCCCCAAGGACCAACGCAGGGGACCCCAACCTATCTTGGAAGTATGCGGCCTCACCTCGCGAAACTACTAGTCCCACCACGGGATGGCGCAAAAGCGAGGAGGCGACGAAGGATCTGAAACAGATTCCGAAGAAACTTCCTTGGAACAGATGCCGCTTGAAGGTCCAAAGCCGCCCCTCAAGCCGAAGCAGATCTGGGGCATGGCTTCTCAGCGCGGCGGCTAGCGAGGCGTGGCTGAGTTTGAGTTAAGCGTTTGATTGGTGCTGGGCGATGGCTTCTAGCTCGTCGGCCAGATGCTCGTAATCTTCAGCGCAATCATTCGAGATGCTGGAGTCGCTCAACCCCTACGGCATCAATGGCCGCGCCGCAATTGAGATGATGAACCTCGCCGTGTGAGCGATGTGAATGAGGTGGCGCTTTGCGGGGAACACGCAACCGACCGCCGCGCCGGCCTTTGTGTTGACGTCAGACTTTGGTCCGACTGCCCCGATCGGTCCGACACCCATAGTTTGCCCAGGGGCGGGGCTCCAACGCTCTTGAGAGAGCGGCAAAGGAGACAATTCCATGGCCACAGGAAAGCCTGTTCTTGGCAGTCCAGCGCGGCTCATGCTCTTGGCTGCAATGATCGCCGCGACGCCGCTTCTCGAGCGCTGTGCGGCGGTCCCCTACGAGCCCCCAGTCGCAGCAACCGTGCAATGCGAACGGGATGATGGCGCCTTCGCGCAGCGACTGGTCATGCCCAACGTCCCGCCTGGGTTGATGTGCCTTGAAGAAGTGGACGGTGTGAACAATGCGCTGTTCAACAGGGTGATTTTCGATGCAGCGGGTTACAAGGTCGGCCACTTCCGTCGCGTCGAGACGAAAATGCCTGGCGATGTCGTGGCCGTCGTCAGGTTAAGCCCATCGCTGCGCACAATTTCGATGCTGACCGATCATCTCCGCTTCGATCCCACAAGAGGCGTGATCATCGCCGACCTGACGAATCGGGAGATTGATCTCATTCCGCCCGGCTTTCCGTACGGGTGACTTGAGCCCCGTTCCGGATATACCGCGGATGTGCTTGTGCGCGGCGACCCTTCGCGAAGGAGCGCCGCGCAGGCACGCGCGACGCGTCAGTTGACGGGGCCAAAGGGGCGATTGACGCTCGCGATGGACCCAAGGTCCGTACTCACGCCGTCGACAAAGCAGATGTTCCGGCCCACCGTTTGATGGCGGAAGGCAATCCGGTCATTCGGGCCGAGGCACGCTTGATTGGTCGGGCTGTAGAAGCTGGCACGCGATAGCGTGGTCATGAGCCCGTGACAAGCGCCGCGGAGCCGCACAACGTACATGCGATTGGCCTGATCGTTGACGATGAGGGTCCGGTCATCGATCGCGCTCGATGCGAAAATCTGATTCCTTTGCAGACAAGGACCATTTGCCTGCGCAAACGCTGCGGTCGCGAGCATAGTGCTCGCGAGGGCAGCGCTACCGAGGATGAGTTTGATCATCGGCGTCCTCCAGCTCTCTCCCTTCCATGGGAGCGCGGGAGCGTCACATTCCTCTCTGTATCGGCGCCATCGGACATACGACGTACGACCGGAATCTTGGCCGCTACCGATCTCTATGCGACTTCTCCGATAGGTGCTTCCATGAGCCGCTCCTAGTCGCAACGCCCGTCTATGCAGGGTCCGTCATCGCCTTTGGTGGCCTCGCCGACAGCCCAGTCAATGCCAGCCACGACCGCGGCAACGTTCTTGCCGACCACATCGGTGCGCCACCACCCCCGGCGCGAGCAATACAAGCGGACGTTCCTGGCGGGGGCCGGGAATGACCGGGTCTCGCCATGCACGGACATTAGTAGCTCCCCAGCCATCGATGGTAGCGTCACTCCTCACCCGCTAAGGGCAAGCCTCCCGGTGAAGGCTTTTCAGCTCTTGGTTAGAGCACGCATCGCGAGCATGGCAGCTGCGGTTCGGTTCTCGACCCGGAGCTTCTGGAAGATCTGTTCGAGATGTTTGTTCACCGTGCGCGGGCTGCAGGCAAGAATAGCCGCTACGTCACGGTTGGACTTCCCTTGGGTGATCCACAAGAGCACCTCTGCTTCCCGGCCGGTCAGGTCGAACTCCTTGCGCAGGATACCTTCATCTCCCGTCGAATTGTCGTCGCTCAAGCGGATCAGGCGCTCGTCTGGTCGCGATTCTCCCACGAAGGACGCGTACAGCGCCACCTCCGGCGTCGTGTAAAGCCGCGTCCGGCCGAGTCTCTGCTCGGAGATACGGGCCAGCACGGGCGTGATCTCGATCCGCCATTGCGGGTCTTCGGCGCTGAACCCCTTGAGAGCCTTGCTGAAGAGCTTGGCTGCTTCGGGCGTGATCCACAGCACTTGGCCCCGCGAATTGACGGCGACCACCGGCGTGCCAGAGATGTCGAGGGCGATCCGTGCGCTCTGGGCCAGGCGAGAATTGGCAAGATGGACGCGGATGCGCGCGAGCAGTTCGTCGGGCACGATCGGCTTGGTGACATAATCGACGCCGCCGCTCTCGAAGCCTTTGACGACATGCTCGGTGTCCGACAACCCCGTCATGAAGATGATGGGAATGTGGGCGAAGTCGCGGACCTTCTTGATGCGGCGGCAGGTCTCGAAGCCATCCATCTTGGGCATCAGGGCATCCATCAGGATAAGGTCCGGCTTGACCTGTGGGATGAGCGACAGCGCCTTCGCGCCGGTGCGCGCGATCAGCGCCGTTATCCCGGCAGCCTCGAGGATGTCGGTCAGCAAGCACAAGGTCTCCGCCGTGTCGTCCACCGCCAGTACGGTTGGCGGCGCTCCAGCCTCTTCAGGATGCATGGAGTGCCAAGGCCTCCAGTGTGTCCTTGTAACCCTCGAGGTCGCAGTCCTCCGCAAGACGCCGCAAGCGCGCAAGAGTTGGCGCGGTCAAGGGGTTCTCGACGCCGATATCATCCAGCATCGCCAGTATTCCACGGACGTGCCCGATCTGGCCCAATTGCCGCAGACGCGCGAGGTGAGCCGGTGTGGGAATCTGCTCCGTAGACAGATCGTTGAGGCTGAAGGGCATGCGGAACGGCTGAACCGTCCCGTCATAAATCCATTGCATATCCATATGCTGCTTCATGCTGTCGAACAGCGCGGGCAGCCGCAAAGGCTTCATCAGGTAGGCCTCGTGATGGAAGGAGTCTGCCTCGACCTGGTTGTTCTGCCGGGAATCGGCCGAGATCATGATGATCGGTATCCGGTGAGCGCCGCCTTCGCGCAGGTGCCGGGCCGTTTCCCAGCCGTCCATTCCGGGCATCGAGATATCGAGCAGGATGACGTCGGGCTTAAGTCTCGCCGCCGCTTCGAGACAGCCGCGTCCGCTGTCCTCGACGGTGACCGTGAAGCCGAGCGCGACCAGGGCGTCCCTGACGAAGCCGACATGGTGCGGATCGTCATCGACGAGAAGAACGGTCCGCCGGCGGCCTTCATAACCCAGGATCGTCCGCTGCCCCGCCTCGCGGGGCAGCCGGCTCGCCGCGACCGGCGAAAGCATGAGTCTGAGGGAGAAGCAGCTGCCCTTTCCCGGTGTGCTCTTGACACTGATCTCGCCGCCCATGGCTTCGGTAAGAAGCTTGGTGATGGTCAGGCCCAGCCCGGCGCCGAGCTTGTTGGGATGCTCGGGGTCTTCGATCCGCTCAAAGGGATGGAAGATGCGCTCGAGATCGTCCGGGGCAATGCCGACGCCGGTATCCTCGATGTCGAACCGTGCCACCTGGTTCGAATAACTGATGCGCAGCGTAATCCGACCCTCGTGGGTATAGCGGATCGCGTTGGACAGAAGGTTGAGGAGCACTTGCCGCAGCCGCTTCTCGTCGGCGCGCACGATGGCCGGGAGGTTCCGCGGCGCCTCGAAAACGAACTCGAGATCGTTGTCGCGCGCCTGAAGGCGGACCATGTCCACGATCTGATTGAGGAACTCCGTGAGGTCCAGTTCGTCGCGATAAATCTGCAGGCGCCCCGCCTCGATCATCGATATGTCAAGAAACCCGTCGACCAGGCTCGAGAGATGATCGCCGCTCCTCCGGATCACACGGATGCTGTGCTTGAGGCTCGCGGGGATGGCCTCGTTCCCCTCGAGCAGTTGCGCATAGCCCAGCACGGCGTTCAGCGGTGTCCTCAGTTCGTGGCTGATGCTGCGGACATATTTGCTCTTGGCGAGGTTTCTTGCCTCCGCGAGCTCCTTCGCCTTCCGAAACTCCTGATCGGTGCGCTGATGCGCCTCGATTTCGTTGAGCAGCATCGCCGTCTGACGCTTGGTCTCTTCGCGTGCCGCACGGCTGCTTTCATGAGCGAGGATGAAGGGCCAGATCGCGATCGCGG